>Ga0105099_10001878_pt1 | contig 12775 bp, 4 predicted proteins | sample PPLLak3cmMay2015_2_FD_79138 | JGI IMG/M metagenome (GOLD analysis project Ga0105099, IMG submission 79138) | Freshwater sediment microbial communities from Prairie Pothole Lake near Jamestown, North Dakota, USA - PPLs Lake P8 Core (1) Depth... | ecosystem: Environmental > Aquatic > Freshwater >...
AACCACGGAGACACGAAGGGCACGGAGAATCACGGAGTCGCACAATCCCGCCCTCTCGCCCTCCCGCACTCACGCACTCCTTCCTTTGCGCCGTTCTGCCAATAAAAAAGGGACCTCCTCGCCAGGTGTCCCTCTTAAATATCATGATCAGGAAATCAAAGATTATAAATAAGTCCTACACTCACCCACAGGGCTCTGTTTGTGAATCCAAAGCCATTATCAACATTGCTTAAGTTCATAAAGCCATGTTTATACCGTATATCTCCGATGATAGAAAAGTCTCCGAAATTCCATCTTGCCCCTGCTCCTGCAATGGGAGCAATATCGTTATACAATATTCTACTTGTGATATCATCTTTGTAAACACGGTATTCTTCCTCAATTTCCGAAATTCTGCGAATAATCGATGTGCGTCCCAGGATATTAATGCCCAGATTGACTCCCGCATATATGGAGGGAGAAAAGCCAATTTCCGAAAAAGTGTATTTTACAATCAGGGGTATATCTGCATAAAAAAGATCCATATTAACATGGTCTACTTCAGACGATTCTCCATACGATTGTAATAAAGGACTTTGCGGTGAGTATAAATAAGTTGCGATAATTTTATTGGCACCATACTGCGAGTAGTTACCCTCAACCTGTAATCCGAGTTTACCAGTAATGTTAAACCCGAAGACAAGTCCGTATGATGTATTATCAACAGACATCTCAGCAAAATTATCTTCAGAAGCAAGAATCGATTCGTATTGAACGATTCCGTAGCTTCCCTTGATGCCGAGATAAAATTTACCCCCGATTCCTACACTTTCAGACTCCTGGGCAGTCAATCCGCCTGAGAATACTACTATTGCAAACAACAGTAATACCTTCTTCATAAGCAATTAGGTTTAAATAACAGGCAGGTATTGTTTACCTGCCTGTTAAAGATTTCCGCTATTGTTCAATAGTCCGCTTGCCGGTACCAAAGTGTATATCCCTGACATAGGATTTACCTGCTGTTGCCGTAACAATCGGAAAACTTACAGGAAAGATTGAGTATGACTGTGCTGAATTCGGATTGTTTTTCCCGATATATCCGCTCCCCTGGTTTGTCATAACCACGTTTGTCACCCTTCCGTTACCTACTACGGCAACTCCTGCAGCGCCTGTTCCTTTACCTGCAATTGATGGTGTGAAGGTCACTGTCGGAGGTGAGGTATAACCGTAACCCTGAGTGTATGGATAACCACCGGTAAATTCAACTCCGGTAATCCTTCCGTCAGCATTGACAATACATCTTCCGACGGCTGTCATTGATGACGATGCAATTGTAAGATTAACGTCAGGAGCAACATAATAGCCTGAACCCTGATTGGTCAGTGTTATTGCGGTCACACGTCCATCCACGACAGTAGCAGTTGCTACTGCCCCTGAACCAAAGCCGTTGGCATGACCTGCAATAGTGTCATTTAAAATCTCAACAGTGGGCGCAACCACGTAACCTGCACCGGGATTTGTAATCTGAATGTAATCTATCTGTCCTGATTCCGGATTGGGATTTGCTTCTGCATAAGCAGCACTGTTAAATGTAGAGATCTCGATAAAATAATCTCCGTCTGCATAAGTTTCAAAATCGTATCCTGAGCCGGGATCAGTAATGGTTATTCCTGAAACCTGACCGTTGCTTACAGTTGCTGTAAATATTGCTGTACTGGTTACTACGGGTACAATTGAATCACCTTCCCCGTCTTCAGCGAGAATAAATACATTAGGTGGTGCAGTATAACCCTGACCATGCTGATCGATCTCAACTCCCGATACGACACCATTGCCAAGCAAAACGTAAGCTTCAGCCTGTGTACCTGCACCTGCAGGCGGATCGATGATTACAGTCACATCATCATCTTCATCAAGAACATAACCACTACCCGGAGTGTCAACTACCAGATCCTTGATTTCCCATTTTATCAGTGCTGTAGCAGCAGCCCCGCTGCCGTTACCGTCGACAGATGTGAAAGATACTGTAGGTGCTGATGCAAAATAATATCCTCCATCATTTAAAGTGACTTCTCTGACACCCATATTATATTTCACAACACAATCATCGACATATTCTTCAAAGTTGGTTCCATCATCAAGGACAATACTTGTAACATCATCATAACCGACGCCGACTGCGTTCAAAGTAATTGCAGTTACAGGAAATCCGCGAACAGCTGTTGCAGATGCACCTGTTCCTCCTCCACCACCGGTAAATACTATTGTTGGATTTGCTGTATATCCCTGGCCGCCATCATCAATTATTATAGCCTGAATTGTATCCGCATCAATAACAGCATGTGCTTCGGCACCAAAACCTCCGCCTCCTGTAAAAGTAATCTCAGGCTCTTCCGTGTAGCCTGTACCTGAATTGTTAAGGACATATCCGATCACCTTTCCGGCGGTGCTGATAGTTACATCAGCAGTTGCCCCGACACCATCACCATCTATTGTTGCAGAAGGAAGAGACTCCCACAGGTAATCATTGGTACCCTGATAGGTAATTGAATGAAGCGGATTGCTTTCTGTCATCACAACAGTTGCATCACTCCATGTTGAGAAATTATCGGAAATTGTTACCAGTGGTTCATCTGTATATCCTGAACCCATAGCAGTCATGGCTAAAGAATCTACATAAGCGCCCATTACTGCATGTGCTGTTGCACCTGTACCGGTACCTGCGATAGTAACATCGGGTGCAGCAGATGTATAGCCTGAGCCGGCATCATCCAATTCAATATCAACAACTGACCATGAGAACTCAAGATCAGCTGTTGCTTTTGTTTCAACAGTTTCCTCAAAGATAACATCAGGAGTGTCACCCGGTGCATAGCCTGAACCGGCATTGGTAATTGTGACACCTGTTAATTTTCCGCCGTTCACAACAGCCGTACCTTCGGCCTGTACCGGATTGTAACCTGTCCCAGACTCTATATATACTCTTGGAGGCTGTGTATAACCTGCTCCCTGGTTTTCCATGTTTATGGATACAATACCCGAGCTTGTCAGAACTGCTGTAGCTTCAGCTACTTCTGTTGGCTGAGCATCCGGAGTACCTGTAGGAGCTGAGAATGTAACGTAAGCAGACTGCACGTTAGTCAAACCTGTACCATTGGTTGGAATTGAGCTGTAAGAGAACATTGTCGGAGGCCCGAAAAATGTTCTTACCGTCTGTACTCCCCATACGGGAACGTTATTCAGTGTAGCCTGGAGCAATGTCTGATTCGTGGCAAATTCGGAGGCACTCAGGAGGTAAGGTATGCCGCCGGGAGTGGACGGAACACTTAAAGAGAAAGATCCATCAGCTGCGGTTGTTGCCTCAAATACTGCACTGTGAAATGCGATCTGACTGATAAGTGCATAATAGTCAAATGACCAGTATCCGCAATCTTCACAACCATAAACATCATAATTTGGCATCTGGATGTACTTGGAATAGAACATCGAACACTCTGCATCTATTGAAGCCACTATCTTTACATTAGCAGCCGGTTCCGGTGCATCATTGGTAAGGTTAGTCTCAACTGTGGCAATACCTGAGATTGTTGAAAGGTCATCTGTAAGTGAGAACATAGGCACCATTGTCCCTGCCTGTCTTACAAGACTGTAAGCATCAACATAGACCGAATCGGGCAGTGCCGGAAGTATGGCAATGAAATCCACCTCGCAGAACCCTGTTTTTGAGACATTTACAGTAACGCTTCCGATCCTGAGGTCGGGGAATGTAGCGATCCCGCTTGAATTAGTGGTTGAGGTCAGTAACTGACCATACTGCGAAACAGTAACTGTAACTCCGTCCATACCCTGACCACCTTTGCTGTCAGCTTCTCCCTTATCGCCGCCAAAACTGATCCATACCGCATCTGATGCGAAAACAGCAGCAACGGAGTAATCGATAATACCTCCTGTTTTTTTCAGAGAGTCACGTAATAATTCCATCGCTATAGCGTATTCATGGTCCATTTCTGCCTGAGCCATGGCAAGAGAATCTTTCAGGAGTTCAAGGTCCTCCTGGTTTGCAAAAGCATCCTCTTCAGTGAAAACATCTTTCGTACACGAAGAGAATAGAAGCATGAATCCTGCAACTAAGAGGATTCCGGTTCTGAAGATTTGTTTCATAGTCGTTAATTTTAAGATTAGATGAAAAGTTAATTCTGATTTTATGATTAATAAACAACCGGTATACCCGATTGTTCTGTAAGACGGGCATTAAATTGTGATGAAAAAGCCATTAAAAACATATGAAAAGTCCGTTTATTCTTTCCCGAAACAGATTTAAACAAGAAAATTACAAAAAAAAGAGAGACCACGCAAGTTTTTTTTGACGAGTGCAGGGGAAATTGATGCCAAGGGAGGGTTATGGGTGATGGACCCATTTGTGCACTTTGTGGTTAAACCTTGCTTGCTCATTTAACCACAAAGGACACGAAGTGCGCACTAAGAGCACATAGGAGGAATAGGGAATTTATAAACTACTGAATTACTGTGATATACCAGTTCATATCACCAGTATCAATTGCTGCTCCCGAGGTATTCCTGAATTTAACCTCCACTGTACCGGCAGCTGATACTCGTGCATATTGGATTATTAATCCATCATCCAATCCTGCAACCGGTGAAACCATAACTGATGAATTTATTGTGCTGTTTGCCACGGAGAATGTCTGGATCGCAGATTCTCCGGCTGGAATTGATGGCAAGTCTGCTGCGACAGTGGCTTTAATTATTTTTGTCACTGTTGTTCCCGTTGTTCCCACTCTCAGGCTTCCATTAACCTGAAGTGTAGCACCTGCAGCATCAGGTTTTCCATTAATTGCTACTCTCCGACCGGTATTGCTGAAATCTCCTCCAATCAGGGGAGTTGAGGAATAATCAGAATTATTCTCAATGAATAGAAGTGAAGAACCGGTCTCAGTGTTTCCTGCACTGTTCCCTATGAAAATGTTACCGTTTCCTGTTGCAGTTTGTCCGGCATTATTGCCCAGGAAGATATTGCCACTCCCTGCTGCATTTTGGTATCCGGCCATGCCGCCGATAAGAATATTATATCCTCCACCGGTTTTCTGCGAACCAGCCTGTGAACCAATAATAACACTATTGGAGGCATCAGTGAGGCTTCCTCCTGCATTCATCCCAATATAAACATTCCCTCCTCCCGAATCATTTTTCCATCCTGACTGTTTACCGATAAAAACGTTATCCTGACCGGTCTCATTATTATGGCCTGCACTGTAACCCATAAATACGTTAAAATTGCCTGGGAACAAAGTAGGCCCGGATCCGATATTCTTGTATCCTGCGCCATCACCGATAAATACATTGTAACATCCTCTTGTATTTGACCAGCCAGCCTGGTATCCGAGGAAAACATTTCTTTCACCATCCTGATTGCTTTTCCCGGATTCAAATCCCAGCATTACATTGTAGCTTCCCGTTGTTATCCCGGCTCCGGTCGATTCACCGATCAGGACATTCTGGGCTCCGTTAGTAGCATTCTGCCCGGCCTTGCTGCCTATATAAACATTGCCTCCCTGTGACTCATGTGCGCTTCCAGCCATGTATCCAATGAATGTATTATCGCTGCCTGTATTTGTCATACCTGCCTTATAACCAAGGAAGGTATTCCATTTTCCACCGATGTTATCCAATCCTGACTGGTATCCGATAAAGATATTTTCTTTTCCGTATGTGGTTAGTTTTCCTGCTTCATAGCCAATGAAAGAATTAAACTTCCCTATGCCAATTGATCTCCCTGCGCCATGGCCGATAAAGTAGTTCTCAGGTGTGAGCCTGAGGTAACTTCCCGTTGTTCCGGATTTCACTCCGAATCCCTGGTCAGGGTCAGTTGTCATTACCCTTGTACTATCAGAAGTCACCCTGAGATATCTTGGCCATTCCAGTCCTTTTACAGTTCCATAACCTCCGATAGCAAAACCTCCCTTTGCTGATTTGCCGGTATCATTAATATAAACCCTCACGCTATCGTCGCTTACAAACAGGTATTTCTCGGCGTTCTCATCCTTCTCAGATCCGAATCCGCCTATGGCAAATCCTCCTTTAGGGCCTTTACCAATGCCATCACCCACGTATATCCTTACTCCTTCGTTATAAACAGCAAAAACGGTTTTGCCGTCCTTGTTCTTTACTTCAAACAGCGGTTCCTCATGTGAGGTTGTAATCCCTTCAACTGTCAGCTTTTCAAGAGGCTGGGTAAAACCATCCGCTATCATTGCATAAGGAACAGACATAAGCTGTGTTGTTCCCATCAGCTTATCATAATCCGGAACTGCAACAACGGGATACTCAATTTCTGTCTTGAGCTCCAATCCATTTGCAGTCCAGTTAATATTCTCAAATACGCCGCTCACCGGTGTTCCGTTGCCAATCACAAGTGAAATAGCTCCCAGTTCATCAGTTATTACTTCATGTGTCTCCTGGTAAACCACTGTCGGAGTTGAGGTCTGGATGGTGAACCTGATCTGGACATCATCCTCAATGATCGGGTTGCCGGAAGGGCCATCCCTCAGAACTGCCTGGTAATTAAGGCCCTGTGGTACCTGACCCAGGGCAGGGGGCGAAAAGAAACAAGATAAAAGAAACAAGATACAAGAAACAAGTTGAGGAACGGAGTGACGAAATCCCGGGAGTAGAGCGAATCGGGAATACAAGGGGGAGAGTTTTGGTTTCATGGTATGCAGGTATTACGGTTTGCTTTGTACTCCGAAGCTTTAGCGAAGGAGTAACGGTATGACGGTTTTTCACCCTTAAATCCCCTCCTGGGAGGGGCGGGGGTGGGTTTATTTATTGTATTGAGCAATATATTCATAAAGTTTTAACGGGTCAAGTTTTTTTGATGAACAACCTTTTACAGTTGACGGGTAACTAATTATTTGCGCCTGCAATCTGTATCCAGCTGGTTCCGTCCCACATGAGCATCAATGAATCCTGTGAACCCAGGGTACAGTTTCCTGTCAGGTTAACATTGCCTGAATCAGTAATGGTTATTGTATTTGAATCACTAGTGCCTCGCAGGATCAGCATCTGACCAACAGTTGTCCCGGGAGTAATTGGAGCGGATGTGCTCAAAGTGACAGCGGATGAGGCTGTCAATTTGATATTCGATTTCAGTGGTATTACGGTGCCCCCATCTGCGAGATCTGAAACATCAGTTTCATCCATAATAAACAAATCCCTTATATTGAAACTGCCATTTATTTTTAGTTTAGAATTATTAAATTCTCCATAAACAAGTGGTGCAAAAGAGCCTGAATTATCAATAACCAGCTTATCTGAGCCTGATTCCGATATTCCGGCATTGATTCCGATAAAAACATTATTACTGCCTGTACCGCTGTTTCGTCCTGCCTGATAGCCCACAAAGGTATTTCCGCTCCCATTTGTTCCATCAGTACTGACGTTGTTATAACCGCTGTAATAACCAATGAAAGTGTTACTATTTCCTTTGGAATTCATAAATCCTGCACCGGAACCCATATAAGTATTGTAAGAACCTGTTGAGTTTGAATAACCAACTTCATTACCATAAAAGGAGTTATAGGAACCTGTCGAATTCATGAAACCACTGGAGACACCATAATATGAGTTGAATGATCCGGATCCATTCAAATAAGCCGTCTGAGCCCCTATAAGAGTATTATTGGATCCTGAAGTATCCTGCATGCCTGCACAGTAGCCAATATAAACATTTGATTCGCCAGTCTCGTGAAGATATCCCGCAGCTGTACCAACAAACACATTTTGACTGGCAGTATTCTTATTTCCGGTGTTGCTTCCGATAAAGACATTTTCAAATCCCGTAATATTTTCTCTTCCGGCAGAATGGCCGATAAAAACATTATGGTTAGCGGTGGTACCATATCTCCCTGCTTCACTTCCGATATATACATTGTAATCGCCTGCAGCAAACTCACCTCCGGTATTTTCATTTCCGCTGTACCAGCCAATGAAAACATTCCTGAATCCGTCTGTATTATTATGACCCACCTCATCTCCGATAAACACATTTGAACTTCCGGATGTATTGCTGTAACCGCTGTTGTTACCAAGAAATACATTACTGTGACCGGTATCGTTTAAAAAGCCGGAGTAATACCCTAAAAATACATTTTGTTCACCGGTTGTATTACTGAATCCTGAGTTATAGCCCAAAAATGTATTATAAGATGCTGTTGAGGAATAACCGGCTCTGTAACCTACATTTACATTGTTACTGCCCCCGGTATTATTATAACCTGCCTGGTTGCCGATAAACACATTACTCCACCCGCCAGAGTTCTTAAATCCGGCCTGGTAACCCATAAAAGAATTAAACCGACCTGAATTAACTTTTCCGCTGCCTTTTCCCAGGAATACATTATAGCTGTTGCCATTCTCAAATCCGGCGGAATCGCCCAGAAATACATTACTGCTGCCGCTACTGTTCCTTTTCCCGGAGTTATATCCAATAAAAGTGTTATAATTCCCGGTTGTATTTTTATTTCCGGCTGCTTTGCCGACAAATACGTTGAAACTGCCCTTATTATCACTTCCGGTGCTGTCTCCTATAAATACGTTATTACTCCCCTCTTCAGTAAATATTCCCGCTTCAAAACCCAGCATAATATTGTAACTGCCGGTTGTAATTCCTGCCCCGACAGATTCCCCGATAAGAATATTATGCTCCCCGTTTGTGGCATTTTCTCCTGCCTTGCTGCCTATGTAGACATTCCCCCCTTTCGACTGGTGGGAACTTCCGGCTTTATATCCAATAAATGTATTATCGCTGCCCGTATTTGTCATCCCTGCCTGGTATCCCAGGAAGGTGTTCCATTTTCCGGAGATGTTACCCAGGCCAGCCTGGTAACCAATGAAAATATTCTTCTCGCCGGTAGCAGCAATCTCGTTATATACATTCTTCTTACCGGCTTCGTGACCGATAAAATAGTTTTCGGGTGTCAGTTTCAGGTAACCCTGCGCTATACCTGTCGCTATATCTCCTACTCCAAAACCTTTTTCCGGGTCACTTGTAAATATTCTTGTGCTGTCGGGTGTGACATTCATGAAGTCCGATCCTCCCTTTGCAACGCCATATCCTCCTATAGCAAATCCACCCTTAACTCCTTTATCATTCCCGGCTGCATCCAGATAGACTCTCACTTTTTCATTACTTACTGTAAGCAGATCCTGTGGTTTTCCCTTTGCTGTGCCATACCCTCCTATGGCGAAACCACCCTTGGGCCCCTTATCGGCATCAGCATTGTCAACATATATCCTCACACTGTCGTTGCTCACCATTAAGTATTTCTGATTGAGGCCTTTCACAGCACCGAAACCGCCAATTGCAAATCCGCCCTTTGGACCTTTGTCGGCATCACTGTTGTCTATATAGAATCTCACACTGTCACCACTGATGAAAAGGTATTCATGAGGAATTGTCTTGGTGGTTCCGAATCCCCCGATCGCGAATCCTCCCTTTGCTCCCTTTGCATCTATATCATTAACATATATCCTTACACCTTCATTATAAACTGCAAATACTGTCTGCCCTGTTGTGTTCTTCACTTCAAACAGAGCCTCTGTATCAGGTGTTGTGGCTGATCCCTTTACCTTAAGATTCTTCAGCGGGCCGCCAAGGCTGTCGGCTACCATGGCATACGGTACCGACATCAGCGGTGCTGTTCCCATCAGGGTATATGATCCTCCAACCGGGTACTGAACCTCTGTTTTAATATTAAGCGGTTCGTCGTTCCAGTCTGTCTCATCAAAATCTGATGTTCCCCAGGGAGTTCCCTGTCCGATAATGATCGAGATGATCCCGAATTCATCTGTAGAAAGTGAATGGGTCTCCTGGTAGAGATCCGTTCCTATCCCGTCCTCAATTGTCATCCTGATCAGCACAGGCTGAGAAACGATGGGCTGTTTTGTGACACCGTCCCTGACGATAGCCTGGTAGTTGAAACCCTGGGGGACCTGGGAATAAGATAAAAGACAAAAGATAAAAGATAAAAGAAAAGCAAGGGAGAGTTTTGGTTTCATAGTCTAATCGGTATTACGGTTTGCTTTGTACTCCGAAGCTTTAGCGAAGGAGTAACGGTATGATGGTTTTTCACCCCTGGCTCCCCTCCCTGGAGGGGCTGGGGGTGGGTTTGCTTAAAGTTATAACAAATTGAGATTCAAGTCAAAAATTTTTGACGAGTGTATCCAAAAGAAATGTGGATAATCATTTTTTAACCACGGAGACCCCTACCAGCATGCCTGCCAGTCAGTGCCGTCGTACACCATCAGCTTTTTTGTGCCGGAATTGAAATACATCATCCCCGGTTCCGGTGAATCCGGTGCAGTTGCACGCGGTTGAAGAACAAGCGCATCCCTTATTGATGTCAGGGCATTCAGCCTTAAATAATGATTGTCGAATTCTCCGTATATAAGAGCCTCATCCGATGAAGAATAATTATTGTCAATATAGAGTATATTTGATGAACCAGTCTCTTCATTATACCCTGCACCCTTTCCGATAAAAACATTATTACTCCCCGAGGGATTCCTGTGTCCTGCTGATTGTCCAATATAAACATTACCGGATCCGTCAGAGTTGGATGCCCCGGCCTGGAATCCCATACAAACATTAAAGTTACCGTCTACATTACTCCCACCTGAAAAAGTTCCGTAAAATGTATTGCCATTTCCTTCAGTATTCTGCCCACCGGAATCATTACCCATAAAAGTATTATAATAGCCTTTTGTATTAAGTCTTCCGGCAAACATTCCAATGAAAGCATTATGATGACCAGATGTATTACCGGCGCCGGAGTGGCCGCCCATGTAAACATTATATTCTCCGTCCTCATTCGATTCTCCCGATCTCGTACCAATAAAAATGTTATTTGATCCGTCAACATTTGACTGGCCCGTATATGAACCCAGAAAAATATTATGATGTCCTGACTCATTTCCTTCTCCTGCCAGGCTCCCGATAAAAACGTTTTCAAAAGCGTCCGTTCCTGAAACACCGGCATTGGATCCGATATAGACATTTGCTCCTCCGCTTTGATTTGAAACTCCGGCATTATACCCGATAAAAACATTTGCACCGCCATCAATAGTGGATTTTCCGGCCTGGTACCCCATAAAGACGTTATAACTGGCTATAGTGGCGGAGTATCCTGCATGATGCCCTATATATACATTGAAGCTTTCGTTGTTCTTATACCCTGCGCTGTTGCCCAGGAATACATTATTCCAGCCCGTTTTATTGGAATACCCCGCATAATTGCCAAGAAAAACATTATAGTAAGAGCTGGTATTTGAGTAACCGCTTTTATTTCCAATGAAAACATTTGCTTTCCCTGTCGTATTTGAATATCCGCTCTTTGTACCGATAAAAATGCATGAATCACCATAGGTGTTTGAATAACCCGAGAGGTTGCCGATAAAAACGTTTTTTCTGCCATTTATGTTTTTCTTGCCGGCGCGGTCGCCAAAAAATGAGTTTTCGCTTCCGGAGGTGTTAAAATATCCTACAGAATCCCCGACAAAAGTATTGTAACTGCCATCTTCATTACTGTAACCTGAATATGAACCTAAAAATGAATTAAAAAGGCCATAAGTATTCATGAATCCGCTCTGATATCCCACGAAAGAGTTATAATTACCACCTCTTGTTGAGTATCCCGACTGATAACCAAGAAAAAGGTTGCCCATTCCGGTGTTATTATTGAAACCGCTCTGATAACCTAAAAATGCATTACTCTCTCCCGAAGTAATATTCTTCCCGCTCTGATAGCCTATTACCGAATTAAATCTTCCATCTGATAATTTCGTGCCCGATTCATGCCCGATGAAATAGTTCTCAGGTGTAAGAGATGTATAAGGAGTGGCCGGTCCCTTTTTGCCCCCGAATCCACCTATTGCAAATCCTCCTTTGGCTCCCTTTGATGCATTTTCATTCACATAAATCCTGGTACTGTCGCGTGTCACACGTAAATACTCTTCCTCAAGCGCTTTGGTGGTTCCGTAGCCACCAATTGCAAATCCTCCTTTCGGACCCTTGTCTGAGGCTTCCTTGTCAAGATAGATCCTGACACTGTCATTACTTACTGTAAACAAATCCTGCGGCTTGCCTTTTGCGGTGCCGTAACCTCCGATTGCGAAACCGCCCTTGGGACCCTTGTCAGCATCCGCATTGTCGACATAGATCCTCACGCTGTCGTTGCTTACCATCAGGTATTTCTGGGTAAGTCCCTTGACAGTACCAAAACCGCCGATGGCAAAACCTCCTTTAGGACCTTTGTCGTTATCGCCATTGTCTATATTAAACCTCACACTGTCGCCGCTGATGAACATGTATTGATGAGGAATGGTCTTTCCCATGCCGAATCCGCCGATGGCAAAACCACCCTTCGGTCCTTTTGCGTCCTGATCATTTACATATATCCTTACACCTTCATTATATACAGCAAATACAGTCTGCCCTGTTGTGTTCTTCACCTCAAACAAAGCTTCAGTGTCGGGTGTTGCGGCTGACCCTTTTACTTTCAGATTCTTCAGCGGACCTCCAAGACTGTCAGCTACCATGGCATACGGTACCGACATCAACGGCGCTGTTCCCATCAGAGTATACGATCCTCCAACCGGGTACTGAACCTCTGTTTTAATGCTCAGCGGTTCGTCGTTCCAGTCTATCTCATCAAAATCTGATGTTCCCCAGGGAGTTCCCTGCCCGACGATGATTGAGATGATCCCGAATTCATCTGTG
>Ga0105099_10001879_pt1 | contig 12773 bp, 8 predicted proteins | sample PPLLak3cmMay2015_2_FD_79138 | JGI IMG/M metagenome (GOLD analysis project Ga0105099, IMG submission 79138) | Freshwater sediment microbial communities from Prairie Pothole Lake near Jamestown, North Dakota, USA - PPLs Lake P8 Core (1) Depth... | ecosystem: Environmental > Aquatic > Freshwater >...
AGATTACTCCGAACCAGGAGTTCGCCCAGTCTGCTTGGCTGCATGAAAACCTCAATATTCAAAACGATCGGTTATTACAAGGAGTGAATGGTATTTTGAAAGCACCCTAATGTCAAGATTTTGTTATCTTTTGTCATTTTTCTAGCTCATCGCGCAATTTTCGCCTCATAACTGCAGAGGGTGCCTCACGTCCGGTCCAGAGCGAAAAAGCTGCCGCTCCCTGGGCTGCCAGCATGCCGAGACCATTGGCAGCCGCAAGACCCCGCGCTTTCGCCGTGGCAAGAAGAGGGGTTTCAGCCGGCACATAGACCATATCGTAGACTTTTCCCGTGGAACGCAACTCCGAAAGTGGTAAGCATTCAAAACTTGTGCCATTCATCCCAACCGAGGTGGTATTGACGAGAAGATCGGCTTCACGGAGGTGTCCCCCCAGCTCTTCAGCAACGAGGGATGAAATGACAAAGCGTACCGCAGGGAAAACAGACTGGAATCTCTCCACCAGCGCTGCGCCTCTCTCCCTGGTTCTATTGGCAATAACAATGCGCGCGGCTCCTGCCGCTGCAAGGGCAACGATTGCAGCACGCGCAGCGCCACCTGCCCCAAGGAGCAGCAGCGATGAACCGCAGGGCTCATGGCCCAGATCCTCCCGAAGAGAAGCAAGGAAACCTGCCCCGTCAGTATTGTAACCAACAAGGAGTTCTCCCTCCCGGCAGACCGTATTGACGGCTCCGCAAAGCTCCGCTTCCGGTGAGATCCTGTCAAGGAAAGGGATTACCGTGCTTTTGTGGGGTATCGTGACATTAAAACCCCAGATCCCCAGGCGTCTGAGACCCTCCACGGCCTGGCCGAGAAAATCCGGCTCAACCGGGAACGGAACATACACATACTCTATTCCAAGCTCATCAATGGCCGCATTCTGCATGGCCGGAGACAGGGAGTGTCCAACCGGCGATCCTATGATACCAACTACCCTGGTTTTTCCCGATATTTTCATTATCAGCGCACCCCGTATTCAGAAAAAATTCTCTGCACTTCCCTCTCCAGGGAAGGCATTTGCGCTGCTGCTTTCAGCAACTCAGCCTTACCTTCATTCCGCAGTCCGAGTGACAAGAGGGTCTCACCTGTCTCAAGCCTGCTGTAGAGATAGATCTGCACCGCCTTGTCCGAGTCCAGATCCCGAAAGGGTATCGTATTCGTCACAATGCCACGAAAAGAATAGACGTCCCATACCCCAACATCAGGTGGATAAGAAACCTTCCGCTCCTGCCTCTGCAGTTCATAGCAGATTCCCCGCTGGCGGTGACTGAACCCGGGCAGTTCCAGCGAATAGCGGGTAGAAAAATCGATAAAAACCGGCCGTTTGATCAGTTGCTCGGACAAAGCGATCGGCAGAATTTCCCGGAGTGGCGCTGACTCTCCAATCATCTTCCGCAAACGACTCTCCCGAAAAAGGATCGGAAAGGAATCAAGGTACCAGCGGAACTGCAGGTGCGGAACATGGATGAGAGTTAGATCCTCCCGCATCCGCTCGACACCCTGCAGGTACCAGAGCGGGAAAGCACCGCTGTCCCCCCAGGTGAAAAGTGCCGCACCGTAAGGAAGAGACCGAAAGGTATTGACGGCATAATCATAGGCCAGATAGTTATTGTGCTGATCATTTTTACGGTAATTCAGCGAAATCTGCACCACAGGAAGAATAGACAGCAACAGAACAAGGGCCGCCCACACAGTCCAGACAGGTAAATTCTTCGGCTCCAGCCAGTCCGCAAAAGCCTTGGCCAGAGAGAAGATGCCAAGACCGACAAAAGCCGCGGCCACCATGTACAGCGGGGTAAAGAATTCCTCGGTAAGGAATATCATCCCCTCCGGGGTATTCTGATAGCCGACAACAAAGGCAAGAAAAACCGCGATGGCAATTCCGAAGGCAAGGAGAAAGGCCCTCGATTGATGCCGAAACGTAACTAAACCCACGAGAATGAAGAAAAATCCGAGAGCGGTAAACTCGTTGACGAGATTGAATGCCGACAGTTGTTTCAGTAACAGCGGCCAATCCCGCTCCACATGCTCGGTGGGATAGCCCTTGCGCAGGAAATTCCAGAGAAATTGCGACAGGGTCTTCGGGTCTCCCCAGTTCAGCAATGGATTTTGAGTCGCACGAAGCGGCATGTGGAGATACACGGAAAACCCGACCAAAAAGGCCGCCAGCGCAAGAATCTGTTCTTTGACCCTCGTAACAAGCCGCCACTCTGTAACAAGTATCAGAAAAGCGAAGGACGGCAGGAGCAGAACAATGGTCTGGTGTGCACCCATGGCCAGGCCGCACAAGAAAGCCCCCAGGTAGATATAGCCCAGACGCTCGGTCCCTTTTCGGTACTCGTTTCGCCAGTTCAGCAGGAGCAGAAAGATGAGTGCGGCAATAAAAGTAAGCAATGGATAGGGTTTATCGTGATTTGACTGGAGCCAGAGGCGAGGTGAAAAGGCAAACGCCAGGGACGCAGAGAGCGCCGCAACCTTCCGCAGGAACTGAACAGACCTGTCCGCCTCCTCGCAGAAATCCTCCGTCAACAAGCGGAGCGTGAGCAGATAGACGCCGAAACAGGCGAGAGCAGCGGATACGGCAGTGGCAAAATTGACCCGGAAAGCGATGTCCCCGAAAGGGAGAAAGGTAAAGGGTTTCGCGTAGTTGACAAACAGGGGATACCCGGGGGAATGGGGAGAGCCGAGAGAAGAAATGGCTGTGACAAACTCACCGCTGTCAAAAAAGGTGACCGATGGCGCCAGGGTGAGAAGGTACACGACGAGCGGTACGGTCAGGGAAAGGATCGCCGGGATATCTAAATGGCCAAAGAGATTTTTACGGCGCATAACATTTCTCAACTTCAATAATTTGACGTGTAGGGGCAGGCCCACGCCTGCGCGCTGGAGCGCTTCGTCGCGCAAGCCCGTGCCTGCCCGAATCAAGGGTACCCACAGGGGGGTACCCCTACAAAGGCGTAAAGGCAGACCTGGCAGGTCTGCAATCGACAATGCCATTCGTCATTCAAACCACCTCCACCCTAGCGGGCACCCCCTCCTGATTCAGGAGGGAGCTGGGGGGTGGTCAGGTTATCATTGCCTTTCCGCAGCCCGGAAAGACTCATCCTGCCCCGGGCAAGGTAGTAAAGCCCGATCAGGGTAATGGGAAAAAAATTGAGCGCATGGATGACAAGCGCCACACTGACTGCTGTTTCCCCGCTGATGCCGAAGGCCGTCAGTGCCTTGAAGCAGGCATAATGATAGGTGCCGATGTAGCCGGGTGAGGCAGGCACCATGACCGCGATGACGAGGAGCACCATGATGAACAGGGACGCTGTCAAGGGAAGGGCTATGCCGAAGGACTGAAGGGCGAGATCGATGGGCCAGAGTGCAAAAGCCCAGATGGCCGCAGAGGACGCAATAAGCCCCAGGAAGATCGACGGCCGCGACGACAATCGTATGCCCTTGATGAAGGATCCGAGCAGGGGGATCACCAGTTCCGCCAGACGAGGTGAAAAAGGCTTCAGCAGTAGGGCTGCGACTTGCAGAGTTGCGACCGTCTTCTTCTTCAGCAAAACCAGAAAAGCAATTATGATCAGATAGGCAGTGACGGTCAGGTAGCCCCCCGTGACGAGGACCGTACGGATTTCCGCATCATCTCCGGGAAGGTGAAGAGTAAACAGGGTCAGCAGGAGGATGAGAAGGACGGAAAATCCGTCAAAAAGCCGATCCAGAACAAGGGATGCGAAGACAGTTCCCTTATCGATTCCCTCCTTTTCACCAAGTACATACACCCTCACCAGCTCACCAACCCGAGCGGGCAGGAGATTGTTGGCCATATAGCCGATGGCTGTTGCGGAAAACAGATTCGCCATGGAGGTCTGCTTATCCTCCATAAGAAGCAGTTTCCAGCGGTAGGCGCGCAGGTAGTAGCTGAGCAGGGTCGCTGCCACCGCCGGCACCAGAAAGCGCGAATCCATGGTACGAAAAGCCGTCGCAAGCTTTGCCCCATCAATAGAACGAAAGACAAGAAACAGAAAGAAGGCGCTTATGCAGATTCCCAGCCAGAAAACGGCCCGCTGTTTGTTCGTGCTTTTCCGCGGGTCCTCGTTCGTCATCGAACTATTCATGGTGTCGGATCAGGGACACATTCGCAAGTAGTTCCCGGCAGCGCGCGACATCATTGCGAATAGCTTCCTGCAGGGAGAAAACGTCGGTAAATTCACGCTCATCACGGACCCGTTCGACAAAATAAACCCGCAGTCTGCTGCCGTAAAGGTCAGCATCGAAATCAAGAAGATGGGCTTCCACTGTTACGCTCGAACCATAGAAAGTCGGATTGTTTCCGATATTGCAGGCACCGTCGCAAACCCAGCCATCCCCTTCAACCTTGACAGCATAGACACCGGGCTTCGGCAGCAAATCTTCTTCAACCTCGATATTCGCAGTGGGGAACCCAAGCTGCTTGCCACGGTGGAAACCATGGACAACCTCACCACCAACGGAAAAGTAGCGACCAAGAAGCGGCAAGACCCCCCGGACATCGCCGGCCGAGATCATTTCACGAACCATACTGCTGCTGAAACCGGTCTCACTGTTACCAACCTGGTCCAGAACATCGACGGTGAAGCCGAGCTCTTCGCCCAGTCGGCGAAGAAGGCTGACATTTCCCTCGCGGTTTCTGCCGAAGACATAGTCGAATCCTACGACGAGACTCCTCATTCCGATGCTTCCGACCAGGATGTTCCGTACAAACACCTCAGCGGGAACAGCTGAAAACTCCCGGGTAAAGGGCACAATCACCAGCACATCAATCCCTGACTCCGCAATGAGACGCTCTTTCTCGGCATAGGTCGTGATCAGCCGGAAATCCCGCTCAGCGGCAAGAACCTTCAGCGGGTGAGGAGCAAAGGTGACAACCACCGACACTCCGCCCGATTCCGCGGCAGACTGACTGATCTTTTTGAAAATAGCACGGTGACCGAGATGCACGCCATCGAAGTTGCCGACTGTCACGACTGCATGGGGAAATTTGCCAGGTATCTCCTCAATAGTGCGGTAAATTACCATATTAAGCTTGCACGGCCTGATCGACCGACCTCTTTTTTCCAAATATTCTCGCCACCCAGATACTCACCTCATACATCAAATACATAGGAACCATAATGACGAACATGGTAAGCATATCAGCGTGAAAGGCGGAGATAATCGCGCTGACAAGTATCGCGTACTTTCTGTTTCTCGCCAGGAAGCTTCCCGTAACCAGACCGAATCGTGAGAGGAGCAGCACCATAATCGGGAGTTCGAAGATCAACCCGAAGATGAGGATAAGCCGAAGACAGAAATTCACATATGCGCTCAGATTAAACCAGCTCCTCAACCCTGCGGACTCGTAGGAGAGGGAAAAATTGATAATTACCGGCCAGATAATGGTGAGAAAAAAAAACGCTCCAACACAGAAACTGACCGTTGCCGTAGAAACAAAAGGAACCAGCATACGTCTTTCGCGCCGGGTAAGTCCCGGTGCCACAAAAAGCCATACCTGGTAGAAAATTATCGGAAGAGATAAAATCATACCCGCGATCATGGAGATTTTGCACTGGATAAAAAAAGGCTCAAGTGGTGCACTGTAGTTGAGCATTTTTTCGGTACTATTGACCGCTGTCTCTTTTCCCAGATCATAGTGGGTATAGACACCCGGATAACGCTCCTTGACGATCCGGTACAGGTCTTTCTTCACTTCCGTGAGGTAGGTACGACCGGTTAAAGGCTTCTCGATAAATGAGAGGATCTCATCGGAAACGTTCCAGGCAACCCCCATACCGATTACGATCGCGATAATAACTACAATCAGCCTCTTGCGGAGTTCCACCAGATGCTCAACAAAAGACAGCATTTTCTCCTGAGTCATGGTAACGGTGTATCCTCCAGTTTCTGGACAAGCACAGGACTATCGTTTATATACAGAGCTACGGTTGAGAAACTAGCATAGCAGTGCCCGACAAAGCAACCGGTTTCACCTTCTTTTCCCGCCCCGCCGGGGCAATTTCCCCTTCTTTCCCTTCCCGCCATGTTTTGCTGCAGCCGCAGGTCTCGAACGCGGTGCGCCTTTCCCCTGTGTGGCTCCAATGCCGGGTCGCAGACTCCCGGATTCGAGTGAAAACTCGATCCGCTTAGTGCTCCTGTTGACGGCATTGACCCTGACACGTACCCGGTCACCTATTCGGAATGCGATGCCGCTCTTCTGCCCCTTGAGAGTATGCTGTTTTTCAATCAGTCGGAACAGTTCGTCGCCCAGGGTCGAGACATGAACCAGACCTTCCACCACCAGATCCGGAAGCTCTACGAAAAAGCCAAAAGAGGTAACTCCGGTAACGAAAGCATCAAAAACCTCCCCAAGATGTTTCTCCATATACTGGAGTCGCTTCAGGTCGATGATCTCGCGCTCCGCTTCCATGGCCTTCCGTTCCCGCTGGGAGGATTGCTCGGCAACCTCCGGCAGGCCTGCAGCAAGCTTTCCCCGCTGACGCTTCTGTATCCGACCGGACAACTGGTCCTTGAGGATACGATGCACCACAAGGTCAGGATAGCGTCGGATGGGTGAAGTAAAATGAAGGTAGTGGGATGAAGCAAGTCCAAAGTGGCCCAGATTTTCGGCGGAATAACGCGCCTGCTTCATGCAGCGAAGCAACAGTTCGTTAACCATCCGCTCTTCCGGTCGGCCCTCTGCGTCCCCGAGTAGCCGCTGGAACTCACCGGGCGCCACCGAATCGCCCTTCAGCTTGAAGGAAAGTCCCATGGGCTTGATGAACTCTCGAAAATCTTTCAGTTTTGCCGGATCAGGAGGCTCATGAACACGGAAGATGCACGGGATCCCTTGCTCTTCAAGATAGGAAGCGACTGCCTCGTTCGCCGCCAGCATGAACTCCTCGATAATCCGGTGAGCAAGATTCCGTTCGGCAATGCCGATGGACTCCGGCCGGCCTTGGAGATCAAGGACGATCTCCGGCTCGGGAAGATCAAAGTCTATGCTCCCTCTCTGCCGCCGCTTGTTCCCGAGTCTGTCGGCAAGCTTTTCCATAGTGTGCAGATCATGGAGCAGAACGGCATAGCGGGCTGTTGTTTCGGGGTTTTTGTCCAGCAGAATTTCTTTGACCTCAGTATAGGTCAGGCGCTCATCACTACGGATAACGCTGGGATAGAAACGGTTTTCCCGCGTTTCTCCCTCAAGATCAAAGAGCATTTCCACCGTCATGGCAAGCCGATCTTCCCGGGGGTTCAGGGAACAGATGCCATTGGAAAGTTTTTCGGGAAGCATGGGGATACAGCGGTCGGGAAAGTACACCGAAGTTCCGCGTTTCAGCGCCTCTGTATCAAGACAGGAACCCGGAGCGACATACTGTGAGACATCGGCGATGGAGACCCAGAGACGAATGGAGTCTTGCTTTTCGCTCCGCACCGCTACCGCATCGTCAAAATCGCGAGCCGTCTCTCCGTCAATGGTCACCGTCAAGGCATCACGCAGGTCGACACGCCCTTCCAGGTCAGCATCCCCGACCGGTCGAAAAACGGAAGCTGCTTCAGCAAGGACTTCCGGCGGGAAAAGAACCGGCAGCCCGTATTTCCTCACAATCGTGAGAAATTCCACGTCGGGATCGTCCTGGTTTCCGAGAACTTCAATAATTCGCCCGGTTGCACCACGCCTCCCCGAAGGGTAGGACGTTATTTCTGCCACCACCATCTGGCCGTTTCCAGCCTTGCGGCGCTCCGCAGGGGGGATTGCAATAGGATTGCTTAACCTTGGTTCATCGGGAATTACCAGACCGTCTGTACCAGATGACTCGAAGCGCCCGACGATGGTTGTAAAACCGCGCTCCAGGGTTTCGACAATACGACCTTCCAGGCGACCGGGGGTGCTCCGTGACTGAATGCTCACAACAACCCGGTCACCATGCATGTTGTCTCGCAGGTAGCGTGCCGGAATAAAAACGTCGTCACCACCTTCATCGGGTATGACAAAACCATAACCATCCCGATGGGTTGATAGCCTGCCGATCACCTTTCCTCGATTCACTGATCCCCTCCAAATTTTCGACTTTACTTTTTAATGCACCAGCAGCAAATATCATTGTTACTGATTTGGGAGTTGCCGCAATCTTTCTGATTGTATACAATTTGTCTTTACATGAAAAGAAAGCAAATTTTAGCCGAGTAGTGCTGCCAAAGGAGAACCAGGTGTTCTACCGAAATATTCCCTTCCTCATAGTGATACTTTTGTTTTCAATTTCCGTCTCGCAAGCAACACTCCTCCCGCCGGATGACCAGTCCCTCATGCTCTCCGCTGAACGGCTCAAGAAAAAGGAGTTCTCAGACGCCCGGGTCGCGGCACTCCAGGCCCAACCAGGCCCCAAAAGGGATTTCGTGCTGGGTGTGACGGCCTACCATCTGAAAAAATGGGACGAAGCGGAGCGGTATCTGGAGAATTCGGCATACTGTTTCCCTCTTCTGGGGGACTTTGCCCTCTACTACCGGGCCATCTCCCTCTCCAACCTGTCCCGACCCGTCGAAGCACTCGCTCCTCTGCAAAGGTTGACAAAGGATTACCCGGAGAGCCCTTTTGTCCGATCAGCGGCTCTCCTCTCGGCCGACATCCTCTTTCAGAGCGGGAATTTCCAGAACGCCCTGCTCTCCTATCAGACATTTCGGAGCGACTACCCCTCCGGAAACGATTCCCTCAAAGCGCTGTTCCAATCCGCTCTCTGTCGGGAAAAGCTCGGTGACATGGACGGCGCAATTCGCGAATTGCGCCGGATCTGGCTCGCCTACCCAGCAAAATCGATCGCAGCGCAGGCAGAAGCGGCACTCGAAAGACTCCGCACGGTCACGGAAAGTATCCCACCCTTCACTGCCGATGAACTGTTCTCAAGGGGATGCACTCTCTTCGATCAGCGGCACTACAAGGATGCAGCGGCTGTTTTTTCTTCTCTCCCCCCCGACTCTCTTCCGGAAACATTGCGAGGAAAGCTCGCCTTCAAGACAGCTATGATCCAGTACCGGCTGAAAAAAAACGTCGAGGCTGAGCAGTCATTCGCCCGTCTGGCCTCACCGGAAAGCCCGTTCCCGGAATTCAAAGTTGAAGCAACTTATTGGCGTGCCCAACTCCTTGATCGCAGCGGGAAGGATGACGAAGCTGTCAACACCTTCCTGGGAGTTGCACTGGCATATCCGGAATCTTCATTGGCTGACGAGGCACTGTTTCAGGCCGCCCTGATCAGGAAAGGCCAAGGCAGCCACCGGGAGGCCCGGGCACTTTTTCAGATGATTATCGCCAACTACCCTGCCTCGTCCCACGCGCCACGAGCGTTGTGGGAATCAGCCTGGAGCCTGTACCTGTCCGGTGACTTTGCAGAAGCGGCTACCACCTTTGCCCTTCTTTCCAACGACCCGGCCTGGCGGGAAAAGGCTCTCTACTGGCAAGGCCGCGCCCTCGAAACTTCAGGGCGAAAGGAAGCCGCACTATCGGTATATAGCGAGATTCAACGGGAGAATCCTGCCGGCTTTTATACCATGAACATCGAGAAAAAATACGACCTCCAGAACACCCGGGTCCCGGCCCTGAGCAAACCCTTTACCATACCGCTCCCTGACCTTCGCGGCATGGAGAGGACTCGGGCACTCATTGCTCTCGGGCTCCATGAAGAAGCCGGCAAGGAGCTGGCCGCGTTGAAAAGACGAAACAGTGCCTCATTCCGGAACTCCATCGGATATGCGGGACTGTATCACGCCATGGACGATTTTCGCTCTGCCATGGGAGTGTTCCGGCAGGAATATCTCGTAACGGACAAGGGAAACTCTCCCTCCGTCTGGGCGGCCCTCTATCCGGCAGGCTTTTACGAGATCGTCTCCCGACACACAGCAAACGTGGGCATAGACGAAGGTCTCACCTATGCTCTCATCCGGGCCGAAAGCAATTTCCTGCCCACGGCTCGCTCCCCGGTCGGGGCCCTCGGCCTGATGCAGCTCATGCCGGCGACAGCCAGGGAGACCGCAAGAAGCACAGGGGACGACGTCACCTCGCCCAAGCTTATCAATCCCGAAGTAAACATCAGGATTGGAACCCGTCACCTGAAAGATCTGCTCATCAGCTTCAACGGCAACATCGTATCGGCGGTTGCCGCCTATAATGCCGGCTCTACCCCGGTACGCCGCTGGAGAAAGAGATTTCCCACCCTGCAGGAAGACGAATTCATAGAAAACATCCCTTATCCGGAAACCCGTGAATACGTGAAAAAAGTGCTGGCCTCCATGGAGGTCTACCGACGACTCTATGGGCTGAAGGATTCCGCCGCAAAGGTAACACCACCTGCATCAATCCAGGGGAATTCCGCTCTCCCCTCCCCAATGGAACTTCCGACAAATGCGCTTGTCCCTGGGATCGATCCCTCCCAACAATTGTAAATAGTCCATCCGGAAAGTCTCGACAGAGGCAGGGCTGGAACTTCCTCGAAGCCTCTCGTAATCGGTCGCCACCCGAGACACAGAGCAGGCTACTTGCTGGATTCAGGCGCTTTCCTTGCTGTCGCTGTCTTGCCATAAAGCTGTACGAGAGACTCCGAGAAAGCCCCAGCCCAACGGGGGATAGCAGTGTTTTGGAGTTTCCGGATGGAAACTTAGCTGAAATCCGTTTTTTCCTGCCCAGTAAATCTTTTTCTTGCGATTCAAACAAATGTTTGATACAACCGTTTCATGGCCGTAAGGGAGGGAATTCACATGGAAACGGAGCAATCAGAAACCAGGATTCGCCTACTGGAAGCGGCTGCCACGATTTTCGCAGAGCTCGGTTTTGCAGCCACGACCATCCGTCATATCTGCAGTAAAGCTGAGGTAAACCTTGCGGCGGTGAATTATCATTTCGGCGGCAAGGAAGGACTCTACCGTGAAACGATCCGCTTTTTACGGGCACGCGCCTACGAAAGCTATCCGACAACCTATTGTCTTGCCGCGGACGCGTCGCCGGAACAGCAACTGCGTGCCTTTGTCCGTTCTTTCCTGCTCCGCACTTCCTTTGACGAAAAGACCCATGAATTCGGCAGCATTGTCATGCGCGAAATGGTGGAACCCACCACTGCCCTTGACATGATGCTCGACGAAGGAATCCGTTCCCTCTTTGGCCAACTGGTGGGAATCGTCAGTACTCTCCTGCCCGAAGAAACCGATCAAGAAACCATCCTTGCTTGTGCCAGAAGCATTATCAGCCAGTGTCTCTTCTATCTTTTCAGCCGCTCGGTCATCAGTCGCATGTCCCCCGAGGAAAAGTTCGGCCTGGAAGATCTTGACCGGGTTTCCGAACAGATTCTTCTCTTCAGCCTTAACGCGCTGAAAGGGATTGGCGCAGAAGTCATCAGCACATCCCCTATGCTAACAAACCGATAGGACAAGAACTAACCGTGACCGAATCTTCCCCCTCAATCAATAAATGGCTTATTACCCTGACCGTAATGATTCCCGCTTTTATGGAGATCGTCGACACGTCAATTGCAAATGTCGCCCTTCCCCATATGCAAGGCAGCCTTAACGCGGGAACAGACGAGGTCACCTGGGTTCTGACCTCATATCTCATCAGTAACGCCATCATCATGCCGATGACCGGCTGGCTTGCCCGTGTTTTTGGCAGAAAGCGCTTTCTTGTTTCCTGCATCATACTCTTCACCGTCTCGTCAATTTTCTGCGGGTCAGCTCCGAATCTGGCCTCTCTGGTATTTTTTCGCATCATACAAGGGGCCGCTGGTGGTGCCCTTATCCCCATGAGCCAGGCTATCATGATGGAGTCTTTCCCCCCCGAGGAAGGCGGCATGGCCATGGCGATCTTCGGCATCGGTGCCATGTTCGGACCTGTCGTGGGGCCAACGCTCGGCGGCTGGATCACCGACAACATAAGCTGGCGCTGGATCTTCTATATCAACATCCCGGTCGGCATTATTGCGGTAATCATGGCAAAGTACTTCATCTTTGATCCTTCCTACCTGAAGAAGCGACAAAAGGCCAAGATCGATTACTGGGGTCTCTCGCTCCTGACCCTCGGCATAGGATCACTGCAATTGGTACTCGATAAAGGGCAGCAGGATGATTGGTTCAATTCCGCCTTTATCATTGCGTTCTCCATCATTTCCGTACTCTCGCTGATCCTTTTCATCTATGTGGAACTGAAGCACGAGCACCCGATCGTCAACCTGCGACTCTTCAAGGACGCCGCGTTCTCCGCGGGAAATTTTATCATGTTCATGGTCGGCTTCTGTCTCTATGGTTCCGTTGTCATGCTTCCGCTCTTTCTCCAGACTCTCATGGGCTACAGTGCCACCATGGCCGGACTGGTCATGGCCCCTGGCGGAATAGCCTCCGTCATCGTAATGCCGCTTGTCGGTGCCTATATCCAGAAGCATGACGGCAGGAAAATAATACTCGCCGGCCTTCTCCTCGGGGCGTATTCCCTCTTTTTGATGCGGGGCTTCAGCCTCCAGGCATCCTACTGGGACTTCGTCTGGCCCCGCGTAATGCTTGGAGCAGCGTTGGGGATGATCTTTCCCCCTTTGTCACGGGCTACCCTTGCCAACATAGCCAAGGTCGAAATGGGCAACGCAACCGGCATATTCAACTTGTTGAGAAATATCGGCGGAAGCGTCGGCATCGCCATTTCAGCTACCTTGCTGGCTCGTCTGGCCCAGTTCTATCAGGCAAATCTTTCCGGACACATCAACCCG
>Ga0105099_10001880_pt1 | contig 12773 bp, 12 predicted proteins | sample PPLLak3cmMay2015_2_FD_79138 | JGI IMG/M metagenome (GOLD analysis project Ga0105099, IMG submission 79138) | Freshwater sediment microbial communities from Prairie Pothole Lake near Jamestown, North Dakota, USA - PPLs Lake P8 Core (1) Depth... | ecosystem: Environmental > Aquatic > Freshwater >...
CCACCGCCAGCAATCAAAGCTAATGACCATTTAATTAATGGAGGAAAATCCGTGACAACGGCACCACTTAAAACTATTCCGGCAAATATTGCAAGTGGATGATTGATGGCATCTAAAAAATTATCAACCCAGGGGATATAGTAGCTAAAAATCTCAATAACTGTGGCAACAGAAAAAACGATTAGTGCTGGTAATGTTCCAATCCAGCCGAAGTATGTTGACAATTCAAGATTTCCGGTATATGCAGCGATTGATGCTACGAGAAATGGAATAAAAATTCTGAAGCCTACTGCGGCCGAAAGTCCGATGCCGATAAAAATGCTTAATATCAATTCCATTTAAACTCCATTAAATCATAATGATTTAAGATTAAAGATTTTTTATTTACTATTTAAGAATTATCCAACAGTAACTTATTTCTTCATATTTCCTAGTGCTGTATTAACGCTTTTAACAAATATAGATATTAACTCATTGTTTTCTTTAAGAGCAGATTCAATTTTGATTTTGGAACTACACAATCCTGATTTTTTAATTATCCTTAAATTAACATAAGTTTCTTTTAATTCTTTAAGTGCAATTTTCATTTTATGAATAAAATCTTTTCGAGATTCTCCACTCTGGGCTTCGCCATAGTTAAGCCCAGGTGAAGTGCCAGATCTAACAAGCTGTCCTGCTAAATGATTTCCCGCCTTGCTTTCTGTAATTTCATTAACAATTTCTATAATCAATACTGCAAAATCAATAAGACGTTCTTCCAATTCAATTTTATCCATACGCCTACCTTAAAGTTTATTTTATCAAACTTCTTTGGTTAAGGATTAACAAACTAAAAATAATCTATTGCTCTAAATCTATACTCATCAATCTAAAATCTCTAATCTTCAATCAAATCAATTATTAATAACTCATATTATTCAATTTAACTTTACCTCTAAAAATCCAATAAATACTTATTGTATAAGCTAACACAAATGGAATTCCACTCATAGCTATTATCAACATTATATTTAATGTTTTTTGAGATGATGCTGCATTATATATGTTCAGACTATATTCTGGATTGTTTGACGCCAAAACAAAATTTGGAAATATTCCAAAAGCGAACAATGAAAGTAATGCTGCTATAGATGCACATGAGGAAAGAAACGCTAAAAAATCTCGGCCCTTAGAAATCTCTCTTGGAATGTTAGCTATTGCCAACATGTTTAAAACCGCGAGTACAAATAGTGCCGGAAATTCCTTGAAGTGCTGAATCATATGAGGGTAATAAATCAAAGTTGCTAAGGTTGTAATTAGATAACTGATAATAAAAAACTTAATTGTGTTATTTACCCAGCTTCTCAATTTTTTTTGCAATTCTCCTTCCGTTTTCATTACACCATAAATTGCGCCATGCATCATAAACAAAGCAACTGTAGTAATACCCACTAACACCGTATATGGATTTACCATAGTCCAAAATGTGCCAATATATTCTTTATCCGGGCCAAGAGGTACTCCGGTAATCAAATTTGCTATTGCAACTCCAGCAAGAAAAGCTATAAAAATACTTGCAACACTAAATGCAACATCCCACATTTGCCGCCACCACTTCATTGGGCGTTTACTTCTGAACTCGATAGCAACTGCACGAAAGATAAGCATGAATAACAACATCATTAATGCAGTATAAAATCCTGAAAAAACGGTTGCATAAACATGGGGAAAAGCAGCAAATAATGCTCCGCCCCCTGTAACAAGCCATACTTCATTACCATCCCAAACAGGCCCAATTGAATTAAGCATTATTCTTCTATCAAGATCATCTTTTACAAAAAGATGTAACGCTCCAACTCCAAGATCAAATCCATCAAGAATTGCATATCCGACTAATAAAATTCCAATTAAGAAAAACCATATTGTATTTAAATCAAAAGTAAATTCCATATTTCACCTTAAACTTTATTATGCCTTTGGATGTCCGATTTCAGAAGGTATTGAATCAACATTTTCAGGGCCGTGTTTTATTTTTTCATTCAATAGATATATGAATAAGATGAACAATCCAAGATATATCAACATAAACAATATAAGAGAAAACATTACTTGCCCGGCCTCGACAGCCTTTGATAGTCCTTCAGATGTTCTAAGTAATCCATAAACAATCCACGGTTGTCTTCCAACTTCAGCAGTTATCCATCCAATTTGATTTGCTATTTGTGGAAGCAAAACTGAAAAGACAAAAATCCACAGCATCCATCTTTGTTTAAACAATGTACCACGCCACCAAAAAAATATTCCAAGTAAACTAATTCCAATTAGAGCAAAACCTATTGCAACCATCAGATGATAAGCCTGAAAAACAATATTTACAGGCGGTCTATCTTCTTCTTTAAATGAATTTAATCCAGTTACTTTCGTATTAGTATCAAAGCCAATTAAATAACTTAACATACCTGGGACAGCAATACCAAAATTAACTTTTTGGTTATTTTCATCAACCCAGCCAAATAAATAAAGAGGTGCATTTGTTTGATCATCAAAAACAGCTTCCATTGCAGCAAGCTTTGCAGGTTGATTTTCATGAACTCCAACTGCACTTCTGTGTCCTGTAAATAGTTGAAACAAAGAGGCAATCATTACCACAACCAAAGCAATTTTAATTGATGCTTTTGCAAAACGAATGTGTCTATCTCTTAAAAGATAATAAGCACTTACACTAATAATTAGGAAAGCACCAGCTAACCAACAACCAGAAAGAACATGCAAAAGTCTATCAACTGAGGAAGGATTAAAAACCATTGCCCAAAAATCTGTAATTTCTGCACGCGCATTTATTCCTTCACCAACTACATGAAATCCTGCAGGTGTTTGCTGCCAAGAATTTGCAACAACAATCCACACTGCGCTGAACATTGATCCAAGTGAAACCATAATAGTTGAGAAAAAATGCATTTTAGGTCCAACTTTATCCCAGCCAAAAACTAAAACAGCAAGAAAACCTGATTCCAGAAAAAATGCGAAGATTCCTTCGGCGGCGAGTGCACTTCCAAAAACATCTCCAACAAAGCGCGAGTAAGTTGCCCAGTTTGTACCGAATTCAAATTCCATTACGATACCAGTAGCAACACCGATCGCAAATGTTAAAGCAAAAACTTTAACCCAAAACTTTGTCATATTTTCAAAGAACTTATCTTTTGTTTTAAGATACATACCTTCCATTATTACAAGAATTATTGCAATGCCTATACTGAGTGGAGGATAGATATAATGAAAAGCTATTGTAAAAGCGAATTGAATACGTGAGAGGATTTCAACATCCATTTTGAGCCTAAAAGTTTATAGATACTATTTTTAAATTAGACAAATTGGAATTGAATGAAAAGTTATTTGCTTAAAAAGTTTAGTTAATCTTTTCAGCACTCATTTAATCGAATGCAATTACTTTTTATCAAATAGTTTAATTTTATCTGCAAACTGTGAAGCAAACTCATCGAACATTTTTGCTATCTCAGAATTGCTTGTTGATTTACGGTAAGTATCGCCAAGTTTTAAAATCATTTGATAGAAATGCATATTCATATCATCGACAAGCATTTCTTTTGTCCATAGATCAATTCCAAGTGTAACTTTATCTTCTTTATCCCAAAGTGAAAGCATCATCGTTTTAGATTCTTTCATTCCTTTAAAGTCAGCATCATCGGCTTGCCACTGAATTTTTTCTGGCATTTTATTATCATCTAGCTCAATAAAAAATTTTATTTCAGATTTATTTGCCATAAAGTTCCTATAATATCCCTTTTGATTCTTTTGTTATCAGTTTATTTTAACTTATGTTAAAAATAAAAGGAATCTGATTGAAAGTAAAAACTATTTTATTAGCTGTTGTTCTGTTTTCATCGATTAGCTTCACCCAGACAGAAATTTCTGTCGGCGGGTATCTTGGTGGAGGATCATTTAAAGGCAACTCGACCTCCATATCCGGATTTACATCTTCACTATTTGTTGAAGCTAATCTGCCTTTGTTTGAAGAAGTTTTTCCGAGATTAAGTTTTATCTATACAAAAGATTTTAATGCTATTCTCCCAAATACAAATCAACCCTATAACCCATTCTTACAAGGATTTAACTTCAAAGGAGTTACAACGCAGTATTTTGATAATAAAATGTTTTTGGAAGAGGGTGTGGGATTCCTTGTTTTAAATGACAGAACATTTATTGACACTGATGTTTGGGACTACGGTATTGTTGTTTCACTTTCAGCTGGATTTGATCTGAGAAACTATGACCTTAAAGGCTTTAAAGTGGGCGCAGGTGCAGAGTATGGAATAACATTTATTAACACATTACCAAAATATTCATCAATTCATGTATTCTTTCAATTTGTTATCTAATTAATTAATAAAAGAAAACCCGTGTTCTTTTCAGAAACACAGGTCTCATTGGAGAGGCACAATTCTGTTTTATAAAGCTGCTGTTATGCTGTTTTTGTTTAGATATTCATCATAAAGATTAAAACTCATTCTTTTTACATTTACATTTTTGTCATTTAGAGATAATTCTTTTACTGCATTCATTCCATCAGCGTCTTTTATCTCATAAAGTGAATAAGCGATTAATAGTCTTATAGATGGTTCTTCTTCCTTTTCTAATCTTTCGATTAGGCATTTAACAACTTCTGCAATTCTGTATTTCCCGGCAAAGTAAATAGCACTTTTTCTTATGCCATTATTTTCAGAATTGATTCCTGCTTTTAGATTATCTAAGGCATACTCATTTTTGGTAACATTTGATATTGAGTTTGGTTGAGCAAATAAATTTTGATTAATACATGCAACCAAATATAATAATAAAGTTAATGCTATAGCTGTTTGTTTTCTTGATGCTTTCATTTTTGAACCTCTTACTAAATAGTTTATTAAAAAGTTATTGTTAATGTCTGGTTCAAATCTAAAATGCTAGTGTGTCACTCGTGTCACTAGCAAGTAAATGGATGTAAAAAATTGTCATGTTATTTTAGTTTAGGAACACTCAGTCTGATTGGAACATTCGGATTGAATAAAAAAATTCCCTTCCTAATGAAGGGAATTTCTTTTGTAATAAATAAATTAATAGTTAGAAATTACTTAGTTATTTTCCCGGTTTTTAATTCAGCACTTAATCTTTTAAGCTTGTAAACCTTATCAATTGTTTCATACATTCCACTTGAGTGAACTGAAACAGTTCGGTTTTCTTCTGTCCTAAAAATAAAGTTTCCCGGTAAGCCTTGAATGTTTCCATCGAAAGCTAAACCAACTATTTCTGCATTCTTGTTAATCACAGGACTTCCGGAATTTCCACCGATAATATCATTGGTAGAAACAAAATTAAAAGGTGTTGATAAATCAAACTCTGCTGGTGCAGGAGTCCATCTTTCCGGTAAACTCCAGGGAAATTCTTTTCCCTGCCCATAGTAACGATCATACAATCCATAAAAGGTTGTATACGGCTGTGCGTAAGTTCCGTTGTAAGGAAATCCTTCAACTACGCCATCAGCTAGTCTCAATGTAAATGTTGCATCTGGTGGAATCGAAGTTCCGTAGACTTCAAATAAAGCAACACCTAATTGTTGAGAATATGATGACTCAGTTTCGTTAATTTGCTTACTCTTTTTCGAGTATTCTTTTGCTCTGTCTTTTGAGTTCATCATAAAATAAATAAAAGGATCATCCCCTTTTAATACTTCGTCGGCACCATCTTCTAAAAGATCCTTAACATCCTCAAGATTTGTAACTTTTGAATTTGACAATATATATTCAACAGCTTCTTTGCCGCGTTTCCCACGTGTAAATTTCTTAACTAAAGGATCATCTGCACCCAGATACATATATAGTGCATCAATTTTTTTTTCAAGTAAAAGATTGGCCATTTCAGTATCAAAATTTTCCGGGAATAGAGATGCTAGAGTATTATTAAGTTCATCGCCAACGTAAAGTTCATCTCTCTCGCTCTCAGGAAGTTTTAGATTTTCAGCAATTGCAATTACTTCATCTGCAATAAAAAAGTATTTAGGTGTCGTTAGTTGATTCATGCTTAAAGCAAAATTTTTGTTTGATATTTCACTTAATTGCTTACGTGAATCGGATACTTTATCCCACAGATGACTATACTTTGCTTTCAATTCAGTATCAGCATCCACTGATGCTCGAAAGGTTTTTTCAAAATCTCTCTTTCTTTGCATTAAAACAGGATTTCTTAACCCTTCCAAAATTCCACCAATTGCTTTTTTAGAATTTTCAAAATTAAAAATCATATCCTGTAGCTCAAGTCTTCTACTAGGATCTTTTTTTAGCATTTCCTGATAAATGTCAGTTAAATTAGTAAGAAGTGAAACTGTTCTTGGATATTGAATATCTCTCGCATATTCTAATTGCGCAACCGTATTTAATCTATCTGTGTTGCCAGGATTACCAACAACAAAGACCGGCTCGCCAACGGCAGCACCATTTGCGCTCCACTTAAAGAAATTTTCGGTCTTTAAAGGATTTCCATTTTCATCATAAACTCTAAAGAAACTGCAATCTAGATTAAATCGAGGATAAGTAAAGTTATCAGGGTCTCCACCGAAAAAACCCAACTGATCTTCTGGTGCTAAAACTAATCTTACATCTGTATATCTCTTATACCCGTAGAGAGAATATTTACCGCCATTATATAATGGAGTGATAGCTACTTCAAGTCCGGTAGCTGTTGCTTCTCTTTCTTCGATTTTTGATATTATTTCATTTTCAAATTTTGCACGCTCTTCATCACTCGTGCCTTTATTTATTTCATCAATTACTTCATCAGTTACATCTTTAAATAAAACTAACTGATCAACGTACAATCCCGGAACTGGTCTTTCATCTTCCAAAGTTTGAGCAATAAATCCATTTGCATTCAAATCTTCACCTTCTTTTGTAACCTGAGTTATACTTTGTCTTGCACAATGATGATTAGTCATCACTAATCCATCTGCTGAAACAAAAGAGGCAGAACAGTAATTTGCAAAACGGAGTGCAGACATTCTTACATGTTCAAACCAGGCTTCGTCTGGTTTGAAATTGTATTCTTGACTAAAGTAATCCATTGGCGGATACTCAAACGTCCACATTTTACCATTATCAAATTTTCCAGCTTTAACTGTATCAAGATTCATCCAATCTGAGGATTGAGCAGAAATCTGAGACGAAAAGAAAAAGCTTACGAGAATAACACTTAAAGCTATTCGTTTAGTAAAAGACCCGAACAGAAATCTCATAACTCACCTTATTATGTATTAATATTGTTAACTAAAAAACGATAGCAAAAATAAATAAAAAATCCTTCTATGCATCATACTAATTATGAATGGTTGCATAAAAGGATAATTTTCTCAAATGACTTAAAAGTTCTTAAAAATCAATTGATACGGCAAAAAATCTGTTAAATGTAAGAATCCGGCTGATATAAAGGTTCAATTTCCCACTCATCTTCAATAGTTCCAATACAGTGAGAACATTTGGGAACCGTAAATACAACTTTTTCTTCATTGGGTGCAGCACGTACAAAATTTAATACCGTTCTGCAGCTTGTGCACTGAACGATATGTGAAGTGTGTATTTTTCTGCTGCATTCAGGACAAATGAACCCAAGATCACCCGGATTTTCTTCCGGATGTACTAAAAAGATCGAGTTGCATTTTGTGTGATTACATTTAGCGAAGTGCCACTTAATAGTATCAGAATTTTCGATAACTATCTCCATAAAATTTGTTAAGCGAATGTAACTAGTGTTATTCAAAAAGTCCATTGAAAAATGAGTACCTTTCAAAAAAAATTTTTGATGTTCAATCCACAATTTTCTTTAAATTGCACACGAACTTAGACTGCATTTTGTGATAAAAAAACACTTTTATTTTTCAAGGAATTTTTTTTCATTTATAATTAGGAATCTTTATGGAAAAACTAAATAGTTTTAAGGCTTATGACATTAGAGGGAAAGTACCATCAGAATTAAATCCGGATTTAGCGTATAAAATTGGTAGAGCATTTGCAAAACACGTAAATGCAAGCAAAGTTGTGGTTGGCTATGATATTAGAAAATCCTCCGTGGAAATCTCCGATGCACTGATAAATGGTCTCACTGATGCCGGTAGTAACGTTGTAAATATAGGATTGTGTGGAACTGAAATGATATATTTTTCAACACCTTACCTTAATGCCGATGGCGGAATAATGATTACAGCAAGCCATAACCCACCGGAGTACAATGGAATGAAATTCGTTAAAAAGGATTCCGTTCCGGTTGGATATGATTCCGGATTAAATATTGTAGAAGCAATGATATTGAAAAATGATTTAGGTGAGATTAGCACAAAAAAAGGAACCATTGAAAACATTGATGTGATGGATACGTTCATAAACAACTTATCAAAATTTTATGATCCCAAAAAAATTAAGCCATTTAAAGTTGTAGTTAACGCCGGTAACGGTTGTGCCGGATTATCAATTGATGCCATTGAATCCAAACTGCCAATCAAAATGATTAAAGTTTTTAACGAACCAAATTCAGATTTCCCGAACGGAGTTCCCAATCCATTGCTCATAGAAAATAGAAAACCAACTATTGATGCTGTTCTTAAAAACAATGCAGATCTTGGAGTAGCATGGGATGGAGATTATGACAGATGTTTTTTTACTGATGAAAAAGGTGATTTTATTGAAGGCTATTACATTGTTGGATTACTTGCAAAATCAATTCTTAAAAAATTTCCTGGTGAAAGAATTGTACACGATCCGAGACTGGTTTGGAATACACTGGATATTGTTGAGCGAAGTAAAGGTGTTGCGGTTCAATCGGTTAGCGGACATGCTTTCATCAAACAGAAAATGCGAGAAGTAAACTCAATTTACGGCGGAGAAATGTCTGCACATCATTACTTTAGAGATAATGCATATTCTGATAGTGGAATGATTCCATTTTTATTAATTATGCAGCTTATGTCTGAAGAAGATAAAACACTTAGCGATCTTGTTGAAGAAATGATCGCAACTTTCCCTTGCTCTGGAGAAATCAATTCCACAATCGCTGATCCTGTTGGAAAGATTAAGGAGATAGAGAAAATTTATACCAGCGGCAAAGTTGAAAAAACTGATGGTCTGAGTGTTGAATATAATAATTGGAGATTTAATTTAAGAATGTCTAATACAGAGCCAATAATTAGATTAAACGTTGAAAGCAAAGGTGATGTTTTATTGATGGAAGAAAAGACTAAAGAGTTACTGGATATTATAAGAGCTTAACTTTTTAACTGAGTGCAACAATCACTTTTGATTGCTGCTCTCAAAAGTATATGAATAAAATTAAACCCTACCATATTTGGCTTGCGTTCTCACTAATTTCATTAACAGTAATTGGATTTATTTCGCTCAGACTTCCCTTCCGTGGAGATGAAAGACACATAGTTGAAACAATAAAATTATTTGTAAATAATTTTAACTTAGACACAATTAAAGACTATCCTGAAGTGACACCACCATTCTTCTTTATGTTTTACGCACTTTTGGCTAAAGTTTTTGGTTCATCTATTGAAACTTTAAGGGTACTTACATTAATAATTTCATTTATAACCTGGCAACTCGTTTACTACTTTTTTCAAATGTTTGTTAAGAAAGAATCTCACGCACTTTTACTTTCACTATTGGTAGTTATCAATCCATATTTTTTGGGAACGAGTGTTTTTGTTTTTACTGATATGTTAACAATTTTGCTATCACTTGTTGCAGTGATTTCATTCATAAAAGACAAAAATATTTTGTTTGTCATTTTTTCTACATTAGCAATTCTGTGTAGACAATATGCGGTTATCATTCCAATAGCCGCTATAATTTTTTCCTTGTTTAACTATAAAGGCGAAAGATTAAAGAGCAGGAATTACATAGTTGGCTCATTATTAACCACTTTACCTTTGCTGATTCTTTTTGGAGTCTGGAAAAATATTTCTCCAGCTAGTGGAATTGAAAAGTGGATTGTTCCAAACTCATCGCTCTACAATACTGACTATATAAATACTTACATCACTTTTTCAGTGATATATATTTTCCCATTAGTCATTGTATTTTTTAAAGAGATCAAACTCAGTTACTCAAGTCTTCTAATTGCTTTAGTTTTTACTATACTCTTGTCGTTTTTCCCGGTTAAAACTTCGATGGCTACTTTAGAATTTACTGATTATAAAACTGTGGGATTTGTTCATCAGGCATTTGTGGAATTGTTGGGAAATGAAAGTCTCTGGGTAAAAGTTGTTCTGGCGTTTTTTCTTTTGATTGGATGTTACATAAATGCAGAGTTGATAAAAAACATTTATCAAGCCATCAAATCAGAAACTTTTAGTAAGCAACTAATATTTACTTCGTTTTGGATTCTATTCCTTTTAATAATGCCATTTTCATATCAAGTGTGGGAAAAATACTTAACGATGATTCTGCCCTTCTTCATTCTGAGTATTTATTTTGTTCTATTTCTATCAAAAAAGTGAACAAAACAGATAATTACAATTTAACTTCAACTTTAAACGGAACTTTAATTTTTTCCCATTCAAGTCTTATAACAGCAGAAGTGTCTGAGACTTTATTGATTGTGTAAGATAACCATTCCTGCCAGCTTGCTTTTTCAGTTTTAACTTTAACCCTTAGTGCATCTTCGGATTCGTTATACTCAAATGCTCCCCATTGATCTGCAACTTTATTAAAAATTAATGTCCACTCATTTTTTCCAGGAATAGCAAAAAAGCTGTATGAACCTTTCTTTAACTTTTTTCCTTCAACTGTAACATCTGTTGAGAAAGTAATTTTTGTAGCTTCATTTGCACCTGCACGCCAAACAGCATCATAAGAAACAAGTTTGCCCCAAATGGTTCTGCTTTTTACTCCGGGTCTACTGTAAACAATGCGAACATCTGTAAATCCAATTGTTTGCATTACTTCTGCTTTAGGGCTGATACGCAATTCTTTTTTATTATTTTGTGCTTCAGCTGAATTTGTAAAAATAACGAATGAAATCAACATTAAAATTATTATGCTATAAATCTGTTTCATATTTCAAACCTTGTTTTAATTATTTAAAGATATTCAAATATTTTGTAATTCCTCAACAACTTTATCGATTTCGCGATGTGTGTTGTAGAAATGTGGGGCAAATCTTATCAATCCTTCACGTAGTGAACAGATTATTTGTTTGTTTTCTAATACTTCAAAAACTTGGTTAGGATTATTAGGTTTGATAGTAACTATTCCAGCTAACTCAGCATCCGAACAATCAGACAAAACACAATCCAGCCCAATCGATTTTAGTCTGCTAATAAAATATTTTGTATTAGATAAAACCCCTGCTTCAATATTATGAAAACCAAAATCCTTAAACAGTTTTAATGATGTGTTAAAGGCATAAATTCCAAAAGAGTTTAAGGTTCCACCTTGAAAAACATTTGCAGAAGTTTTTAGATCCAAATTATAATCGAGAAGATTCCAGGCATTCTCCACAGAAAGCCAGCCAACATTTGAAGGAATCATCTTTTTCTGGAGTTCTTCATCAACATAAATAAAAGCTAAACCTTGCATTCCTAGAAGCCATTTCTGTGTTCCACAAGAGAGAAAATCTATATTGCATTTTTTTACATCAATTTGCATCGCACCAATACCCTGTATTCCATCCACACTTAAAATAATATTATTTGCTCTGCAGAAATTTCCTATTTTTTCCAGATCAACTTTATAACCTGAGAGGAATTGAACAAAACTGATTGAAACCAGTTTTGTTTCTGGTTTAATTGAATTGATAATTTGATCCGCAGTTACAATTCCGTTTTCAGATTTTACAAAGTCAACCTCCACTCCTAATCTTTTAAGATTAAGAAATGGATAAACATTAGCTGGAAACTCGATATTATTAAGAAGTATCCTGTCACCTTTTTTCCAATCAATACTTTGTGCAAGAATGTTTATTCCGTTCGAAGTATTGTCAACAAAGGCAATACGATCAGCGTTACAATTTATCAATTCAGCTAAGAGCAATTTTGTTTCATCAACAACTTTAAGAAAAGAACTGTAGTCATCAATCTGGTCTTTACTCTTTTCTATTAAAAGATTTGATAAGCGATTTACAACGAGCGAGGAGAATGGACCAGTTGCAGCGTGATTAAAATAAATTATTCCGTTATCCAGATAAGGGAAATTATTACGTACGTCTTTAATGTTCATCTTTGAAATTCGCTTATAGTTTAATTAGTTTTCAATACAAAAATAATAATGAATTATATCTCTTCTATAATTAAATATTTACAGGCAAAATATGGCAGTTCCAAAACCCCTCAAACATATAGAACTAAAACCAGAAGAACTAAGATGGAAATGTGACCCAAATATTTTTACTTTTGAATCAACCGAGGATATTGATCCGATTGAAGGAATATTAGGACAGGAACGTGCATTAAAAGCTATAAGAATGGGGGTAGACCTTCGCAGTCCTGGTTACAATATTTATATAGCAGGTTTATCAGGTTCAGGTAAAGCAACAACAGTAAAGCAGATGCTGGAAAAAATCAGTTCCGATTGTCCAAGCCTTTATGATTATGCTTATGTAAATAATTTTCGCGATCCTGATCAACCACTTCTTATTAAATTCCATAAAGGTCAGGCAAGAGAATTTAAACAGGATCTAAATGCCGCGATTGAAGTTTTGAAGCAAAGAATTCCCATCGCATTGGAAAGTGAGCTTTATCTTTCCCGCAAGAA
>Ga0105099_10001881_pt1 | contig 12767 bp, 13 predicted proteins | sample PPLLak3cmMay2015_2_FD_79138 | JGI IMG/M metagenome (GOLD analysis project Ga0105099, IMG submission 79138) | Freshwater sediment microbial communities from Prairie Pothole Lake near Jamestown, North Dakota, USA - PPLs Lake P8 Core (1) Depth... | ecosystem: Environmental > Aquatic > Freshwater >...
AAGGGGGGATAAGATCTAAGAATGAATCTTGTCACGCCTCCTCGGAATTAAATGAATACCTTTAATAGGGAGCCCCATGCCTGTCCCTCTCATCCTGACCGGATATGGAAACGTAGGAAAAGCCTTTGTCCGGCTCCTGGCCGAAAAACACGAGGATTGCCGGACCCGCTACGGACTGGAATTCGACCTGGCGGGAATCGTCCGGAAGTCCGGCGCTTGGGTCGCGGGCAAGATCGGCGCGTTTTTCTCCCTGGCCGGCCCGGCCCCGATCCCGATAGAATCTGCGCCGGGCTGGGCGCCGGGCAAGAGCTTGTCCGAAGTCTTCGAATATTTCGACCGGCTTGGCAAAAAGGGCGCGCTGGTCGAATGCACGCCCTCCGATTGGCGGACCGGCGAGCCCCAGCTGGCGTACCTGCATGAGGCATTCGACCGCGGCTGGCACGTCGCCGCCGCCAGCAAGGGGGCCCTGGTCGTCGATTTCAAGAATCTCCGCGAAAAAGCCTGGTCCAGGAATTTGTCCCTCAAGTTCAGCGGAGCGACGGCCGCCGCTCTTCCGACCCTCGACGTGGCGACCATGTCCCTGGCCGGGGCGCGGATCCTCGGCTTCGAGGGCATCTTGACGGGGACGACCAATTACATCCTGACCCGTTTGGAACAGGGCTTGACCTTCGACGAAGCCCTGGAGGAAGCCCAAGCCAAGGGGATCGCCGAACCCGATCCCTCGATGGACATCGACGGTTGGGACACGGCCTGCAAGCTTCTCCTGATCGCCAACGCCGCGGCCGGGACGAAGTTCACGATCAAGGACATCGCCGTGGAAGGGATCCGCAAGGTCACCGCCCGGACGATCCAGGAAGCCCGGGCTTCGGGCAATTCGCTCAAGCTCCTCGGCTGGCTGTCGGAAGTCGCGGGCGTTTACCGGGCCGAAGTCGGCCTCGTGCCCGTCCCGCCGTCCCATCCTTTATATCGCCTGACCGGCACCAGCAAGGGGATCGTCTTCCGAACCGACACGATGGGCCATGTCGCCGTCACGGACGGGAAATCCGACCCGCGGGCTACGGCCGCCGCCCTTCTGAAAGACGTGATCAATATCTTCCGCCGCCGGTAAATCCGCCGGCGCTCAACGCGCCTCAAACAGCCGCTTGATCCGGCTGAAGGCCGTGTCGATATTCCGGTCCTCCAGCACAATCGTGAACTCGTTGCTCGTCGAAACAACCTCGATGACCGGGATCCCGTCCCAGGCCAGGGCTTTCAGAATGTAGCTGTAGATGCCGGGAATGACCGCCGAGCCCGGCGGAAGGAGGACGCTCACCGAGGAGAGGTCGTCGAGGAGAGCGATCCGGACCGAACCCTTGAAGGCGGCCAGAATGCGGTCGCGGAGCTCGCGGCCGGCGATGATCGTCGTTTCATTGATCCCCTGGGTGATCGTCAGGAACGGGGTTGTCCGTCCGCCCGCTTTTTCAAGAAAAAGACGGGGCCGCTCCGCGGTCCGGAGGGCGTTGGCGTAGGTCACTTCGAAGAGGTTCGATCGGACCATCAGGTCGGGGGCGGCCCGGAAAAATCGTTTGAGCGGCTTGACCCGGGCGGATTGCGTCCCGGCCAGCCGGTTGAGGGCGATCGTGACCGCCCCATTCTTGACCTTCTTCTGGGCGATCTCCTCGACCGCCGGCCGGATCGACCGGGCCACGGCCGAGAGGTTGAGCCAGCCGCGGGACATGGCGTCTTCGAGAAAGGGGGATTTTCGGACAAGGCCGGCGACGGCTTCGGGAATGGTGATCATGTATAAAATTATACATATATGTACGAATATGTAAAATATTAATAAATTTTTGACATACGGCCGCGGTCCTCCGAAAATGGGCCCGAACAGCATGTTCACCATTTTTCGTCCGGAGGACCCGATGTCATTACAAACCGTCGAAACGGCCGTTTCCGGGGAGTGCCCCGTCTGCGCGGCCCAACTGTTCCGCCCGTCGTCGATTGAAGAGACCGAAATCCTGACCTGCGATGAGTGCCGTTCGGTCTTGGTCCTCGACCGCCGCGTCGGCGGCCGCCTGATCTTCGGCGAAGCGCCGCGGATCGAGGAAGACTGGGGCCAATGATCCGGTTGGCGCTTCTCCATTCGACGATCCGGGCGGAAGAAAAGCTTCTGGCCGAAGCCGCCCGGAACCGGGGCGTCGAGGTGCTGTGGGTCGATATCCGCGCGGCGATCCTCGACCCGCGTCGCCCGCTTCCTGAGGCGAACGTCGCCCTTGAACGGTCGGTCTCGACCGTCAAGGGCGACTACGCCGCGTCGTTCTGGGAAGCATCCGGCATTCCCGTCGTCAATCCCCCGGCCGTGGCCGCCCTCTGCCGGGACAAGTTCGCAACCTCGCTCGCCCTGGCGCGGGCGGGCGTTCCCGCGCCCCGCTTCGCCCTCGTCTTCGATCCCGGCCGGGCCCGGGCTGTGATCGAAGAATGGGGCGGCTATCCGGTCGTCCTGAAACCGCCTCAGGGCTCCTGGGGAAGACTTCTGGCCAAGATCAACGACGATGACGCCCTCGACGCTCTCCTGGAGCACAAGGACGTCCTGGGGACGCCGCCGCAGAAGGCGTTCTATCTTCAGGAATACGTCCGCAAGCCCGGCCGCGATATCCGGGCTTTTGTCGTCGATGGTCAAACGATCGCCGCGATCACCAGGGAATCGGAGCACTGGATCACCAATACCGCTCGCGGCGGCCGGGCCGCAAACTGCCCGGTGACATCCGATCTTCACGACATCTGCCGCCGGACCTCGGCTGCGGTCGGCGGCGGCGCCCTGGCCGTCGACCTTTTCGAAACGCCGGACGGCCTTCAAGTCAATGAAGCGAACCACACGATGGAATTCCGGAATTCCGAGGGTCCGACCGGGGTAAGCATCTCCGGGGCGGTCGTCGATTACGCCCTCCGAATGGCCCGGGAGAAAGGGCGGGAGCGATGAGTCCGGCGCGTCTGAGGGTTTCGGTCGTCGGAGCGGCCGGGTACGGCGGCGGCGAGCTTCTCCGGCTGCTCCTCGACCATCCCGGGGCGGATGTCCGGCAGGCAACCAGCCGGCGGTTCGCCGGCGAGCCGGTGTCGCTCGTTCATCCCAATCTCCGAAGCTTTCGGCCGCTCCCGTTCTGCCGGCCGGAGGATGTCGCGCCTTGCGACGCGCTGTTTCTCAGCCTGCCCAATGGCGAGTCGATGGGGGAGATGGACCGATGGATGAAGACCGGCGCCGTCGTCATCGACCTGGGCGCGGATTTCCGCCTGCGCCGGCCGGAAGACTGGCGGACGTGGTACGCGTCCGATCACGCGAGGCCCGAGTTTTTGGAGCGGTTTGTCTATGGCCTTCCGGAAATCGCCCGGGAAAAGGTCCGAACGGCCGATTACATCGCGGGTCCGGGGTGCGAGGCGGCGGCTTCGATCCTCGGGCTCTATCCGCTGGTCAAACACGGGATCGTAAGATCCGGGGCCGTCGTGGTCGACGCCAAGATCGGAAGCTCGGCGGCCGGGGCCGCTCCGGCCGAAGCGACCCATCATCCCGAACGGGCGGGGGTAGTCCGAACTTATAAACCGACCGGCCACCGTCACACGGTCGAAATCGTCCGGGCGATGGAGACGGCGGGAGGAAGTCCCTCGCTTCATGTGACGGCAACGGCGATCGGCATGGTCCGGGGGATTCTGGCGACGATCCACGTTTTTCCCGATGCCGGTTCCGTCTCCGAGAAAGATGTGTGGAAGGCATACCGAGCAACCTACGCCGACGAGCCGTTCGTCCGGATCATCAAGCAGGGCCGGGGTCTGTATCGCCTCCCCGAACCGAAAATCCTCCAGGGGACCAATTACTGCGACATCGGTTTCGAGCTCGAGGACGGCGGCCGGCGCCTGGTCGTCCTGTCCGCCCTCGATAACCTGGTCAAGGGCGCGGCGGGAAACGCCGTCCAATGTTTCAATTTAAGGGCCGGCTTCCCCGAAACGACGGGGCTTGAGTTTCCCGGCCTTCATCCGGTGGGGTCATGAATCAAAATCCATTATCCGTGCTTGCCCATTTCAAGGGCGTGGTCGATTCCACGCTCCGGGAAGGTTTTCAGTTTGCCGGAGCCGACTTCAGCCCGGCCGACCAGGCGGAAATATTCGACCGTCTTGTCCGCCTGGGCGTGGAGATCGTCGAGGTGGGAAATCCCGCCCAGCCCGAGATCCGGGAGCGGATCTCCGCTCTCCGCCGGCGGCGGGGGGACGGCGGCTTCCCGCGCCTTTTCGCCCACATCCGAAACCACGAACGCGATATCCGGGCGGCGGCCGACTGCCGGGTGGATGGGGTCAGCATCCTCTGCACCGCCGATTCCGAGCGGCTGGCGGCGATGGGATTGAACCGGGCCTCCGCCCGCGACCGGCTCCGGAACAATATCGCCCTGGCGATTTCGGCCGGATTGGAGGCCCGCGTCGGCGTCGAGGATTTCTTCGGCCGGTCGTTCCGGGACTGCCTGGAGATCTATGATCTGGCCGGCGAGGCGGGGGCGACGCGGATCGCCCTGGCCGACACCCTCGGGAAAGCCCAGGGTTGGGAGGTTGCCCGGCGGGTCGGGGCCCTCCGGCGACGGACAGTCTTGGATATCGAAGCCCACTTTCACAACGATCTCGGCCAAGCGGTGTCCAACGCCGTGATCGCCGTCCGTTCGGGAGCCAACTGGATCAGCGCTTCGCTTCTCGGCATCGGCGAGCGGACCGGAATCACGCCGCTGTCTTCGTTTTTAGCCAACCTGTACGTGCTGGACCCGGCCGTGGCCGGACGCTATCGGATGGAGGAGCTGACCGGGGCCGAAGGGCTTGTCTCCCGGCTCTGCGGGATCGACGTCCCCCTTCACCTGATCACCAGCCCGGCCAACGGCTTCGCCCACAAGGCCGGCATCCACCTGGATGCCTTGATGAAGTTCGGCCCGGGAAAATATGAGCCGCTCTCTCCCCGGATCGTCGGGAACGTCCGCCGGTTGGTTCTCCATTCGCTGATTTCCGGAAAAACGAGTGACCTCCAGGCCCGCGAATTCGAGCAAAGGTTCGGGTGACCCGAACATGCTGATCGTGAAAGCCGGCGGCGGCCGCGATCTCAACTGGGATGGATTGGCCGCCGATCTGCTTGAAGCCCGAACCCGGGAACAGGTCGTCGTGATTCACGGCGGAAACGCCGTTCGTGACGACCTGGCCGTCCGCTTGAATATCCCGGTCAAAAGGGTGATATCGCCGTCGGGCGTTTCCAGCGTGTATACCGACAAGGAGGCGCTGGATGTTTTTATGATGGCTTATCCCGGGCTGGCTTCGACCGAAATCGTCGCCCGCCTCCGCCGGGCCGGGCTCGACGCCGTGGGCTTGAGCGGAGTGGACGGCGGTCTCTGGCGGGCAAAAGCCAAGCGGGAGATTCCGGTCCGGGAGGGGGATAAGACCAAGCTTCTGCGGGGGAATCTGACTGGCCGGGTCGATTCGGTCGATGTCCGGCTGCTTGGGATTCTGCTCGAAGCCGGGTACCTCCCCGTCGTGTGCGCCCCAGCCCTTGACGAGGAGGGGATGATCGTCAATGCCGATAACGACATCGCCGCCGCCGTCACGGCCGTCTCCCTCGGAGCGTTAGCGATGGTGTTCCTTTTCGAAGCGCCGGGTTTCCTGGCCGAGCCGAACGATCCCGGAAGCCGGGTCGCCGAGATCCCGGCGGCGGAAATCGAAGCCCGCTTGTCCGAGGCCCGCGGGGGAATGACCAAGAAGCTGATCGCCGTTTCCCGGGCTTTGGCCGGCGGCGTCCGGAGGATTTATTTCGGCGACGGCCGGACCGCTCATCCCCTCCGGGACGCCTTGGCCGGACGGGGGACGACGTTCCGCTGAAGAAAAACAAATAGGAGAGATTCCAATGATCGACGCGCAACGACTCGAGGCCCTGCGTCTCCTGGACGCTTATCCCCGCCGGGGCCTGACGATTCGCCGGGGCGAGGGCATGTATCTCGAGGACGACCGAGGCCGCCGGTTCCTGGACATGATGTCCAATTACGGCGTCTCGATTCTCGGCCATAATCACCCGGCGATCGTCGAGGCCTTGACCGAACAGCTGCGAACGCTCGGGAGCCTTCATGGCAGCTTCGCCGGCGAGATCCGGGCCAGGGCAGCCGCGGCCCTTTTGGACCGGTGCGGCGGAGGGCTTGGGAAAGTGTTTTTCGCCAACTCCGGGTCGGAAGCGAATGAGGCCGCTCTCAAATTTGCCGTCTTGGCCACCGGCCGGAAGAGATTCGTCGCCTTCCGCAACGGCTTTCACGGGAAAACCCTGGGAGCGCTTTCGGCGACCGACGGCGACGCCTATCGGGCGCCCTTCGAGCCCCTGCTCTGGCAATTCGCTTTTGCTCCCTACGGCGGAGCCGAAGGCCTGGAGATGATCGACGACCGGACGGCCGGAGTCATCGTCGAGCCCATTCAAGGCGAAGGAGGGGTGCGGATCCCGCCGCCGTTTTTTCTGGCCGGGCTGGCGAAGGCCTGCGCCGTTTCCGGGGCGGTCCTGATTCTGGACGAAATCCAAACGGGCCTGGGGAGGACGGGACGGTTCCTGGCTTCGTCGGCCGAAGTCCCGGAGCCGGATATCGTCACGTTGGGAAAAGGATTGGCCGGGGGAGTGCCGGCCGGGGCGGTTCTTCTCTCGGAGAGAATTTCCCGGGCGATTCCCCGGAAGATCCATACCTCCACCTTTGGAGGGAATCCGCTGGCGGCGGCCGGCCTTCTGGCCGTCCTCTCCGTGTTGACCGATGACTTTCTCCAACGGATCGAGTGCCGGGGCCGGGCTTTGGCCGAGCGGTTACGGGCCGTTGCCTCGGACGAAATCGTCGATATTCGAGGAAAAGGGTTGATGATCGGCGCCGAGGTCCGGTCGGAACGGGATGCGATTCTTCGCCTCCTCCAGCGAGAGCGCGTTTTGGCGATTCCGGCCGGGCCCGGCGTCGTCCGTTTCCTCCCTCCCTACATCGTCGAAGAAGGCCAGATGGAGGATGCTGTCCGGGCGTTCGAGGCGGCCCTGGCCGCGATTCGACGGGACCGGGAATTTTCGGCGGCGGAGGGAGCCGGATGTGCCGTTTCCTGATCGTCAAAAGCGCCGTTCCCCTGCATCCGGCCGAATGGCTTTTTCGATTCGCCGAGATGGCCGAGCGCAGCCGCTCGGCCGACGGGGACAGGCAGGGCGATGGCTGGGGGATCGGCGGCTTGGATGACGCGGGTGTTTGGCGCGGCGCCTGGTCGCTTCGTTCGATTTGGGAGGACGAGTCCGTATTCGCGGAAATTCCGGCTTATCGGCTTTTTCTCGTTCATGCCCGGAGCGCGTCCTTTCCGGGGCAAAAGGGGAAGCTCGCCTATAACCAACCCTTTATCGGCGAAAGCGAAGCCTTTGTGTTCAACGGCCTGTTGCGCGGCGTTTCCCTTGACCACCCGGTTGCCGGGGAAATCGGGGCGCAGAAAATCTGGAGCCTGTTCGGCTCGCTCCTTCCCCACGGCGCTATCCGGGACCGTTTCCTCGCCCTCGTTCGAGTGCTGGAAACGTCGTCGAGAGAAATCTCGGCTTTGAATCTCGGGCTGGCCTGGAAGGGGGGATTTCTGGCCTACTGCCGATCGGGACCGGCGGGCGAATATTATCGGCTCCGGGCGGCGGAGGCGTCCGGGTTGCGGATGATCTGTTCCGAACCGTTGTCGGGCTGCGACTTTCGTCCGCTTCCCCAAGATGCCATCGTCCGGATGTAGAGAATTCAGAAGGCCGAATCGGGCAGAAGAATTCTCATCGGCCGGCCGTGCTCCCGGGCATCCCAGCGGAGGAAGGCCAAGCCGATGCCGGCCGCTCCCTGCATCAAGCCCGTCTGGGCGACGAGAAAATCGGGACGGGTTCGATGCTCGGCCTGGACCCATTTTAGCCCGTCTTTTTCTTCGACGGCTTTCGCCCGGAGGGCCCGCATGACGGAGCGGCCGAACTCCAGGTATTCGGTATTTTCGGACAGGGCAGAGAGGCGGAGGAAGAAATCGGCCACTCCGGCCAGGCCGCAGCAAAGCCCGGCGTTGTTCCAGAAACCCGGCGTTTCCTTGTCCGGGATGCCGCTGGACATCAGGGTCCTGGCTTCCTTCTCCACCCAGGACGACCAGCCCGGGTCGCCGGAGACCTTCGCCAGATGATGGAAGAGGTTCGCCGTGCCGACCGGCCCGTGGCACCAGCCGAGGTAGTAGAGGTCGGTGCCGTCCGGCTCGTGATGGTAGATCAGGCAGGTGTCTCCTTCGGTCTCGGCGATCGAAAGCAGGTACCGGGCTCCGCCCAGGGCCGCGTCCAAAAATTCCTTCTTTTTCGTCGTCTCGAAGAGGCGCGAGAAGAAATAGGCCACTCCGGCCGTCCCGTGGGCGAAATTGGGCATCGAGCGCGGAGAGGAAGGGTCCATCGCCCAATCGAGGCCGCCGTTTTTTGGTTTTCCGAGATCCAGGAGGCGCTCTCCGGCTTGTGTCGCCAGGTCGCGCCAGGCCGGGTCCTTCGTTTCCGCCGCGGCATATAAAAGGAACAAGCCCGTGCCCGCGGCTCCGTTGATAATGTCGGTGACCGGGCTCCATTCGATGCCTGGGCCTGCCCTTTTCGCCAGGGTCCGGACCCGGCTCAGCACATCCTCAAATCCCTTGCGAAACCGGGCGTCGCCGGTCGCTTTGTAAGTCTCTTGGAAGACGTAGCCGATCCCGGCCAGGCCGGTATAAAGCCCCGCGTCCTCCAGGTTGGAGATACCCGTGAGGAGGGCCAAGGCGCCGTCCTTCGCTTTTTCCAGATAATCCGCCGATTCGTTCTCACGTCCTCGGGCTTCCGCAGCGGCCGCGGCTTCGATATAGAACAGGATGACGCCGGGCGTTCCGGAATAAAGGTTGGCCTGGACCGACTTGGCGTCGGTCGGGTCGGCCGGCCATTCGAGCCCGTCGGCCGTCCGGATAGCCGAAGCGTCGAGCCAGCGGGCCACGCCCATGGCCGCCGTCCAATAGGATTCGTCGGCGGCCGGCTGATTCCGGCCGTCGACGCAGGAAATCAGAAGGGAGAGTCCGGGAATCAGTGCCGCCCAGCCGATCTTTCTTACGATATTCATTTTGGCTTCGCTCCCTCGCAAGTTTTTTTCATGATACTCCAAGGCCCTCTCCCGGTCGAGAGGCGGTGGATGGCGAGGGGTCCATGTCATCCCTTTCCGCCTCTCATTCGTATAAGGAAACGAGAATTGGTTGGGATGGAGAGTTGCGTGAAAAAAGCGTTTTCTCTTTTGATCTTGTTGATCATCGGATCAGCCGTCGCGGCGGAGGCCGGGGAAGCCATCCTTGGTCCCTCCGCCTTCGGTCCGTTTTCCGTGGGATATCGGGTCCAATGTCTGCAAGATGCGGCCCGGAGCTTCGGCGACGGACGGACGCGGCCCGTTACCCTGCACCTCTGGTATCCGGTTGCCCGGCCCGAAGGAAAGCCGATGGAATACAAGGAATACGTCTGGGCGGCCCGGGGCGGCGCCCAAGGGCGCGAAGAGCGCCGGAGGGATGTTTTGGCCGCTTATAAGAGCGTTCCGGTTGAGATGGGCGCCGATGAAATAGTCCTGGACAATTATCTCGACCGCGCCACGCAGGCTCATTTTGACTCTCCTCCCGGACCAGGCCGTTTTCCGTTGATTCTCTACGCTCCCAGCCTCAACGCGGACCCGTTTGAGAACGCGGAGCTGTTCGAAATGCTGGCCAGCCACGGTTATGTCAAAGCCGCCGCTTCCTGCCTGGGATGGGAGAATGCGAATTCGGAACGGAATTCCCGGGGCGCCCTGGCTCAATGGGGCGACTTGGGATTTCTTCTAAATCAGCTCTGGCGCGAAACATTCGTCGATCCGGACCATATCGGATTGATCGGTTTCAGCTGGGGCGGGATGACCGGACTTCAATTCGCCCTCTCCCGGCCGGGAATCGAAGCCGTGGCCGATCTGGACGGCGCCCAAGGGATGGCTGCCTACCGGGCTGTCGCCGAGTCGTTCCCGTTGTGGTCGCCGCGACGTTTACGAAGCCCCGTTTTCTATATCCTGCCCGAGGGAGAAGAGCGGGACGCCGGTTTCTTTTCACAAACGCTCTATGCCGACACGTATATTTGGAAGATGCCGGCGATCTCCCATCGGGATTTTTCCTCCGATCTCATCATCAATCGTCGTCGGGCCGCCGGGGATCCGAAAACGGCGGAAACGGAAAGAATCTATTCAGAAATCGCGGCGAAATTAAAAATATTTTTTGATTGGCATCTTAAAAAGATTCCCTCGAGCCGGGCCGATTGGATGGCCTCCCCCAAACAGGAAGCCGGTTGGTCGATGCGGCCGGCCCTGCCCGCCCCTCCGAGCCCAGCCCTGTTTATCGAAATCATCGAAAAACAGGGCGAGGATCGGGCAGTGGCGCTGTTCCGTGATTTGCGCCGGGCCGATCCCGGCCTGCTCCTGCTGGACGAGCCGCGCCTTCTGGAATTCGGAGCGCTCTGGGGGCCGGAACGGAGCGAGGATCTTTTCAAACTCCTGACAATCAACCTGGAGATGTATCCGCGTTCGGCCGACACGCATTTCTGGCTGGCCCAGGTTTACCTGGCCCGGAAGGATAAATCGGCCGCCCTCCGAAGCCTGGAGGCGGCCCTGGCCATCGATCCCAATCACGCTAAAGCGCTCCGTTTGAAAAAGAAGATTTGAAAAGCCGGAGTCCGGCTATGAAATATTTTTTTTAAAATACCTTGCATAACATAATAAGTTGTGTAACAATGTTGATGAGGATGCCATTTTGACTTTGAAAACCGACGAATGGATCGGCAACTGGGAATCCCAGGTCCGCAAGGGAATGCTGGATTTTGTCATCCTCCTTTGCCTGCGGAAGCGGGAGTATTACGGCTACGAGCTGATCAAGGCGATCAAAGCGGCAACCGAGCTTGAGATTTCCGAGGGGACGATCTACCCGCTCCTCAATCGTTTAAAAAAGGAAGGCCTGATTTCCTCCCGATGGGAGGAAAAGGAGTCCGGGATTCCTAGGAAATATTATCTTCTTGCCGATAAGGGCCGAGCCGCCCTGGCCGAGTCCAAGCGGTCATGGCTGGCGTTGAACGCTTCCCTGGCGCGGCTCATGGAGGAAGGACTATGACCGACAAGCCGATGTTTGCGGATCCTGTCGCGGGGCGGATCTGGGCCCAGTATTTCCGCCGGATGAGCCGGTTGCTCCGCCCGCTTGACGAGGCCCAAGCCCGGGAGTTGACGCTTGAGGTCCAAGGCCATCTGTGGGAGAGCTTCCGGAGTGAGAATGCGGGTTCCGAGGCGGAACGGCTTCTGAATGCCATCGACCGCCTGGGCGATCCGGAAAGCTTCGTCGGCCCGATGCGGGCCGACCGGCTGCTGGAAAAAGCTTCAAAGTCTTTCCGGCCGAAGGACGTGGGCAAAGGATTGTATTACCATCTCGTCGGGGGAACGAAGAAAGTCGTACTGGGCAGCATCTATGTGATGGGCTATCTTCTGGCCGTCTGTCTCGCTCTCATCGCCGTAATGAAGATATTTTTTCCAGGGCATGTCGGCCTGTTTCTTTTCGGCGACGGAGGCTTTGTTTTCGGCTATGCCTGGGATTTGACCGGACTTCGCTCGGAAGTCTTAGGTTACGGGATCATTCCCCTGTGCGGACTAGCGGCCGTCGGGCTCTATCTGGGATTGACCCGGCTTTTAAAGACGCTCAAGCGTCGGGCTTGCTAGAGGATAAGGTTTTTTTTAATTCTAATACATCGTATAGCAATGTATAAGGCAATGCATAATAATAACAAAGGAGTGCTGACATGAAAAAAAGCGTTTTCTTTTTCCTCCTCGTCCTCGCCGTCCTCTTTTCGGTCTGGACGGCCCTCGCTTCGACCGCGGTTCGGGCAGGGGAAAAGGATCCGACTCTGATTCCGCGGGATGTCCTATTCGGAAATCCCGAACGGGGATCGCCGTTAATTTCTCCGGACGGGCGGCGGTTGGCGTATCTCGCCCCCTCGAAAGAGGGCGTGATGAACGTCTGGGTCCGGAATCCAGACCAGGAACAAGCCGTTCAAATCACCGGCGAAGCGCGACGGGGGATTCGGACGTTTTTCTGGGCGCCGGGCGGCCAAGGCGTCCTGTACCTCCAGGATGCGGAGGGCGATGAGAATTTTCATGTCTTCATGGCGGATACGGGATCAAAGCTGACTCGGGACTTGACTCCCTTCAAGGGCGTTCGGGCGGTCAATCTCATCCTGAGGTCTTCGGATATCCTGGTCGGTCTCAATATCCGGAACCGGTCTCTCTTCGATATGTATGCTATTGACCTGAGGACAGGGGCGGTCCGCCTCGAGACGGAGAATCCGGGCGATGTTATTTACCTTGTCGGCAACGAATGGCTCGCCGACTCTGCGGGCGTCATTCGGGCCGTCCGGGCCATGGATTTCGCGAACGGCAGCACGGTCCTGAAAATCCGGGAACGTCCCGAAGACCCCTGGCGGGAATTGGCCCGGTGGCCGGCCGGCGGGATTTTTGATGGCGACCTTGTCGGATTCTCCGCCGATGGACGATCTCTCTACGTCACCTCGGGAACGGGGGCCGACACCGCCGGCCTGGTCCGGCTTGACGCCGGGACAGGGCGTGAGCTTGAAGTCCTGGTCCGCGACGTCCGAAGCGATATCTGGGCCCAAGATGTCCTTATTCACCCCAAAAATCGAAGGGTTCAGGCCTGCGCCATAAATTACCTGA
>Ga0105099_10001882_pt1 | contig 12764 bp, 9 predicted proteins | sample PPLLak3cmMay2015_2_FD_79138 | JGI IMG/M metagenome (GOLD analysis project Ga0105099, IMG submission 79138) | Freshwater sediment microbial communities from Prairie Pothole Lake near Jamestown, North Dakota, USA - PPLs Lake P8 Core (1) Depth... | ecosystem: Environmental > Aquatic > Freshwater >...
CAATACGGGGGAATAAGCGGATTCCCGCATATATCTGAAAGTGAGTACGGCACCGCTACAGCAGGCCACGCATCAACCTCGATATCGGTAGGGCTCGGCATTGCCAAAGCGCGGGACATCCTGGGTAAAAGATTCAACGTCGCGGCAATAATCGGCGATGGCTCGATCTCGGGAGGCCTGGCATTCGAAGGGCTCAACAATCTGGGGATGCACGGGACAAACATGACCATCATCCTCAATGATAATGAAATGTCCATCTCGAAAAACGTCGGTGCCCTCTCCCGCTACCTGACAAGGATTATCACCGACAAAAGGTACAACAAGCTTAAAAGCGACGTGTGGGAACTGCTCGGCAGCATGTCGAATGTTGGCCTTAAAATCAGAACCCTTGCCCATAATATCGACGAGGCGATAAAAAACATAGTCACTCCGGGAAAATTCTTCACGGATATGGGCATCCGGTACTTGGGCCCGATCGACGGACACTCCATTAATGACCTGATCGAAATTTTCAACTTCGCAAAACAATCAACCGCTGGTCCGCTTCTTATTCACGTCATGACTAAAAAAGGCAAAGGATACAGCTTCGCGGAAAACGACGCGACAAAATTCCACGGTATCGGCAAATTCTCGAAAATCGACGGCGCCATTTCCAAAAGCAAAACAAACCAGCCTTCGTACAGCGAAATATTCGGCAGGGCGCTGGTTGAAATAGCGGAACAAAACAAGACCATTGTTGCCATAACCGCAGCCATGCCCGACGGCACCGGCCTCAATTTCTTCAGGGACAGGTTCCCCGATCGCTTTTTTGACGTGGGCATCGCAGAGGCGCATGCCGTGACCTTCGCAGCAGGGCTCGCGCTGCAGGGGCTCCGGCCCGTGGTCGCCATATACTCAACGTTTCTTCAGCGCGCATACGACCAGATCATCCATGACGTCGCTCTGGACAATCTCAATGTGGTTTTCTGCATAGACCGCGCCGGCATTGTAGGGGCGGACGGCCCCACGCACCACGGCACCTTCGACCTTACCTTTATCCGCGCGGTTCCCGGCGCCATCATCATGGCGCCCAGCAGCGAGTCCGAACTGCGGAACATGCTCTTTACCGCGCTGCACCAGTGTAAAGGACCGGTTTTCATCCGCTACCCCCGGGCCGAAGCGCGTAATGGACATATAACCGAACCCTTTACCGCCATCCCGCTCTATACGCCGCGTATCATCAAAGAAGAAAAACAGTGCGCTCTGTTTTCAATCGGCGACAGCCTCCGCACTGCGGAAGAGGCATGCGTACTGCTCGAAAAAATGAACATTAAAACCACGCTGATAGACGCCCGGTTCGCCAAACCGCTCGATACGGAATTCTATGAGAAAACATTTAAAAAACATCCCTTTATCGTAACCATCGAAAGCAACACGCTCAAGGGCGGATTCGGATCGGCAGTCCTGGAATTCGCGTCGATGCATAACCTTCAGAACAGGATAGTAACGATCGGGTATCCTGATGAATTTATCACCCATGGAAGTGTTGACAGGCTGGTGAAGGATCTCAACCTTACGCCGGAAGCAGTAGCGGAGAAAATCAGAAATTTCATCAGCAAATAGAAATCCTGAATAAACGCCAAAGCATTGAAAACCGTTTTTTAATCCTGCAATCTTTTCACTCCTGTTAATGATTAAAAATCGATCAGCTTCAACATACTTGCCTGAAGCATGTTCGCCTGTGATAACATTGCGATGGAAGTCTGCTGACGGATCTGCTGAGTGATCATCTCCTTTATTTCCGTGGCATCGTTAATGTCGTTAATGGAGGATTCAACCGCGCCGTGATTTTCAATCATCGAATCCGTTATGTTCATCTGTGCATATAAAGAACTCATATACCCGCTTGTTTTGGACAGAAATGACAGCGATTTGTTCGCCTCCGCGTCAATGAGGTTGATGGTCGCCTGATAATCCGCTCCGCCGTCGACGGCAAGGCCTGCGGGGGCTGCGATATCGCCGGCAGCATAGGTGATGTCCATCGTCTGCGAAATATCGTTGGGATTTAAAATAATACTCATCAGGGTTCCCGCCTGCATAAGCTCTTTTCCGTTGAAAACCGCGGAATCGATCATTGTCTGCATGGAAGAAACAACAGCATTAAATTCATTTTCAATATAGTCTCTTTCGGAACTTCCCGCCTCCGCTTCCCACCAGTCCGAGGTCAGCATTTTAAGCTGCTTGGAGCTCTCAACCAACTGCATACCCAGCTCCTCCGCGGCACTTACCATTGCTATTCCCTGAGAAAGACTTCTCCTCACGTCTTCATACCCGCGCCGGTCCCGGCTCAGCTTATCAACAAGAAAAAACTCCGCGACGCCGTCTTTGGGCTGAAGATAATTTTTCCCCGCTGAAAGTTTTATCAGCGACTTTGAATAGGCCGTGCGCGAGGCCGAATAAATGTTCGCTATCTGTGCAGTTGAAAAACTCAATGAGCTTACCATACGTACCTCCCTTGTGATATCGTGACATCCCTATCCTTATCGCAGACTTCCCCATCCGCAATAAGTCATCAGTCAAATGTATCGGTTGAGACAACAGTATCCTAAGGGTGATACGCCCTGAGGCGTATCACCGTATTTGCCACTCCTCTGTATTCCGGATTATTTGTACAGGTTCAGGATCCCATGCCTCGACATATTAGCCTGAGCCATCATGGCGACAGCAACCTGCTGGCGGATATCATTCTCCGTATACCTCGCCATCTCGGCCGCTTCATTGATCTCCGTGATGGAAGACTCCGCCGCTTCAAGATTCTGTATCATGGTATTTACAAAGGTTTCCTGAGATTCGACCTGGGCAAGATATCCGCCAACCTTGCCGGCAAAACTTGCCACCTTATCAATCTGTCCGTCAAGGGCGGTGGCGGTAAGCGCATACGAAGCAAGCAGGTCCGTGCTGGCATAGGTCACCGCGTCATCGGCGACAGCAAAACTAATAGCCAACGAACCGCCATTTGCAAGCCGCACGGTCTGAAAGGTTTTATCCGCAGCAATATTCAGGTCGTCACCGTCATATTCGGTATCTAAAATTTCATCCAGACTGGCTCTAATGCCGTCAAACTCCCTTTCTGCGGCCTCCTGTTCGGCTGATCCCGCTGCAGCGCTGAAATAATCATATGCCGCATCCTTAAGCGACTCGAGATTATCCAGCAGCGTGCTCGCATAGCCCGAAGCAACCTCAAGGAACCCCTTGGCTTCCTTGATACTATTCTGGGATGATTCCATCAGATTCCTGCTGGTCTGAATGGAATTTACTTTAAGATACGAACCCAGATCCTCCGACGCAGTCTGAAACCTCTTTCCCGACCCCAGGCGCGCAAGCGAAGCGCTCATCTGTTTCAGCGCGTCGGCATACGACGAAGAGATTGATGCGGTTGAGCTGTTAATGGTATTAATCATAGAAACCTCCCTATACTGTTTATGAACTTCCTTGACAATTATTAAATAACATTTCTGTTTGATTGCGGTTTTTTCGCGGCTCCCGTCAATAACCGGTTGCCGGTACATACACCTCGAATGATCGGTCAAAATTTCAGAAAGACGCCTGTTTTTTTGCGGAATGTTATGTATATGGCGAGGAACACATGCAACACCTCCCTTGTGAAAAATGGCACTCCCTGCCTGTACAGCAACGCTTCCCCACAATGCTGTACGACGTTAATTGATTTTTTTTAGTGGAACTGTTTTCTTATGGAATTCTGTATAGTGCGGGCATAAAGAAGCACCTCCCTTGTGCGCAGTTAACTTCCCTGTCACTCATGGTAAAGCTTCCCCACTTTACTATGAGGTATTTTTCGTATTCAGCGTCTTTCGTGATCTACCTTCGCCTATTTAATATATCGGTACGTTTGCAAAAAACTTTAATTCTTTTTTCATCGTTTCAGGATTTTGTTATTATTGAATCGGTTTTACAGAAAAAAGGCGGGTATTTAATTGATTTCGAGGCCGCGTTCCGTTACAGAACCTTTTTTAGCAGCTCGCTCATGGGGTATTTTGTTTTGAACTGAGTATACGCACGTTCGCTTTTATTTTGCATCTCTTCCGGATGCTCCAGGTAGCGGTAACAGGTATCAACAATCGTTTCATACGGTGCAAGGGGTATGTCGACGCCCTGATAAGGATAAGCAGGAGACTCTTCCGATACGACAAAACAGCGGTTGTTAAGCAGATAGGAGACCCGGACGCACTCAAACAGGCCGGCGGCATAAAAATGGAGATTAAGAACTATCTTCGCCCGGGCAATCAGCGCATCGCGCTCTTTTCCATATAATCCATAGATATACTGAAGCTTGTATTTCCGGTCTTTTAAAATTCGATTCAGGACGTCTTCCCTTCTTCTGTTTTTGCTGCCGTAAAACAGAATATCGATATCTTTTTCCGCACTCATGTGAACCTGTTCGAGCGCCGCGTGATACCCTGCCGGCAAATAACGCGCTTCAATGCCCTGTGATTTAAGAAATGCGATATTCTGCGGGGAGTAATCCCAGATTGCATCCGCCTTTTCCAGCAGCATTTTCTGCGAATCAGAATGCACCCACTCTTTGTCGCTTATCTGTTCAAGCTGATAGATGATATATCTGACACCCGGTATGGCACTTCTTAAAATATTCGAGCCGATAAAAATATTAATGCTGTCGGTAGAAAACCGGTTTACCGCAATACTGCAGGAAAACCCCAGACTAATCAACGAATATTTCAGCAATAACGCAACTTCCAGAAAACAGGCGGCATGCGGATTGTTTTCCGCGGCAAATATACAGACGTGATAGCTTTTTACTTTATCCATACGTTTTTAAACGGAGACCGGCGACCAGCGAGTCAAACGTGCCGCCCAGCCTGCCCGGCCTGACTCTCCCCCGGTTACGGTCATAAAACTGCAAAGCCTTCTCAACGCTCTCATTTTTACACAATGATAAAAACATCTGCGAAAAACCGGCAAACCGCTCTTCCTGGACCGGATCGGGTTCCAGGTGCTGCAGGCCGGCTTTTCCGGTTTCCCTGTCCAGCACTTCACAATCCCACGGGTCAAACGCAATAAGTCCCCGCTGTTTCGGCCCGGGACGGTAAAAGTTCTTCGCCTGTTCATTGAGCATGCAGGCAGATACGGAAAAAGAGCTGTTTGATACCGCCAGAATATCACATTGGGTGAGCAGATAAAAATCAGGGTAAAATGAAGCGTCGGGCAGCGATACACCAAGCCCGCCGGAAGTCACGGGTTTATATGCATCAAAATCCCCTGTAACCGTGTCTATCTCATCGCTGGCGATGAATAGCACGGGATTATCGAACGTCCGCCAGTTCTCTTTAAGCCACTGCTGGTACCATGCATTCGGGGCGATATAAAAATCTCCCTCCCCATAATCACCCCTTCGCAAATGAAAACCGACAACGGTTCTCCCCCTGCTCCTTAACGCCTGCACCCCTGCAGTCAATGATTCCTGTATCTTTTCAGTCGGCTGAAACAGCGAACGGAACAATTTTTTATGGGGCCGGTAAAAGGAGGTATGATATTGAAACCAGCCCCAGATATTGATGTTTCTAAACACCCGCCGTGCATTAGGGAAAAACGCAGTGGTGACGTCACTGCTCCAGTCATACAGTGTCGGCAGGCGCCTGCTTACCGGCGGATCGTTGATGCCGAAAAGTTCCCGGCCTGTCCATGCAGGAGTTTCAACCCGCAGGTCATGTTGTTGCGCGTATATACGTAAAAATGCGTACTGGAAAATATTGTTTGCAAAGCGTCCGTTTTTCCCCAGCGTGGAAAATGCTACTACATCTTTTTCCATGACACATCACTTGTTAGAGAATCCGAAAAGGCAACCGTTGGTACGCGAACCTCCCGGCGTAAAAATATATTCAAATTCAGGCGCCATAAGCCAGTTTTATATTGTCTGTCTTCACATTTTATTATACAGTATAAACAGACGCGTTACACGTCCGCACTTTATTTCGCCGCACGGGAGTGATGATTGGGGAAGATAAAAAAAATACTGACAAATTATTGCGCACCGGATTGTCGCGCGTTCGACATTGTGAGTTTTTCCGGAAGACCCCACGATCAGGAATATAATGCCCACATTGAAAACCGGCATTTTTCCGACATTTGCGGCACACTGCCCCGGGGATGGGAACCCGACGTGGTTATATTCCGCGACCCTTTTTACAAACCGCTCCCTGCAGGCATTGAAGACTCACCCTATCCAACGGTTGTTGTTCTCTGCGACTGGTTCGGCGCTGCCGACTATCTGCCGGACAACCTGCGACGGTTTGATTTCATATTTGCCGACAAATCAAGCGTTCAACTCCTGAAAAAAGCCGGATTCGATAATGGTGATTACTGGCCTGCCTTTGGATTCCATGCTTCGCAATTCCGGCTGTTACCGGGACATGCCAGGACCACCGACCTGTTCTTTGCGGGCAGCATGAATATCAATATTCAATCGGAACGGCTTTCCTGGTTGAGAAGAATATGCAGGCTCGACCCGGAATATAAAGTTTTTATCGCCCACAACATCTTCAGGGATGAGTACGTAAATGCGTTGAACCAGGCGAAAATAGTATTCAACCGCAGCATCAAGGGTGAAATGAACATGCGCGCATTTGAGGCATGCGCATGCGGCTCTCTCCTGTTTATGGAGGAGGAGAATGCGGAGGTGCGGGATTTTCTCATCCCCGGTGAGGAGTGCGTTCTTTATAATGACGGAAACCTGGAACAGCAATTGGAATACTATCTGCACAATGAGCCTGCACTAAAAAAAATTGCCGCTGCGGGACATGCAAAGATTCAGAACTATACCTATCCGCACCTGTTCAACCAGTTGCTGCAGCTCATCGAGCAAAAAAATATCACCGCAGGGGCGGGACGTAAAAGATCGCTCTCGTATGCAGTGAACCACGAGCACAGAAACTTTGTTCAAACTGCGCTTTCGCTCAATGGAAGAACAGAAAAATTATTGCCTGACGCGTCAGCCCTGTTGAAAAATTTCAGCGCCAGTTCGCTGATCCTCAACGACTGCGCGGTTACATTAGTAAGTATTGCGGAGAATATGCAGAATAACGCAGCGGATAACACCCAAATCTCTTCCAGACTTGTGCTTCAGGCACTGGCAATCCTTAAACAGGCGGAACATATAAATCACGATCACCTGACCGTTGTATTCAATAGTGCCCGGATACTTTTTCATGCTCACCGTTTTTCTCAAGCCGGTACCCTGTTTCAGAAGATTCTCGATACGCACTGGCCGATAGCGCCATTAACCGTCACGGGTATTGTTTATCCGCTCCATTATAAATCACCCCTGCGATATCTGTGGTCAAAAGCTGTTCTTGATTCGATCAACAATGAACAGACGTGGATACAATCCAGGATCAACACCATTAAAGCCTTCGCTGCCCAGTGCCTGGCGACAATAATGAAAGAGTCATCACCGGAGAAAGCGTATACATTAACCTGTACAGCGGATGACTATCTGAAAGACCAGCCGTTCGTTTTAAATCAGTTATCACTCTATGCGTCACACCTATCCAAACCTGATACCGGTGACATATTTATTCGTGCAATGAATGCCAATCCCTTCAATACAACCCTTTGGAAAGAGTACGCACGTTTTTTGAAAGCCGGTGCAAACCATGGTGCAGCTTCCAGCTTTATCCTCGATTGTCTGCTCTGCCTCAGCCGCGTTCAGTTTTCATCGGAAGAACTTGTTAATGAATTGAAGAAATTGCAGATAGACGGGTTTCATGATTGATGCACGCTTTGTGATACGCAGCATCGTCCACTGCTGATCCTGCATAATCTATTTTCTTTTTAGTGTCTGTCATAGTAGTATCACCAGGTTCCGGCAAGACCGGCCAGGGAGTGGTTTAATGAAGGTACTAATTGCAAGCCCGGTACGGCAGCAGCCCGATATTCTCAAATTGTTTCTGGTTTCCCTTGGAGGCTTGAGGATGCAGGGTTTTGAATACGGATACTACTTCGCTGATGATAATACCGAAGCGGCATCTTCCAGCCTTCTTGAGAAATTTGCAGCAGGGGAAAATGATGTTTTCATAAAGAAGACGGCCGGGGCGGAAGAGTATCTCTGCGATGAGCAGACGCATCACTGGAATGGCGGACTGATAGAAAAAGTGGCCGCACTGAAAAATGAGATGCTTGTGTATTCGGTTCAAAACGGATACGACAGAATATTCCTTGTCGACTCGGATCTTGTTCTTCAGCCTGCCACACTCATGCAGCTTATCAAAGCAGAAAAAGATATCATAGCGGAGATATACTGGACCAGATGGGAAAAAGACGGCGAAAGCCTGCCGCAGGTGTGGCTGTACGACAACTACAAAATGTCCGACCCCTCGTTCAAGGAACAAGCTGCAGAAAAGGGGAAGGATTTTATTGCAATGCTGAAGAAGCCCGGTATATATAAAGTCGGGGGACTTGGCGCCTGTACCCTCATATCTTCACAAGCGGTTAAAAAAGGAGTCTCCTTTTCGCGCATAGGAAACATAAGTTATCCCGGAGAGGACAGGCATTTCTGCATACGCGCCGTTGTTCTGGGGTTTGAACTGTTTGTGGACACACACTATCCGGCACTGCACATTTATAGAAGAGAAGATATGGGAAGTATACGGGCCTGGGTGGAAAAAAGCATGCGGCCACAGCCTGAAAAACCTCCCGTGGGCGCGGAGCGCTGAATCACTATCAAAGCGGATCTGCGCGTCATTCTGAAACAACCGACAAACAGTTCACGGCTATCCTGTTTGCATTTCATTGCACGAAACTCTTGTTTAGAAAAAATATAAAACTTATTTTACTGCATCGCTGAATTTGTGCACCCTTCGTCTAGTGGTTAGGACTCAGGATTTTCATTCCTGCAGCAGGAGTTCAATTCTCCTAGGGTGTACCATACAATTAACGGGGGCATCTCTTTTTTCTTTAAAAAGAGATGCCCTTTTATTCATGGGTGCTCACTGGCAAAATGCGCAAAATCTCTTTTCTTCTTTTTTCAGTAGTAATTTATACTACATTTAAATATTTTATTACCATATAATGAACCAAGGAAATTACACCTAAACACCGATTAATTTATAAATATAAGGAGGATACATGAACAAATTCTCATCACTGATATCTGCCCTTTTTCTTTTAACTTTTCTCTCTGATATTTTTGCAAAACCGGAAGTGAACTTCACCGGAGACGCTCAATACAGAATTCGGTATCACTGGGTGTTTCTGAAAAGCTCCGCAGGTAAAGACAGCTCCGCAGCTCCCGACTTGAGTAACAGATACGCGTGGAATCTGCTGTGGAAGATCAACCTGAACGAAAACATGCTGTTTGGCATACGCCTCTCCAACCCCACCGGTTATTCGACCGATAACATCAAGGATAATATAACAGCCGTGTCCCAGAGCAACTATAACCTGATCTCCATCCCCGAAATGTACTTTAAATGGTCAATAAGCAAATTTAATCTGTCGGCAGGTATTATTCCCGTACTGCCCAACACCGTTCTCAATCTGGCGGTCTATGAAACTGCAAAATACGCGCGGATTGGTACAGACTCATGGGATCTGCTCATGAACAATTCCCAGAAAGGTCTCGATATCGGAATCGATTTCATTAAGAATGAAAACGCGTCATTCGGCATGAATGTTATTGCATCGATAGCTGATGACGCCGCAGGTACGGACACAGCCAACGCGCTTATTCACGATCAGATCCGCCTTATCGTCAGTTTCCCGACAAAGCTGGCCAACAGCAAGGTATCCCTGCTTCCGGTGATGCACACCCGGTTCAACGCCTACCGGTCGCTGGATCTCGAAGATGCAAACCATACCATTGCCGGCGGACTGGATGCCAAAATGAATCTGCGTGATAACCTCTGCGCAAACATTGGCGCAGCAGGCGGCATGTTCGACAATTCGTGTAATGAAAACGACTCGATAGACGCCAATAAGGACGGAAAGAAAGATCCGCAGATAGCTCCGCTGGGAATGCTCTTCACCGCAGGAATCGCCTATACCGATAAGATCGGCAAGGCTATGGTCGATTTCACGTTCGGCCAGACCCGCGACAGCGAAGCAAGCCCGGCGCTGAACAATAACACACTATTCTGGGACATCAAATACAACCTGCCGGTCAAATCGCTGACCTTTACACCGAGAATGCGTATCTGGTACTATTCGACTGAAGACTCCGATAAAACCGAGCTTCGGCTGCGTCCGGAGCTGATTTTAAAAGCCGGTTTTTAATAAAATCCGGCCACGCGATCAGAAAAAACGGAGCCCGTTACAATAACGGGCTTTTTTTATATATGCCTGAACCTCCTTGCCTTGAATCATAAGCATTTTAAAACGACATAGCCGCACAAGCCCCTATTCCATTAGAGGTCCGGGCGCCCCTTAAAAGAAAAAATTAATACCCGGCGCAGGCAATGAACCAACAGAAAGCCGAACCGCATCAGGCAGCCGCCACAATCCGAAACTATTTGAAATTCGGGCACTCACGGGGGCAGGTAACCGGATTTTATGCGTACTCTTTTTCCGGGTTGGTACCAACTCACAAATTTTTAAAAATTTTTGTAGTTCATTTTTAAAAAAATTAATATATTATATTCGTTTTATTTCGTACCGGACATAGTTCCGGCACTCATCCTTGTGTAAAGAAGCAACGCTCTATGCAGAACAATCACGACAAACCGCATATTCTGGTCATTGATGACGAAATAGCGCTCTGCCTTGCGGTAAAAGACCTGCTGGAACTGTATAACTACAGCGTCGAGTATGCAATCACCGCCGAAGAGGGCATAGAATACCTGAAAAAAAACGATCAGACCGACGCAGTGCTTCTGGATATCAATCTTGGGTCAGGGTTAAACGGCATCGAGGCGCTCCCTGTCATCAAAGAGAAATTCAAATACATACAGGTCATCATGTTCACATCCATGACCACCATCGAGACCGGCATCGAGTGCATGAAAAAAGGGGCGCTCGATTACGTCACAAAGCCCTATGATGCAACGGAACTGCTTAAAAAAGTAGCAACCGCGCTTGAACGGAAAAAAGCCGAACAGATGAACGACCTGTATCTGGGAATTCTGGTGCACGATTTGAAAAACCCGCTGCAGAATATTATCGGCGCCATCGAAGTCATCAAATACTCATTAAAAGAGGTACTGACAAAACAGCACGAGAAATTTCTTCTGGCGGCGGACAAGTCGATTCATCAGATAAAAACCATGATAAACAATATCCTGAGCGTGTCGAGATTTGAAAACGGCACACTCAGCGCCCGCCGTGAAAGCTTTCAATTGAACGAAATGGTTGCCGAATCCCTGGAAATACTGAAAAGCGAGGCGTCGCTCCAGGAGAAACAGTTGGAGGTTCATGACACCACGCCGCACAACGCCGTTATCTGCACGGACAAGGAGTTCCTTTCCCAGGTGCTGGTGAATATCGTCAGTAACGCTATCCGATACACACCGCAAAACGGCCTGATATCAGTCAGGCTGGAAATGATTGAAAACAATTTTATTCACGCGGGCATTACCAACAGCGGATCATATATTGAAGAAGCGGAGCGCGAAGCTGTTTTCGACAAATTCGCAAGCATTCAGGCGGGACTCAAAAATAAAAATATTCAAAACTTCGGCCTCGGCCTGACCTACAGCAAAATGGCAGTCGATGCGATGGGCGGAAAAATCTGGGTCGACGGCAAAAAAGAGATACCGGAAACCACCTTTCACTTCACCATAAAAAACCATAAGGATCAATAATATGGCATTAGAGCACGTGTCAACTTCTGCTGTTCTTAAAGGGATGTTCAGGAAGGAAAAAGCATGGGCCATCATAGCCGACTATGCACGGTATGCCCGGATTATGAAGAACGTGGAGAGCGTCACGGTGCGTGAAAGAAGCGATAAGGAAGGCGTGTCAGAATGGTCGGTGAGCATCGATGGTGCGCCGCTTTCATGGATAGAAAAAGACTATTATGACAAAGAAAATTTCGAGCTCAATTTTGAATCCATAAACGGCGATCTGGACGCCATAAACGGACGCTGGAAAATTGAAAATCATAACCATGAGGGAATTGAAATTACTTTCGACGTCAAATATGACCTCGGCATACCGGTTATCGAAGAGGTGCTTGGACCAACCCTGAAAGAAAAAATGAAGAGCAATATCCAGGATATGGTCGCCTCGATTGAAACCGAATTGAAAAAGGAGCAGGTTGAAGAGAGAAAATTCGAGCGTTTCGCCCTGGGCACGCATCACCACATAAGAATTAACGGCAACAGCATACGGGTGGCTGTTGTTAACGTGTCACAGGCCGGCATGATGATCAGATATGACGGGATGCTTAACCTTGTCAACGCCACGGTTAAAATCAACGGCTCCGGCATCGATTCGGAAATCATACTGAATGATATAAAACAGAAGAACTACCGGATCAGGTTCAACAGAATTCTGGAAAAGGATGAACTCGATAAAGTCATTGCCATTCTATCCCACGAAACATCACAGGTGCAGGAAGCTGTTGTTGTTGAAAATCAGTACGAAACTGCATAGGGAGCTATTCCATACTCAATATACAGGATACCAGCACAATCGCTTCAAATACAAAGATTGCCCTGATCGGCCATCCTGCCGATATGCATCTGTATCGGTCTTACATCAAACATTTGAAACCGGATAAAACATTTAAAGACCAGCTCCTTCTTAAACTCTTC
>Ga0105099_10001884_pt1 | contig 12757 bp, 11 predicted proteins | sample PPLLak3cmMay2015_2_FD_79138 | JGI IMG/M metagenome (GOLD analysis project Ga0105099, IMG submission 79138) | Freshwater sediment microbial communities from Prairie Pothole Lake near Jamestown, North Dakota, USA - PPLs Lake P8 Core (1) Depth... | ecosystem: Environmental > Aquatic > Freshwater >...
CCCAACGCCCTCAATGCGCTGGAACTGCTCTTTAAGAACTTCATCGATATAGGTCGATAATTCGAAACGGGTTTTTTGACCGGTCACGTACAAATAGAGGATGGCGCCGGACTCGCTGTTTACTTTACGGATGACCGGTTCATCCACATCGTCGGGCAGCCGGCGGCGGACCGAAGCCACTTGTTCGCGCACATCCTGGACCGCGATATTGATATCCTTTTCCAGGACAAATTCGACGCTGATGTTGGAGGATCCCTCGCTGCTGGTCGAGGTAATGGACTTGATGCCGTTGATGGTGTTGACCGCTTCCTCGATGCGGTCGGTGACATCGATATCCATGATTTCCGGACCGGCGCCGGTCAGACGGGTGGAGATGTTCACGACCGGAAAATCGACTTTAGGGAAAAGATCGACCCCGATCTCCGGATAGCTGACCAATCCCAACACCACCAAGGCCATGATAAACATGGTCGCGAAAACCGGCCGTTTGATGGAAGTATCGGAAATCCACATAGTCTAATCCTTTTACCACCAAGACCCAAAGACACGAAGTTAAAACAAAAAGTTATAAATTATTTAGTGTCTTGGCGCCTTGGTGGTGAATTTCTTTGTTTCCCATGATGGAATCAATGAACCCCGTTGATTTTTACCCCTTGCACCAGATTATTCTGACCGACCACGATCAATGGTTCGCCGCCTTGCAGCCCTTCCAGCACTTCCACCATTTCTCCGTATTTGGCGCCTATTTTAATCAATTGCTCGCGGGCCCGGTCCTGATCCAGCAAAAAGACCTTAATCCGGGTTTCGTCATAGAGCAGCGCCGTGATCGGGATCACGACTGCTTCCCGGGGCGCGGAAGTGTAAAGTTTGACCCTCGCAAAAAGACCGGGTTTTAATTGCAGCGCGGAGTTGGCCACGAGCGCTTCCACCTGCAGAGTCCGGCTGCGTTCATCCAGATACGGAAAGATGACGTTCAATTTTCCTTTGAACTCCTTATCCGGAAAAGCATCCACGCTGAAGAGCACATCCTGGCCGATCTTCAAGGCGCCGAGTTCTTTTTCCGGAACCGTAAAAGAAAGTTTCAGAGGGTCGATGCGAATAATGGCGAGAAGGGCGCTGCCCGCTTTGACAAAGTCGCCGGCACTGGCTTTTTTTTCTTTTACGATGCCTTGCAAAGGCGAACGGATCACGGTTTTGCCGAGTTTTTCGTTAGCCAAAGCCAGGGTGGTTTTGGCCCGATCGAGTTCCTGGCCGGCTACAGCCAAGCGGGTGGATACATCGTCGAATTGCTGTTGGGTAACCAGGTCTTCCTTGAATAAAGTTTCTTTGCGCCGGTATTCCTCACGAATATTGACCAAGTTGGCTTGAGCCTGATTCAACCCGGCCTTGGCGGTTTCCAGATTCAACCGGAAATCGATATCATTAAGCAGGGCCATGATTTGACCGCGGGAAACGGGGCGGCCTTCGTCCGTGTTTATGACTTTCAGAATACCGTCCAATTCGGAACTGACGGTCGCTTCTTCATCGGCCTTCAGGGTCCCCACGCTTTCCAGAAACGGCCGGATGGATTTTTTTTCCACACTGGCAATTCGGACATTGACGACCTTTTCAGGCTTGGCTTTTTCCTGTTTGGGGCCGCAACCGAAACTCAAGGTTAGAATGCAGAAAAACACGGAAAAAAGAAACAGACCGCTTATTTCAGCGGCATGGAAACGGATTTTTAAAAACGGTTTTGGCCCGGACATCAATGGAATCCCCTTTCTGGATTTTTTTCGATCCTGAAAAGCGTAGGATCAAAAAAAATGTTTTTGAGTCAAGCGCCCAATGCGTTTTTTGAATCAGCGGTTTTCCGGAACGACCTCTTTTAGGAAGGCGCCGGTGACTTGCTTGATTCTGAGCATGGAGAGTTGACGGATATAAGCGGCTTCATTGAACTTGCGCTCGGAAGAAACCAAGAGCGTATTGGCATCCATTACATCGATGCTGTTGGCTAGTCCGACTTCGAATTGACGCTCAATACCCCGGTAATTTTCCTGGGCAAAAACGAGCTGGTCTTTAAGAAAAATGAGCGCTTCTTTTTGGGTCACTAGATCGAGGTAAACGGTTTCAACTTCCAGGCCGATGGTCTTCTTCAAATCTGCATATTGGAGCCGGGCCTGGTTTTCTTTGATCTTGGCTTCCTGCCATTCGGCTTTTCTGAGGCCGCCTTCAAAAAAAGGAAAGGTCAACGAAAGGCCGGCATAAGTGCTTTCTTTGTTCAAAGTGGCGGAGTCCGGGTCTTGCGCGGATCTTTGATAAACCCCATAGATCCCCAGATTCGGCCAAAAAGCGCCGTTGGCATAGGTCACTTGTTGTTCCGCCAATTTTTTCTGTACTTCCAAGCTTTTGAGATCGGACCGTTCTGAAAAAGCAGTGTTCTGAAGTTCCGGCAACGAGAGCATAGGCGTATCTTGGGCCGGGTTTTCCTTTAAGGAGAAATCCGCATCCAGACCTACGATACGCACCAACTGCGCCTTGGTCAAGGCCAGGCCGTTTTCGGCTTTGATCTGATCGGCTTTGGCGCCGGAAAGCTCGCCTTCAGCCCGGAGCAGAACCGTCTTGGTCACTTCACCCACTTTTAAACGTTTTTCCGCCGCATCCCGGTATTTTGAAAGCCTTTCCAGGTTGGAAGTGGTGATATCGAGGTTCTTTTTTGCTTTCAAAACCTCATAGTACGCTTGGGCCACCAGTAAAAGATAATTCTCCTTTATGGCAGCCAAATCCAGTTTGCTTTTTTCAATATTATTCTTGGTCATGCCAAACGCGGTGAATTCCCTGAAAGACAATGAAAATTGCTGGTCCAAGCGCACGCCCCATTGTTGGGTCGAATCCGGTTGAATCAGGGCGTTGCGCTCATTATACTTTTTTTCGTTGTATTGCCTGTAATCGTTAAACGCCGTGAGTTTGGGCATGAGCGCGGCAGTGGCCTTATCTTTCGAGGTTTCAGCCAGGCGCAGGTTGCCTTCCGAAAGCCCGATTTTTTCCGCACGTTCCAGGGCCAGCCGATAAAGATCTTCAAGAGAGTATTCCGCGGAAAAAGCCGGGGGTGTAAAAAAAAGACCAATCGCCAAAACCGCGCCCAAAAAAATCATTTGTACTCGCATAGGGTTTATCCGGGTATATACGTGCTCTTGTTTTATAAAAAAAGGGCCCTTTATTTTCCGTCTAGAATCCCGATTTTTGAATAGGACCTTCAAATCCACCAGGGTCCCGTGTTCCCCATCATGCGGCTATAGCTTGAATAGGGCAAGCGATAAAAAAAAGGGATCGCGTCATAATCATGAACCGGGACTCTCGAGTAAAGTCGGTTTTTATTTAAAATGGTTACAGGATATCTCAAAAATTCAAAACAGACCGTGCAACTATTAAAAATGCCGCATATTAGCTCATCCATTTTCTCAAAATAGCATTTTTGAGATATACTCTACATGTTTTATTTTAATCCGCATTCGATTTCATCCATTATTTTAATAAATTCAGCCGGTGAACCGGCTTTTAATAATTTATCGAAATCTTTACGGCGCGCATGGAGAAGGGCCATGCCGTCGTTAATGGTCGTGCTGCCCAAGCTTTCCCGATGGCGGAGCGCGGCCAAAAAATCCCGGGAGTTCCGCTGGACTTGATTTTGCACCATTAGTGCCACGATTTTCTCAAAAACGACGCCCTTGTCTTTGGCTTCCAAGTTCAAAAAAATCCGATGTTCATCAAGATAGTCTCTAAGCCGCATAATGGAATGATTATAATCCAGATCCCCGCTTTCGTCAAAGCCGCGCAGTTTTGATTTATAACCCCAAGTATGTTATAGTTGGCCAATAAGGATAGGATAAATCGTCAGATTTTTTTGACAGGATTAACAGGAATCAATAAAGGCGCTTTACGGAGGTCCTTGTTATTATGAAAAAAGTGATTTTGCAAATCGTGATGATCGCTGTGTTGGCTGCTCTGGTTTTTACCGGCTATTTATTGATCAATTACGCCCTAAAACTGCCTTTCCGGGCCACCAATGACGCGCTCCATAAAAAAGAGGCGCTGCTCAACCTGGATATCCTCATCCCGGCCGGATTCAATATCGATGAAAAAGTCACGATTGAACAGGTGATCCAGGTCCGTTTTCAAAAACAACGCTCCTTGGCGCGCAAGTTCCTGCAAACGTTTGCGGATATTATCCCCACCCACTACCGCTATTATGCCGACGCCCTGCTTTTGGCTTTCTGGACCTTCCTTTATATGACTTTTTTCCGGGTTTTCACTTTTATGGGCTATGGCCGGGCCCTGCGGGTCAGCTTTTTTTTCGGAGGCATCACTTATTTTTTCATGCCTGATTTTTCTCCGGGCAGATGGGACGACATCATTGCCATTTGCCTGCCGCTTGCGGTCATTTTCGGCCGGATCTATTTATTGCGTTATTTTAGCGACAAGCCTTGGTCGAGAGACTGAAGGGAAAAGGATGAAGGCGGAAGGATGAATTTTGGAATGCGGCGACGCGTCGCCGCTTTTAATGCGCGGACGTGTCCGCGCATTCCAAAGAATGTTGATCAGTGAATCATAACTTAAAAAAGTGACAACTTAAAATCAGGCCTCGACCACCGCCCTTGTAGGGGTTCAAAATCTTGAACCCCTACCCATGAAGGCGGGTTTTCGGTGAAAGATTCTGACCATTAATAAAAACAAAAAATACCCTATGGAAAACCGCATTCAAATTATTGAAGGCGACATCACCAAACAGTACGTGGATGCCGTTGTCAATGCGGCCAACAACTCGCTCTTGGGCGGCGGCGGCGTGGACGGCGCCATTCACCGGGCCGCCGGGCCGGAACTCTTGGAAGAGACCCGCAAAATCGGCGGCTGTCCGACCGGCGAAGCCCGGGTCAGCCGGGGTTATCGCTTGCCGGCCCAATGGGTGATTCACACGGTCGGACCGATCTGGATCGGCGGACGCAACCATGAAGAAGAACTCCTGGTGCGGTGTTATCAAAATTGCTTCCGGGCGGCGCAGGAACTGGAGATTCAATCCATCGCCTTTCCCTCCATCAGCACCGGCGTTTATAACTACCCCTTGGAACCGGCGACCACGATTGCCCTGGAGGAGACAAAAAAGTTTTTGGCAAAGGATCGAGTCCTTTCTCGGGTTTTATTTGTCTGCTTTGGCGAACGGGTTCTTAAGACCTATCAAAAGGTTTATCGGGAGACCTTTTAAGAATAATCCGAGATTACGCATTCGGTATTTTTTAATCGGGCTTGGTGCCATAAATATCGCTAATACACTTTTTAATTTTTTTATATTTCTTTTACTTTGAATTTTTTTTCCGGGTTGACCGGGCAGGGCGAGAACCGCCCCACCCGGTCGGGGGAGGAGGAAGGAAGTTAGTCGTTCAGCTTTAGAGTGCGGAAGAGGGTATTGCCTTTGCGTTCCACCAAAAAGAGGATGGTATCGCCTTTTTTAAAAGTTTTGATTTGCTTGTTGAATTCCGCGACATCTTGTACTTCTTTTTGATCCACTTCGCGGATCACGTCGCCCGGCCTTAATTCGGCTTCATCGGCCGGTGAGTCTTTCTCCACTTGGGTCACCACCAAGCCCTTGGTGTTCTTTAATCCCAGTTTCTTGGCCAACTCCGGAGTCAGCTCCTGAACACTCAGACCCAGATCGGTTTTTGATTCTTCATCCGCAATTGGACCCTCTGCTTTGTCTTTTAATTCGCCGACTTTAACCTTGAAACTTTTTTTATCGCCTTTACGCAGAACATCCACGCTGACGGTCTTATCGACCGGGGTTTTGGAGACGATAAGCGGCAGGTCCTTGAATTCATTCACTTCTTTGCCGTCAAAAGCGACGATCACGTCCCCGCGTTTGATACCGGCTTTGTCGGCCGGACTGTCGGCGGTCACATCCGCCACCAGAGCGCCTTTATTGTCCTTGAGATTGAACTTCCCTTTGAGCTCCGGCGTAATTTCCTGAATGGCCACGCCCAACCAGCCCCGGACGATTTTACCTTCCTTGAGCTGGGGCAGCAAATCTTTGGCCATGTTGACCGGAATGGCAAAGCCGATGCCCACGCTGCCGGAACCCATGCCGTCCGACATGATGACCGCATTGATACCGACTACTTCGCCCCGGGTGTTTAAAAGCGGACCGCCGCTGTTGCCGCGGTTGATGGAGGCGTCGGTCTGAATGAAGTTGTCATAGGGGCCCATATGGATATCGCGATATTTGGCGCTGACGATCCCGGCCGTGACCGTATGTTCCAGGCCGAACGGATTACCGATGGCCATAACCCATTCGCCCACTTCCAGCTTGTCCGAATCGCCCAAGGGCAAAAACGGTAAAGATTCCTTGGGTTCGATCTTGATCAAGGCCAAATCGGTTTTGGGATCGCTGCCGATCACTTTGGCGCTGTATTCTTTTTTATCGGAGAGCTTGACCAGTATTTTATCGCTGCGCGCGATCACATGGTTATTGGTCAGAATGTAACCCTCTTTGTCGATAATAAAACCGGTGCCCAAGCCTCGTTGCTTATATTCGCGCGGACCCTGCTGTTCGTTGAAAAATCGCTCGAAGAAATCGCGGAAGGGGTCGTTTTCATTATTAGGACCACGGAACGGCAGTGGGCTCTGGTTCTTGACCGTCTGTTCCACGCTGATGTTCACCACCGCCGGTTTGGTTTTTTTGGCCAGATCCACAAAAGAAAGGGGTTGGCCCGCAATACCGGAACCGGGCGCATTGGTCACCACGGCGGTTTGCTGAGCCAAGGGTTTGGAAATGGGATCGATGACCGTGGCCAGCAAAAATCCGGCGCCGAGCAAGACCAGGGACCAAAGAATAATCTTAATTTTTTTTGTTTTATTGTTCACGTTAAAGCCTCCTTGTTGTTTAGGCAAATAGACTGTAGGCATTTAGGCTGTAGGTAAAACACAAAGATAACCGTCCTCTACAAGCAAAAAAATCTCAGTCAACGCCTTATCTTAAAATTTAGTTTACTAAAATCATTCACCTGACGAAAAAATGAGTCGTTATCTTAGAACCACCTGAATATAACCGCTGCGGCCGCTGCGATGGTCCCGGGCCAGAAGCGTGATCCATTGGCCGGGCCGAACAGCCCGCATAATCTCAAGGAGATCATGCGGGTCCCGAATGGTACTGCCGTTGGCCTGCAGGATCCGATCGCCTTTTTCAAGGCCGATGGCATGCAGGGGGCCGGAAGGGTCCAACCAAACCACCATGACGCCCTGACCCGCGGCCGGCATGAATTCATTTTGCTCCTGCTCGGTCAAAGAGCGGAGCTCGGCGCCCAAACGGTATTTAAGTATGGCTTGAGGTTCTTCCGGACCTATTTTTATCTTTAAAACGACTTGCGCGCTTTTACGCAATACGATCACCTTAACTTCCTCTTCGATATCGCTTCCAGCAACCGCTTTATAAAATTCAACAGCACTGCGGATTTCTCTGTCCTGAAAAGCAATGACGACATCGCCTTTTTTAAGACCGCCTTGTTCGGCAGGACCGCCTTTGATGAGATCCATGATCAACGCGCCCTTGGCAGAAGTTTCCAGGCGTAAGCCCCGGGCTTGATCCGGGCTCAAGTCTTGAACCGCGACACCGATCCAGGATTTTTTCGCTTTGCTGTCGATGATCAGCTGTTTGGCCACCTCAAGAGCCAGATTACTTTGAACAGCCTCATTGTGCGTTAAGGACTCCATTCCAGGCGAAAAAGCGATCCCGATTACTTCTCCCCTGAGATTCAAAAGGGGTCCGCCACTGTTGGTGTAATTGATTGGGACATCGGTTTGAATAAAACGAGAAAAGCGGCTTGGATCAGAAGGGTCTTTTCCGGGTTTGGCGCGGACTATTCCCTTGGTAATGGTTTGTTTGAATTCGGGATAATGGCCCAGGGCAACGACCCATTCGCCCAATTCAAGTCGGTCGGAATCGCCGAAGCGGACATGCGGAAAGGGACCATTGCCTTGGATTTTCAGGACCGCCAGATTCGTAAAACCATCATAGCCGAGTAATCGAGCAGGATAACGTTGGTGGTTGCTGAGGATAATCCGAATTTCTTGAGCATATCTAACGAGGTGTCTATTGGTGAGCACATGCCCTTGTTCATCCATAATAAATCCACTGCCGCTGTCGGTGAACCTGAAAAACATAAGTGCTGGATCTGAAGAAGGCCATCGAGTCACTTTCACATGCACCACGGCCTGAAAATTTGCTTTAGCGATCTGGGAAACGGTAAAATGAAGATCGGCATCGAGCTTTTTTTCATCCTGAGCTCCGATTGGAGCAGCCCCGAACAAGATCATGACGACCAAAACGACCAGGCAGTTGTTTTTTTTCGTCATTCCCCCATTCATGAAAATTCAGGCTCCTTTTTGGATTCCGCTTTCCGATCTTGTAAATCATATTCTAATGCAGGTTCATTACGGGATCATTTCAGAAGGATTACAAGTTGGTAATGAAGAAGCAGGGATCGAGGGTCCAAGGGTAAGGAAAAGAAAATTTCGTGCAAAGGATGTCATTTCTAAAAACCCTGAAATGACTCCAGTGTCGTAAAGGCGCAAAGATAACAATGATAAAAAAAACCGTGAATCCGAACTATACTTAGAGCTTATTCTCATTGCTTTTATTTCTTCTCTTGACCCCTTGATCCCTTGGATCCTGCTTTTTACCCCTTGCCCTTCCGAATCATTTATCCTATAGTCGCCGCGGAGTTTAACCATGTTTGAGACCATTCCGCATATCGGTGAAATCATGGCCCTGAGTTCGGCGGCGATTTGGGCTGTGGCCGTGATTTTATTCAAAAAAAGCGGGGAAACCGCCCACCCCATCAGCCTGAATTTGTTCAAAAATATTCTGGGTATTTTACTGTTTTTCCTGACCATGCTGGCCTTTGACCAGGTTTGTTTCCGTTACGGCTCGACCCGCGATTTGGTTTATTTAATCGTCAGCGGTTTTCTCGGCATTGCCGTATCCGATACCCTCTTTTTCAAAAGCCTGAATATGTTGGGCGCCGGCGTTTCCGCCATTGTAAACTGCGTCTATAGCCCTTGCATCATTATCCTGTCGGTTTTGTTCCTGGATGAAAAACTGAGCGGGTTGCAGATACTGGGCATTTTGCTGATTCTAGCCGCGCTTTTAAGCGGAAGCAGCCAAGATAACAAATCAGCCGGAGATCGCAAGCATTGGATAAAGGGTGTGATCTATGCCTTGGCCGGCATCGTCGCCATGGCCGTGGGCATTGTCATGATCAAGCCGATCCTGGAACGGGCGCCCTTGCTTTGGGTATTGGAGGTTCGGTTGCTGAGCGGGGTGGTAGGGCTGGCGCTGATGCTGGCTTGGCTTCCGAACCGCAAGGAGATCATCTCCTCTTTATACATTAAAAAAGGATGGATCTACATTATCTCGGGTTCCGTGCTCGGAGTTTATTTTTCGTTTTTAGCCTGGATGGCCGGCATGAAATACGCCCAGGCCTCCATTGCCGCGCCTTTAAACCAAACCGCCAACTTGTTTATATTCATTTTTGCCGCTTTGTTCTTGCATGAACCGTTGACCGGTCGCAGAATTGTCGGGATTTTGATCGGTTTGGCCGGGGTGCTTTTAACGACGTTGGGGTAAGAAGAAGGGTTCAAGGGGCCCAGGGGTCAAGGGTTCGAGGGTCAAAAGAAAAAAATGGAAACAGTTTACTTTTGGTCAAAGAATCACCCGGACTTTAATTTTTATTGCTTTTGTTATTGTTAGCGCTTTGATTTTTCTTCACCCTTGAACCCTGGGCCCCTTGAACCCTTGAACCCTTAGTTTTTTGCTTCATTGCGGTAAATAGATCCTAAAACACGACCCCTTCCCCAATTCGCTGGTTACCTCCACCCGGCCCTGATGGGCATTGACCACGGCTTTGACCAGACTCAAGCCCAGGCCCAGACCTTTTTGAGAGCGACTTTGATCGCCCCGGTACAAGCGCTCCCAAATTTTAGGGATCTCGGCGGAAGCAATGCCGATGCCGGTATCTTCTACTTCAATCGCAATTTCATTTCCTTCAACCCGGCCGCGGACGGTCACCCCACCGCCGGGGTTTGTATATTTGACGGCATTGTCCACCAGGTTGGCTAAAACTTGGCGCAGGCGGATGGGATCGACTTGCAAGCCTAAGCCTTGAGCCACTTGCGCATCCAGGCGTACGTTCTTCTCTTCAGCCGTGAATTCGTATAAATCCAGCACTTCCCGGACCAGACGGCTCAAATCAACGAATTGAAATTCCAGTTTCATCGCTCCGGTCTCGGCCTCGGAAATATCCATTAAGGTGTTGAGCATGGCCAGGATGCGCTCCGATTCCTCCAGGGCGTCAGCCAGGGCTTCGCGGGACTTCTCCAGATCCGGACGGGCGTTCAAGGCCATTTCAGCTATGCCGCGCAAACGGGTCATGGGCGTACGCAGATCATGCGCCACATTGTCCAGAGTGGCATGCATACCGGCAATTAAGATCTCGATGCGGGTCATCATCCGGTTAAAAAGCTGAACCAATTCAGCCAGTTCATCGCCGCTTTTGGGGTCGGTGACGCGGGCGTCCAGGCGGCCGTCGGCAATGGCGCGGAAAGCCTGGGTCAATTGCCGAACCGGCCGCAAAGCCCGCCGGCCCAGAAACAGGCCGGTCCCCAAACCGAAAAGGAGCAACGGTGCGACCCCCACGGAGAACAGTTTGCGGAAAGAGAGCAAAACCTTTTGCCGCTCTTCCGTGCTCTTGCCTACTTGCAGTAGATAATCATCCAAGGGTATGGATACGATTTCCAAACCGTAATTGCGGTCTTTGGCCGGCAACACAAACCAGGTTTCTTCGGCCCGCCAGGATCGGGCTTCCCAATCCTTGATATCGAACTCGGCCCATTGATAGGGCAGCAGCAAAAAGAAAGTCCGATTATCCCTGCCGGCCAGCCGGATAAAAAACGCGTCGGGTCTCTTGAATTTACGGGTCATGCGAACTTCGCGCTCCAGGGCCTCGACTCCTTCGGTTTGCAGAAGTTCGCTCAATTCTTTTGATTTGATTTGCACGGCGAGGCGGTCCTGCTTCCGCAGGGAATTGGAAAGGAGCAGATAACCCAGGGTAAAGAGCAATACGACGCTGACGATGAAAACCGCCATGTACCAGAGCGCCAGGCGGAACCCGACCGTTTTAGGGAGCTTTTTAATCGTTTTTGAGAACATAACCGACGCCGCGCAGGGTATGAATGAGTTTCCGACCCATATCCCGGTCTACCTTGGCGCGCAAACGGTGCACCAGGACATCGACCACATTGGTCTGGGGATCGAAGTTGTAGTCCCAAACATGTTCCAGAATCATGGTTTTGGAAACGACCCGTCCGGCATTGCGCAGCAAATATTCCAGCAAGGTGAATTCCCGGGGTTGCAGATCGATTCGGCTGCCGCCGCGCAGTACTTCACGGGTGATCAGATCCATGGAGAGATCGGCCCATTCCAGACGAACCGGTTCGGAACGGCCGTGGGCGCGGCGCAGCAAAGCCTGCACCCGCGCTAAAAGTTCGGAAAAAGAAAAGGGTTTGGTGAGGTAATCGTCGCCGCCGGCTTGCAGGCCTTTGATGCGGTCGTCGACCGAACGCTTGGCGCTCAAGATAATCACCGGCGTGTTGATTTTTTGTTTACGCAGCTTTTCAATCACGGCCAGGCCATCCATTTTGGGAAGCATGATATCCAGCACCGCCGCATCATAGGCTTGCCCCAAAGCCAGGTCCAGGCCTTGTTCGCCATCCGCGGCCGTGTCCACGGCAAAGCCGGCCTCCCGAAATCCTTTGGCGACAAAGGCGGTAATTTTAGGATCGTCTTCCACCAGCAACAGGCGCATGCTATTCTTCCTCGGGTTCCTTAAGAAAATAGCGGTGATATTCCGCGGAGCTCAAGTATTGCCGGAGCAACCGGGTCAACAAATCAAAAAGTGCTGCTAAATCTTCGTCGGACATTTTTTCTCGGATCAAGGCCATGTGTTCGTCTTCGGCGAATTTCTGCAAATAGTAGGTCAGGGTATGTTCGTTGGTCTTTCGGTCCAAGCCGAACCCGACCAGGTCTTGGTATTCTTCCACAAATTGAAAATGGTGCCGGGGCATAGGGATCCCTTTTTAGAAAATCGTTCACCGCAAAGGATTTTTTACTTCGAAATTCGATATTCGGTGTTCGATATTCGTTATTCTGTTTTCTATTTCTTCCGCAAGACTCTCGTGTCGCCCACGCGGACGGTCAACTGCTGCAAATCGAAATCCTCCAGAAGCGGCACCGTGTATTTGCGGGAAACATTGGTCAAATCTTTGAATCCGGGCATATCGATGCGTTCGTGGGCTTTTAAAAAAGCGACCAGCTTTTGTTCCAGCGACTGAATCGCTTCGCGATGAAAATAGAGGTCTTCCTTGACCTTGACCAAAATGCCCTCCTTGACCATGACCGCCAGCACATCCGCGCCCGTTCGCCCCGAGAAGTTCTCCCCGATTTCCTTGAAATAGGGCGGCTGCAACCCGCTTTTAAGATAGAGCTCTGCCATTTCCCGGCGTACTTTTTCCTGATCCTGGGCCAGGGTCACTTTATGGCCCGAGAGGCGCACCAGGTCTTTTTCCTGAACCAAACCGCCTTCGCGGACCCACAGATTGATCAGGTAATTGAAAAGGCGGGGATTCTCCGCGGCCGGACTGCGCGAACGCAACTCTTCTTTGGAATACCCGGTCTTCA
>Ga0105099_10001886_pt1 | contig 12754 bp, 8 predicted proteins | sample PPLLak3cmMay2015_2_FD_79138 | JGI IMG/M metagenome (GOLD analysis project Ga0105099, IMG submission 79138) | Freshwater sediment microbial communities from Prairie Pothole Lake near Jamestown, North Dakota, USA - PPLs Lake P8 Core (1) Depth... | ecosystem: Environmental > Aquatic > Freshwater >...
AATTCACTGCCAAAATACGAAAGGAGTTCACCAGTCATGAATCATGAACGCGTCGAGGAATTGATCCGGGAATTGTTGGTTGAAATCGGCGAAGATCCCAATCGGGAAGGATTGCAAAAAACGCCGCACCGGGTCGCCAAAGCCTATGCATTTCTAACCTCCGGTTATCTGAACGAACCGGCAGACTTGATCAATGGCGCCATTTTCACCCAGCCGACCAACAACATGATCGTTGCCAAGGACATTGAGATGTACAGCCTGTGCGAGCACCACCTGCTCCCCTTTTATGGAAAATGCCATATCGGTTATATCTCCCGCGGCAAAGTATTCGGAATCTCCAAAATCGCCCGCATGGTGAATCTCTACAGTCGCCGTCTGCAGATCCAGGAAAGGTTGACCGATCAGATCGCCCGGGCCGTCAAGGACACCATCGAAGCCGAGGGGGTCGGGGTGATCATCGAGGCGCGTCATCTCTGCATGATGATGCGCGGCGTGGAGAAACAGAACTCTCTGATGGTCACATCATCGGTTCTGGGAAGCTTTCACTCTTCGATAGCGACCCGCAATGAATTCCTTTCACTGATCCGCGATCCGCGAACTTAACCATCCCGGTTTTTCAACGCCGTCAGAAATCCATCGACCGAAAAATCGGCTGCTTCAGCTAGTTGCAACACCTCTGCGAATCTGGGAAGCCATCGTTCTCGATCCTGCTCCGATGCTCCGATCAAGGTTCCCAGGCATATCGAGATGACCAGTGATCGCCATGGCCTCGGTTGAATGAGCATTGGTTGACTTTCCCCGGACTGGACGATCAGGTACGGTTTCATGACTCCGGTCAACACGCGGGAAAAAAACAACTCGGCGGAGGTCGTTCGATTGAGCCAGTCAATGACGGCATTTCGCGAATGGATAATGGTCTTGACCAATTCAAGGTGCATGGCCGCTGAAACGGGCAATTCCCGCTGCAACACGGTTGCGATCAAGGTCTGAGCTTCGACTTCCGGTAAAGCATCGGGGGGAACGGCGGCAAGCAATATGGTGGTAAATAGACTCGCGATCCATTCAGGGTCTTCATGAAAACAGGACTGCAGGTCTTCACCGATGCTCTTCCCGCCTACCTCCATCCTTTGCTCATGGACCGATTCGATCACCCAGGTGGCGACCTCACGCAAGCGATCGGCCATAGTTGCCGGATGAAAGGGGGCAAGGGAAAAAAGGCCGGACAACGGGAGATGCATCCAATCGGATCCAACCGTTTTATCTCCGGTTTCACCCTTCAAAACCCAGTCGGCAAAAGCCTGCAATCGGTCGCGCTTCACCAGGTCTCCGAGGAGATCTTGAAAATCGTCACGGATCAATTCGTCAAAGCGGTTTTTCAATCGATGAATGGCACCGTGCGGGAACCGGTCGACCAAACGCCTGAGGAATGCCCGTTCCCCGTCGGCCAAGGGAGTGAATTCCAGAAATACAAGAGACTGATAGCCCTCCAGGGAGAATGACAGACCCCGGTCTTGCACGCATCGGGAATTGAAAAGGTATTCTTCGTGAAAGAATAAATCGATGATGTACAGGAAATCAAGGTCACCGCTCCGCACCCCAAGATGTTCGAAAACAGTCCCGCCACCATCGCTAGAAAAGAGAATCGACCCGTTGGTCCGTTCATAGGCGTTGTTGACCAGTACCAGCGCCCGGTCTTGCCCGCAGGCATTGCTGAAGGCAATCACATTCTCGTTTACACTGCCGTTTTCGGCAATGAAATCGTACAATCGGAATCGTTCCACCCCAGAGAACAGATGCCGTTTCCGCAACAGCGGAAAAATCCGCTCCTCGTGTCGTCTGATCAGATCGACATCGGGGCGCTCGCTCCAATAGCTGCGGCCGTATTCCATCCCGTACTTTTCCTGAAACCCCTCGATCTGGCCATGACCGAACATCGGCAATCCCGGCATGGTAGCCAGCAACGTACAGACGCCGAAGTACTTATCCCCTTTCCCAAATTGGGTGATGGCGGTCTCCTCGTCGGGGTTGTTCAGAAAGTTGACATAACGGCGGAGGATCTCCCGGTTGAACCCGATCACCTCCTTCAATGACTTGCGGAATGAGGCGTTGTCCTCCATCTTCAGAAAATTCATGAAGGCGCTGTTGTAAACCCGATGCATACCCAAGGTCCGGACGAAGTATCCCTCCATCAGCCAAAAGGCTTCTGCAAGCAGAAGGGTATCGGGAGATTCTGCAGCCATCCGGTCGACCAGTTCGCGCCAGAATTCCACCGGCATGAGGCGGTCATATTGGGCTTTGGTCAACCCGTGTCCGCTTCTCGATGGAATATCGCCTCCACTTCCCGGTGTAGGGAACCAAAGCCTCTGATAATGCTTTTTGGCGAGCGTCATGGCGGCATCGAATCGGATGATGGGGAACCGTTTGGAAACGTCGATCACGGTACGCATGACCGCTTCCCGTACGGCGGGGAGCAGGTAATTCAACTGGGCTGTATCGTTCCAGGGCATGCGGGTACCGTCATTGCCATGATATATGTAGCGGGTCTGACCGGAACGCCGGTCGACCCATTTGAATACGACCGCCGCATCCTGTCGGGTGTAATAATGGTCTTCCAGAAAAATCCCGATATCCGGATGGGATGACAGATCGGGACCGGAAAACCGGTAAGCGGGGAAGGGGGGGTGATCGAGCTGGACGAACCATTCGGCATGGTTATGCACCCAATGGGAATCGATTCCCATATGGTTCGGGACCATATCGGCGGCCAGGCGTATTCCCTGACGCAGGGCGCGCTCTCGGAGACTCCGAAACGATTCCTCTCCGCCCAGATCGCCGGCGATCTCGTAAGCAAAAAGGGAATAGGCTGACGCCAACGCTTCTGGATTGCCGCACGACCGCTTGATGGTCCGAGACGCTTCGCTTCTCTTCCAGATACCGATCAGCCACAGGGCATTGAACCCCCAGCCGGCGAGCTTGGACAATTCCTCGTCGGGGATATCCGCAAGTGTACGGCAGGAACGGCCGTAGGTCCTTGACAATTGCTCCAGCCAAACGTGGACCGACTTGGCGATCATCACCACATGTGGCATCCAATCGGTATCGGTGGTGAAGCGTTCTTCTCCCGATTCCAAGCACGGATCGAATACCAGCGGAGGCGGTGGCGGCCCTGGTGCTACCTCCCGGGAATCCTCACGAATCATATCCATTGAAAGGAGAATCCTGGGCCCGATGCGTTTCAACATCAACCCCCAGCGAGTGCGGATGAATTCAAGTTGCGCGGTGAGTGAATGCCCCGCTTCCCGGCTCGGAGCGAGCAGCAGGTCGATCAGGTTCTGGTTCTCCGGCCCGAAATGGGGGCGGGTTTCGAAGAATTCATAAAGCGACGCCAATAGTGATGAATAGAGAGGCAAGTCATGCAAGTGCCGGTCGTCAAAAAGAAGCCGATACGGAGAAAAAGCCCGGTTTTCATTGGCCAGTCGCAACATCAGAAGTTCCTCAATCGTAGCCGAGCGAACCTTTGGGTCGGTCCGTAACCGCTCGAAATGGACGGCGGCCGGGATCTCCCCCCGATATAGATCCCCCGGAGGGAAATGGTTACTGAATACATCAAGACTCTTCTCAAGCCTATCTCCGCTCCAATGCCGCCGCAGCCAGAATAAAACCTCCGTCATGGCCTGCGCATCGACCTCCTGCTCATACAAACGGATGACCTGATGGAGAATTTCATCGATCAATCCCATGGCATTGATCTGCCCGGCTTTCAGGAATTCCTCGGGGATGCCAGTTCCCAATTGACTCTGATGGAGGCAATGGGTGAAATCGCGCACCGCCTGAAAATCGGCGAAAACGACATTTCCCGTCGAGGCGAACAAAGTGCGGTCACATCCGATCAAATCCCGGCATTCCCGGGAGATGTGAAACTCACGAGAAACTGGGGCTCGAAGATCAATGGCTGGAGAATAAATGGATTTCATATGAGTCAAACCTGACTGGCATTATAACGAATTCACTGGCAGAAGACAATCATTAGCTGGGAGTTTACGGCTGAACCGGTTTTCAATGTAAAGTAAATCAAACCGAGCTCGTTGCGTCAGCGGTTCAAGCTTGCCTGTCTTACCTTTGCCCTTGTAAATTCAGGCCGATTGCATTATAGTTAACCGGAATCATTAGATGACGAAACTAAGCCCTTATCTCCGCTTGTTGTACAACAATTTTACCAAGAAAAATGGGTTTCTTCGCCAATTCATTATCCTCTTGACCGGAGCATCACTGGCACAGCTGATTACTGTACTCCTTTCACCGGTTATGTCGCGGATTTTTCATCCGGACGATTTCGGAAGCTTCGCTCTCTTCGTTTCCGTTTCCGCCATTTTGGTCACTTTCATCACGGGACGGTATGAACAGGCGATCTTAATTCCAGAAAACGAAGCGAAGGGAATTGAACTGGCCCGAGTAGCACTGCTTTTCACATTGATTACTTCCCTGATTGTCACCGCATTGTTGATCATATTAAAAACCCCTCTTAAAGCTGCTTTCACCGATAAACGCGCCGCAGAATGGCTATATTTCATCCCCCTCTCGCTACTGCTGACTGGAATTTACCAGATATTATACAACTGGTCCAACCGGCGCGGGCATTTCCGTCGCATCGCCATGTCGCGTATCTTCCAGTCCTCATCAACGGCATTGGGCAGCATCCTGCTCGGATTATGGGGGTGGAATCTGTGGGGGCTGATTGTCGGGCAACTGATCGGACTCTGCACCGGAATCCTGATATTGGCATTAGTCTTTTTTTGCCAGATCAAAAAAAAAATGGTCGCCAAAACCCAACTAAACTCGCTTTGGAAAACCGCCATGGAATACCGCCGTTTTTCCTTCCAGAATACGTTCGCCCAATTCCTGAATTCACTAGGTCACCATATACCTTTGGTTTTACTTGGAGCATTTTTCCATACGGGAATCGTTGGTTTATACTTTTTCGGATATCGACTGATCAACCTGCCGCTGGTGTTGTTCGGAAACTCAATGTCCGACCTATCTTATCGGAAATCGATGGAACTCATTCACAAAGGTGAGCCCTTAAAATCCTATATGGAGAGGATGTCCGCGTTCCTTTTGATATTAGCGGTTATCCCCTTCTCATCATTGCTCCTTTGGGGAGGGCCCCTATTTGCTTTTATTTTCGGCCCGCAATGGCGAACAGCTGGTATTTACACACAGATACTAACACCTTCGTTTTTTCTTCGCTTCCTCTCCAGCCCGCTGACCTTGTTTGCCCAAAAAGAAAAATCGGATCTTCTTCTCAAGTGGCAAAGCGTTTTTTTCTCATCGATGGTCCTGGTGATCATCGCTGGCGGGTTATCCCGTTCCGCGATCATCACCGTGGTTCTGATATCGATCTCCAATTCTCTGTGCTATGCATGGTTACTGGCAATCAACTTCCGGCTTTCTGGTGCAGATTGGAAAAGAGTTTTCAAGCTATCCGCCCTACTGAAAAAAACACCGGTATGAAAAATCTGACATGCTCCCCTTATCAGATCAAAAATACCCTGATGGAGAGTCCCTTCAATGATTTCGGTGAAATTTTCGATCATGTTTTCAACTCCAATTCCTTAAAAAGAATCCATTCCACCATGAAACTCATCCCTACTGCAAAAACTAAGGATGTTTTGATCGATATCGGTTGTTATGCACCGATGATTTCCCTTTACCAGCAACACCTCGGCTATCAAAATATAATTGCGGTGAGTAATTACGATTGGGAAGCCCTGAGCCCGAAATTGATAAAACGAGGAGCGCCAGGCTGTGGACGGATACAGATTTTCACTTTGGATATGGAAACGGATCCGCTCCCGGTATCCGATGGAACCGCTTCCATCGTACTCCTGCTGGAAGTCCTGGAACACTTCAGCAGGGACCCGATGAAGGTGATCGGAGAAATCAACCGGGTATTGAAACCAGGGGGGCAACTGGTTTTGACCACTCCCAACGCCATTTCCTTTGCCAGCATTCTCAGATCCATTTCTGGATATAACCCGATTGCCGAACCCTACAATGGGGTGGACAACAACCGCCACAATCGGTTATATTCCCCCATGGAAATCACCCAGTTGGCAAAAGCCGGCGGCTTTTCGGTCGATCACCTGGATACGATAAGCTTCTCGACCAATTTGGGACATAATATCCTGTATCGTATATTCCAGGGTTTTAATACAATCCACTCTATAGGGAAAAAAAATTTGCTGCGCCTTCGGGGAGACATCATCCTGGCTGTGTTCCAGAAACGTGGACCAGTGGAGAACAAACGTCCGGAGTGGCTTTACATCTCGCAGACAGTCTGGAGCCGCTGGTATGAAAAATACGAATCGAAGACACCAGAATGAAACAATGATCCCTGGAAGCATTATTGATAAACTGGAGACTTATTTAGTGAAATCCCCCCGACTCGGATTGTTCATCCACAATAAAATAGGCAACCGCATCCGGTCCGTGCTGGAAATCGCCTGCGGCAGCAGCCGTGATGTCTCCTTTTTATCTCGATCGGGGTATCAAGCTTATGCCTTGGACATCGATCGAAATCTATTGGTTATGTTGAGACAAAAAAATCCCCATCCTCAGCCTCAATTTATCAATGCCAATGCCCTGCACCTGTGCTTCCGGGATTCACAGTTCGATCTGGTCTTTCACAATGGGTTTTTTATAGTGTTCGAGAACGATGATGACATCCTCGACCTGCTCAAAGAGCAAATGCGCGTCTCGCGGCGATACCTTCTGCTGGTTGTTCATAACCGGCTCAACCGAAAACTGGTGAAAGAATTCCAAACGCAAGCCCAACAGGACTCAATCTACTCGATCCGATTCTTTCATCCTCAGGAGCTCTCCGAGATTACCGGGAAGACCGGAATAAATAAGAAGAACATCAGAATCATGAAATTCGGGGGGATCGTTGACAGTCCGAAAATTCGCGGGCTGATCAATCCCATATCTTTTATCCCCGATCGCTGGAAATCTTTTTTCTACCGCTTCCAGCCTTGGGCAAAAACCGAACGGATCGCCTGTTTGATCAAACTGGAAAAATGAAATCAATCTTGATCCTTCAACCTGAAATCGATCAGGCGATTTCGATCACCCGTTTTTTACGGCGACATTCATCCTATAATCTGATCGCCTGCCTTCCGAAAAAAAGCCCGGCCTTCTATGGAAGATCAATTTACCACGATTTTATCGATTGCGATGCCGCCCGCTTTTCACCAGCCGATACCAGCATCGCGCTGCCCACCGGGGCAGAAAGTACATACAGGCTTTTGTCATGCCAGGGATCGATCCGCATCGGATCAGTCACCATGACCCCGCCAGCACTGAAAGCTTATGATAAGTGGGAGATGGTGAGGTGGGTTGAAAAGATCGGTATCCCGGTCCCCTATACGACCTTGGCGCCAGAATCAATCAACGGATTCCCTCTTTTCTATAAAAGCCGATATGAAAACGGCGCCAAAACCCGAGGTATCGCCGCTTCCGAAGCGGAATTGAAGGGATTGGTCGAAAACAAGAACCTGATCTTCCAGGAGTTCATCCCCACTCCACATACGTTCGGCTTCGGCTTCCTGGCTGATCATGGAAGGATTGTCACATCATTCTCTCACCGGGAAAATCTAAGTTTTCCCCGAACCGGAGGATCCGGTGTTTTTCTGGAAAGGATAGACGACCCCGAATTGTCCTCACTGGCCCAAGCCATCATCTTCGGCTTGAATTTTTCCGGATGGGGATTGATTGAATTCAAATACTGCCCGAAACGACAGAAATATGTATTCATGGAATTGAATGCAAAATTCTGGGCTTCGATCGAATTCGCATTGCTTAATCAACCCGTCTTCTTTCGGGAATTGTTCGCTGTATCCTACCCCGCCCAAGATGTATCCCGAATCGCGTTTATCAATCGCATCGCCGACCTCGGCAATATCGAGTTTCTCAGACGATTGCCGCAACTCCCAAAATATCGCTGCATCAATTCGGAGTGGGGGATCCGTAATGTATTGAGAAACGCAATTCCCAGACGATTCCGATATCGTTTGAAGAGGTTGTTCACTCATGGGACCAAACTGTAGTTTTGAATTGAACGCCCCATGCTAAAAGTTTTCATTCATCCAACGTTCATTCCTGAAAAAACCTATACAATCGATTTCATCTTGCACACCTTCCTCGGAATTCCCTATCAAATTATTCCCGCTTCCCAATCACAACATACCATTTTGCAGGGAGAGCAAGACTGGCAAATCGTTCTTGAAGACCATTTTTTTCATCAGTCAACCGAACCCTGCGGCTACATCGATCGCTCATTCATCCCGGAATCGGTCTCCCGATGCTCGAACCGATTCATACCCGAGTATGACATCCCGGTGCTGTTTGGGAACAGGCGATGCACCGTGACTGGTAAAAAGATCCACTGCGGAATCGATCTCATCGCCACGGTTTTCTTCATGTTGACCCGCTGGGAAGAGTGCCTCCCCGATTCTCCACTGGATGCTCACCGCCGCTTTTCGGCCGAAAGCAGCCTAGCTTATCGCTTTCAGTTTCTGGATAGGCCGATCGTGAACGAGCACATCGAAATGCTCTGGAATATGATAACCCATTTCTCCCCCGATCGGCAACGCCGTGAAAAGCGTTTTCGCCCGATCTTGACCCACGATGTTGATGGAATCCACTGCTGGGACAGCCGTTTCCAATTCCTGGTCAATCTGGTCGGAGATTTGCTCAAACGGCGATCGGTTCGGGCGTTCAACACTTCCCTGAAACGGTTTTTATCTCGCTTCGAAACCCATTCATCCATTTTCGAGACATTCTCCTGGCTGATGGATCTGTCTGAAACCCTGGGGGAACAGTCTTATTTCTTTTTTCATCCCGGACGTGGTTCGCCGCCAGATCCGGCTTATCGATTGAATTCCCCGCTCCTGCAATCTATTCTCGAATGGATCATAAAGAGAGGACACATCATCGGATTCCATGCCGGGTATCAGACTTATCTCGATAGCAGAGCGTGGATCTCTGAAAAATCCAGGCTTGACAAGAATTTGCCCCATCCCACCACCGAAGGTAGACAACACTTCTTGAGATTTCGCGTACCGGACACCTGGCAGATATGGGAAGATCACCGGATGGTTGCCGATTCAACCTGCGGTTATGCGGATCATGAGGGATATCGATGCGGTACCAGCGATTTTTTTCCGGTATTCAATGTCTCCACGCGACGTCAATTGAACTTGATCGAAAAACCTCTAGTGATCATGGACGCGACGCTGATCAATTACCGGAAATACACCGCAAGCCAATGCTCTGAAAGATTAACCCAATTCATCGATAAAGCCAGAAAATACCGGATGCCGATCACGCTTCTATTTCATCAGCAGAACATGTATCCATCGGAAGCCTCTGTGAACTGGAGGAAATTGTTGTCGGATCTATTCGCGGGGAATGACAATTCAATCGATCCGTTTCCGGGAAGGTGATCAACCGGTAGGCAATTTCTATATTCATTTTCCTTTCAACCGCTTGAAATCTCGAAATCGATTACGTACAATCGCCATCATGGGGGACTTGTTCCCGGCCACCAGTTGGCTGACGAGAGAGAGGAATCTGATTTTTATTCGGAGACTTTGAACCGACCGCCAGAAGGGAGGTATCATGTATGCGTTCAATCCCCAAATGGAATCCCGACATTGGGTGGAAGCATGAAAAAATACCAGGCCTTATTCAATGAATCGAACGATGCGACCCTGATCGCCGATCCGTAAACCCGGGACTGCCGGTTCGACCTGTTCTTTAAAACCAAGTCCGTTTGATCCGGACGATCAATTCCGGACCAGTTCCACCCGTCGGTTCTGGGCCCGACCCAATTCGGTGGTATTGTCGGTCACCGGTTTTGATGCTCCGAATCCCTTGGTTTGCAGACGATCGACGCCGATTCCGGCCCCCACCAGGTAGACTTTGACCGAATCGGCCCGTTTCTGCGATAAAGGTTGATTGATGGCATCACCCCCGCTGGTGTCGGTATGCCCCTCGATCGTCAACTTCCATGAGGGCTCTCCGCGCAACATGGTCACCACCTCTTCGAGTACAGGCTTGGACTCGGACCGGATGACGGCCGAGTTGAGGTCAAAGAGGATCCCGTACACCCGAGCTCGCCCGTCATCCTGCAATTGCTTCTTCAACTCCCCGGACAATGACCCTGACCAGTGCGGACAGCCTCCCACCTGGTCGCCGATCTTTTTTCCGTCCCAGCTTCCGGAGGGCGCACGCTTCTCCATTCCCACCTGCCAGAAATAACCGCGAAAGCTCTTACCGTCGGGAGAAAAAACCATTACTGCCGGTCCCTTCCCCTGGTCACCTTCCCGCCAGGTAATCTTCATCAACCGGCCTTCGATGGCACCGTTTAACAGACCGTTGTTGAATTCGTAGCATCCGAGCAGGGCGGTTCCGGTCTGGCGGACATGGAACCTGGAGTAATCGGTATCATAGGTCCCGGAAATATTGGTGAGGGGGGCGGGAGAGCTCCCCTTCCGGCCGTAACCGCGAAAACCCAGCAACTCGGTGTAGGAACCACTGCCGTGATTGCCATGGATGGTCAACCGGATAAACCGGCCGCTGATTTTTTTTAGAGCTGGAAACTTTTGCCTGTCGGCTTTGGCGGCCAGTGATGCCTGAAGGACCTTATCAAACCCAGCAATCGGCGAAGCCGCCGAGGTCTCCACCGTCAGGTCTTTGGCGCCGGCCCCGTCCTCGTCGATCCCGGCGGTATCGAACTCGAACCACTCCAGGGTTGAAGGGGAGATCAGTTCGAAAACGAAAATATTGCCCTTCACCTTTCCATCCTCCGAAGCCCAGCCGGTTTCCGGACTCTCGTCGATCATGGCCTCCACGGGCCAACCCGAATAATTTCCGGGAGCGACCACCGGGATTGCCCCCTCCTGAAGGGAGAGCAGGTTGATCCATTCACCCTTATCCTGAGTCGAAAGGGTTGAAGCCGCCACGATAATACCAATCACCAGGGATGTCGCCAGCCATTGTTTCATGTCTCCTCCTGATCGATCTCCACGGCAAGGATAACTCAAAAGCCACCTTTTGTAAAATCGGAGCATCTACATCGGACCGAGTGGATGCAACGAGGCCAGGACGGGAATATCCAAAAAGCCGGGTTACTTGTTTTCCAGTGCTTTCTTCCGTTTCCAGGCGATGCGGATGATCACGCAACACAGGGCGAACAGTCCGACGATCATGCCCCGGACAATCCACCGGTACGGATGTTGCTCAACCGCCATCCCCTTCATCATGAATTTTCCGATCGCGTCCTGGTAAAACCATACTCCGAGCAACACCAGCAGGTAAACCGGGGTCACGAAGCGGATGATGAATTTGAATACCCTCGGTACCTTCAGGTCGGCGCCCTTGTGCATCTCCGCCCACCCTTTCTTGATGCCGAAAATCCAGGAGAAGACGATCACCTCGATGGTGGCGAAGACGCTCAGGCCGAAGGTGCCGGCCCAGAAATCGATCTCGTCCTGGGAGCCGTACTTGAAGAAGACCACCACCAGGACGGTGCAGGCAGCTAGCACGGCGAAGACGATATTGACCGCCTTGGACCGCCTCCACTTGAACTCGTCCTCGAGGAAGGCGATGGCCGGCGAGGTCATGGCCACCGAGGAGGTGATGCCGGCGATGAAGATCAGGCCGAAGAACATGAACCCCAATATTCGACCCAGGGGTAGTTGCTGAAAGATCATCGGCAGGGAGACGAAGCCGAGGTTGAAGGAGCCTTCCTGGGCAATCACCTTGGTGCCGGCCAGCCCGAAGAACGCCACCGCCAGCGGGATAGCGATGGTGCCGCCGAGGAGCACCTCGGCAAATTCGTTGGTCGACGAAGTGGTCAGACCGTTGAGGGTGACGTCATCGTTATCGCGCAGATACGACGCATAGGTGTTGATGATCCCCTGCCCCAGGGAAAGGGTGAAAAAGATCTGGCCGGCGGCCGCCAGCCAGACGCTCGCCTTCGACAACTGGCTGAAGTCGGGGTTCCAGACATAGGCCATCCCCTCGCCCACCGAGGCGACCGCCCCCTCGGGCTTGCCCATAGTCAGGACGCGGATGGCCAGGAGAATTCCGAAGAGAAAGAGGATCGGCATCCCGTACTTGGCCAGTTTCTCGATCCCCTTGGAAATCCCCCGGGAGAGAAAGTACCAGTTGACGAAGAGGGCCAGTGACAGGAACACCACCATGGGCAGAAACGATCCGAAATACTGGTTGGTCTCCACTCCCTGGAACCCTTTCAGAAAACTGTTCATGGCATCCTTGCTGGCGACTCCGAAATACTTGCCGGTGATGGAGAACCAGGCGTATCCAAGCGACCAGGATTCGACGAAGTTGTAGTAGACGACGATGGCGAACGGCAGCACGATCCCCATGGAGCCTATGTACTTGGCCAGCCGGTTCTTCCACATACCGTCCAGCATCCCCGGCGTGGAGCCGTGACCGTGCACGCCGCCGAACCGGCCCATGGTCCACTCGATCCACATCAGCGGGATGCCGAGGAAGATCAGGGCGCAGAAATAGGGGATCATGAAGGCGCCGCCGCCGTTGGAGGCCGCCTGGACGGGAAAGCGAAGAAAATTGCCGAGACCGATGGCATTGCCGGCCATGGCCAGGATCAGGCCGGTCCGACTCGCCCATTGAGCCCTCTGCATGCCGGCGACGTCGGCGACCACCT
>Ga0105099_10001887_pt1 | contig 12743 bp, 11 predicted proteins | sample PPLLak3cmMay2015_2_FD_79138 | JGI IMG/M metagenome (GOLD analysis project Ga0105099, IMG submission 79138) | Freshwater sediment microbial communities from Prairie Pothole Lake near Jamestown, North Dakota, USA - PPLs Lake P8 Core (1) Depth... | ecosystem: Environmental > Aquatic > Freshwater >...
AACCATTGGAAATACAAAAAGGAGAAAAAAATGACTTTTAAAGTACTGAAGCTCAAAAAAGAAACACTCACCAATTTGTCCGGTGAAAAACTCAATGAGTTTAAGGGAGGATGCACCCTCGTGACTTGGCAACAACAAACCTGTCATGGAGGAGCGTGCGTTAAAATAACACAGCCCGTGTCTTATAACTCCCGTTTTGTCTGCTAGATAACTCACGAACAGGCCGAGGGCAAAATATATCTGCCCTCGGCTTGGCATGTCAGAAAATTTGAATTCAGAGTTAGGGTTGGCTTGACTATCTTCCTCGAAAGGGCATCAGGATAAAAATGTTGAGAATAGGTTCTTCTTTTTTTCCTGAGACTTCGCTCAAAACAAACAGGTTGATACAAGAATGGCCCCTACATCTATTATCTATAAACATGCATCGCTCAAAGATCTTTATCAACCAATCATTTATGCATTTGTGTGATACCTTTTTGTTGAATTATTATCGATTCGGGCACTTAATCTTCCACCATATTACTGCGACCTCAATTTTTATGGGGTGTTGGGGCTATGTCCTCATCCCCCTATAAATTATTGAGAGATCGGTGTAATCTGGACAGATCATACAGTGTGTTTACATTATTTTTGCTAATTGCTGAAGGTTTATACTAATTAGCAATGTTAATTAGAGATCGCAGTGATATGATTACCCATGGCACTTTGACTTCATCTGATATTCTGCTTGCAGAAGTTTCATGCCGATTGATATATCATTAGTTCCTGATTGGTAAATAGCGCCATTGACAAAGGCTTTTATTTTCATTATCGTATGCTTTCAGTGCTTTACAAAGGAGGTTCATATGAATCTGATCGAACGCGTCAAGAATATTTTACTGACACCCGCTGCGGAGTGGGAAAAAATCAAGAGCGAAACCTACACTCCAGCGGACCTCTTTACCAAGTATGCTATGTTTCTGGCTGCCATTCCAGCTGTTGCCGGATTCATCGGCTATGGGATTGTAGGAGTTTCATTCGGTTTTGGCACATTTCGAGTACCCATAGGCTCTTCTTTGACCTGGGCTGTACTGACATATGTGTTTGCCGTGGCCGGTGCCTATTTGTTCGCCTTTATTCTCGATGCCCTTGCCCCATCCTTTGGCGGCAGCAAAGACCTTGGTGCAGCCATGAAGATCGTTTTTTTCTCAATGACAGCTGGCTGGGTAGGAGGAATACTGTTTATTATCCCATCACTGACCACCCTCGCAATGCTGGTTGGTATCTATGGCCTCTACATCCTGTATCTGGGTATTAAAGCCCTGAAAGACATCCCGGCAGATAAGTTGATAGGATACATCGTCGTCTCAATCATCGCCAATGCCATTATTATTTTCCTGGCCCAGTTTCTGGTAAGATCCATTGTCTTTGGTGGATCTATGCGGATGGGTTTATAAACACGTTTTTTAGGCATTCAACGAAAAGGCCTGAGGAGTATTCTCTCTTGCAGGCCTTTTTATTTCTGTAAGCTGGAAATGCTTACTTTGACAGAACTGAGGTCATTATGAAAAGCTACTCCATAGCCGTTATTGGGGGCAGCGGTTTTTATGCACTGCCCGGACTCACTGACAAAAACGAAATCGAAATGGATACACCATTCGGCAAGCCCTCCGCCCCCCTTTGTACCGGGTCTCTGAATGGAAAGAACGTGGTCTTCCTGGCCCGTCATGGCATTGGCCACTCCATTTCTCCTTCCGAACTAAACTATCTGGCCAATTTTTATGCACTGAAATCTCTGGGGGTCGAGACCCTTATCTCTGTTACAGCGGTGGGTTCACTCAAAGAAGAGCTACGTCCCCGGGATCTGGTGATCCCCGATCAATACTTCGACAACACCTTCAAACGTGAGAAAACATTCTTTAAAGATGGCTTGGTTGCCCATGTTTCCATGGCTGATCCATGTTGCCCCGAAGGCTGCGCCAAGGCATTTAAACTGGCTAAGACACTGAATATCCCTGCCCACTCAGGCGGTACATACTTCAATATGGAAGGGCCACAGTTTTCATCAAAAGCCGAATCAGCAACTTATCGCCACTTAGGTTACTCCATTATAGGAATGACCCAGGCTCCCGAAGCAAAACTGGCCAGGGAATGCGAATTCTGTTTTATCCCTCTGGCCTTCGTGACCGACTATGACTGCTGGCATGAGGAAACCTCTGCCGTAACCGTCGACATGGTTATTGCCAACCTGCTGCATAATATAGAAAATGCCCAAAATTTAATTAAACTCCTCATCGAAAACCTGTCCAGCCGTGCAGTAAGCCAATGTCATTGTCAATCAAGCCTGACAAACGCCATATTGACTGCTCCAGAAAAAGTAAGTGACCCCCTCCGCCAGAAATTGAAGCCCATTATCAGGAAGTATCTACCCCCAAAGGAGCCAATATGACACCATCAATCCTGGTCATCAATACCGGCAACACTTCTAGTAAAATTGCCGTCTTTTCCGGCCATAAAGCCCTCTGGACTGAAACAATACGCCACGATGACGATGATCTCAGGACATACCCGGATATCAACGCCCAAAAAGAGTACCGCCAACAGCTGATAAATCAAACCTTGAAAAAGAGAGCCGTTTCAATTTCAACATTGACCGCAGTTGCCGCTCGCGGAGGCCTGCTAAAACCACTTAAAAGTGGTACATACCGGGTCAACGAAGCCATGCTCAGCGACCTGTGCGAAGGTAAACGTGGGATCCATGCATCACACCTTTCTGCCCAGATAGGCCATACCATCGCCCAAAAGGCCGGTATCAGCTGCTTTGTGGTTGACCCGATCTCCGTGGATGAACTCGATGATGTGGCGCGCTATACAGGCCACCCACTCTTCGAACGCGAAGTTCTCAGCCATGCGTTAAACATGAAGGCCGTGGCCAAACGGCACTGTGCTGAACAAAAACTTTCCTATCCGGATCAAAAACTGATTGTCGTTCACCTCGGCACGGGGATATCTCTCTCTGTTCACCAGGGAGGCAGGATGATAGACATCATGAATCCCAGCGAAGAGGGTGCGTTTTCACTGGACCGCGCCGGAGGTCTCCCCTGTCTTCAAGTGGCCAAATACGTACTTGAAAAACAAATGGATTATAAAAGTTTCCGCAAAATGGTGTTTGGTCAGGGAGGTTTATTTGCCTACCTGGGCACCACCGATTTCCTCAAAGTACTGGATGAAATCAAAGCCAACAACACACAATATATCTCTGTAGTGGGAGCGATGGCTTATCAGATTGCCAAAGAAATTGGGGCTTTGGCAACCGTAGTGTCCGGACAACTAGACGCTATTTTATTCACCGGTGGCATGGCCCATTCGGAATACCTTGTTGATTTAATAGCCAAGCGAACCCGCTTTCTGGCCAAAATATTCACCTATCCCGGAGAAGATGAAATGGAGGCACTGGCTTACGGCGTTTTAAGAGCACTAAATGGTGAGGAAGACGCATTGGAGTATGAATAGTATGAGGCGTTAATCAATGCAGTTCAAAGAGACTCGTAAGGAGTCACTGGGCAACCTTGAAGGGAAAATTCTCGAGCTTTCAAGAAAGCTTGAAGACCTGATCATGCAATTCAATCTGTATTTTAGTGGAGAGATGCGGGTGCCACCAGAAATGGAACGTGAGGCCTTAGCTGCCCAGATTCGCAATCTGCAGAACACTCAGCAGAGAAACCCAACCGGCGCTTTTTTAATGCAAAACCTCAACTCCAGATTCGCCCTTTACAACAACATGTGGCTGAAAAAAATGCATGACATAGAAGTCGGCTTACCTTTGAGACCGACCATCAAAACCAAAGAGCCATCACCGCCCAAAAGTACCTCCGCCATCAAATCCATCCCTCTTGATTTGAATAACCCCAATTCTTTGACAGAAATTTACAATCAATACCAAAAGCTCATGACAGAAAACAATCAAAAGCTTGTATCTGACAAAGCCCTGGCATCCGCCCTGATCAATCGCATGAAAGAGGCTAATGTCGAAAAGGCATCAGTATCTCTAAGCTTCGAAAACGGCAAGCTGAAGATCCGGTTACGTAAGTAGGGATGCGTGATTGACTATAGAACTCTGGCAGACTACAATTTGAATAGTGTGCTAAAGACATTCCTGATTGTGTTTTGCCTGGTTCAACCGATATGGGCAGCCCCGTCTGCCGAATCAACCTTTGTACTTGAAAACGGAATGAGAGTCATTTTGTCTCAAATCCCTGAACGTCAGGCCGTTGCCATTCTGAGTTATTACACAACCGGAGCTATTGAAGACATCGCCGAACACACCGGATTCTCTTTTTTTTACGGTTCCATGCATGGACTCTTCACTACCGAAAATCAAAAGCCTTATTACAGTTTCCGCCGACTAACTGAAAATGGCGGCATCATGCATTACAATATCGCCCATGATGATTGTTACTTTCTTCAGATAGCCGCTGAGGAGGAATTGAACAACGCCCTTTGGTCAGAAAGTGAAAACATCTTCCTTCTCTCACCAAGCGAATCAGAATTGAAGCAATTAAAGGACTACACAGCTGAGATTGCCAGACAGTTCGGACCACAGAACATCCTATACAACGCCAGATTGTGGATGTTTAACCAACTGTTTTTAGCTCGCCCCGGTTATGCGAACCCGCTAGTGGGCAACCCAGATCAGATCAGATCCTGGACATATGATGACATCCTCAAACAGATCAAGCGCTTTAAAGACCCCGCCCAGGTCATCCTTGTTGTCACCGGAGCATTTGATCCGAGCCAGGCCCAAGACAACATCCAAAAATATTTTGAAGGAATGGGTACCCCCAGATCGCCGCCTCAAAGCTTGAGCGCACCCAGAGCCAATCAATCCTCATCAATACGCAAGAGAAGTTGGTGGAGAGACGGACTGGAAACGCAACACCTACAGATTGGCTACCGTCTTCCCGGTCTTATCACCAGTTCTCAAAGCACCGAAGCGGATCACTTTGTCTCCAGGGCTATTTTTAAATTTCTGATCAGCCCCGGACTCAGTCACCTTGATCATATGATCAACAGAGTCAACCAATTGCAAGTGACTATTTCAGCAGAAATCACTGAAAACATCCATGAAAACGCCTTATTCATCAGTTTCGCCGCCAAAGACAGAAATTCTTTGGAAAAAGCAAAATTTATTCTGACCAGTGAACTTCAAGCATTGTCCAATAGGAAAATAAGCTTATTACAGATGAAATCAATTAAAGCAGCCTTAAAAAATGAATTCTATATGAAGATGGCTGACCTTGGAAAAAGGGCCATTGAAATTGCCAAAAGCTTTCACATGTTTGGGCTAATAAACCCGACTGAACAGTTTGAGAGAAACATTCAGCGTTTGGATCAGAATTCCATCATGAGGGTAATAAAGAAATATTTTACCGAGGACAGACAAGTACAGTTATATGTATATAAAAAAGAATAACTTTATTACCGGTTTACTCTGCCTGACGACTTGCATCCTTATGGCCCCGTCTCCTGTTCTGGCTGCTCAAAATAAAGGTCCTCTGACCATCCAACTTTCAACTGGGCTTATCGTTTCCATGACACCACGCAGCGGCTGGTCCTTTATTCAAGCAGAATTGATTATTCCCATGCAAGATGCCGAACAAAACCCAGTCATTTCCCGCCTTACCGGCGAAAATCTCTTCGATCGATCACTACTGGACAATGATACCAGCCTGACCAACAACCTGATTCGTTTAGGTGCAGATTGTCATGTTGATTACAGACCGGATGAAATTCGTTTGTCTGTCAATTTTCCTTCTGACCAGATCCGGGATTTTGCATCATTGCTGCAGGATATATTTAGCTATAAATCATTTTCTCTCAAAAGATTTGACTATAGCCGTTTAAACTTTTTCCATCGTTTCACTTCAGAGCCAAATTGGATATTTCAAATTGCACGAGCCCTGGCCTACAACCAATTCTTTCCAGGCCATACCAGCGCCAAAGGCCCCATTCAAACTCAGCATCTTGAACAATTGAATCTGTCCTATATTCGGTCATTTTATTCACGCATATTTAAGCCTGAACGGTCAATCCTGATCTTGAACGGTGACCTCAACCCCCACACGACTTATGGTTTGATTGAGATGACCCTGAATAGCCTGAGAAAACCAGAAACATCCTATCCCCCCAGAATCACCCCTTTTCCACATCCCAAAGAGAATAAAAGAATCATATGCCTGGAAGCTGAACAGTTCAATCAGCTTAATGCGTTTTTATTCAACGTGATTCCGCCAGTTCACGAGCTTGAACACTTTCAGGAAAGAATCCTCCACACTCACCTTTTTGCCATTCCGCATGGTCGACTGTTTGCGCTGACAGGTGCACTCAAAATCCGTCCCATAAATTTTTACACTCAAATCTATCACCACAGCAACCTCTCTATGATGTCCACCGAATTCACTTACACACAACAGCTGGGCAAAATCCTGGATCTGATGATAAACGAGCGACGTCGCATCCTGCAGAGACCCTTCGATGAACGAGAATACCTGGTTGCCAGTAACATCTTGTTGGGTCAGATGAAAGTCAACACGGCGAGCTTTGATATGTCCATAGACCAGCGTTTGCACCCCATTGTTTCAAACAAACCGGTGCCCTTTCTTGAAAATCCGGGCCAGTTACTGAGAACAAACAATTTCACCAGAACCATACAGTATCTTGGTAGGAAATCAACCCGACAAACGACTTACCCCACCTATTCACCCGAACTGATTATTATCACAGGAAATGCAGCGATTCTGAACCGATTCAAAGAAACCCTTAACCCATCACTAAGTGACCAGATTGAGACCATCGCACTCAAACTGGAATAAAAATTATTTCTAGAGGCAGTTCCAAAATTCAGAACTGTTTACTTCAAAGAGATCATGGACCTCAGAAACTATTCCCTCTTACGGCCGATATCTCAGGAGTATTGTGGGGTTGTGGGGCTGGTGCCCCACCCCCAACAAAACCGAGAGATCGCTTTAAATCAGATTAATGAAACTGGCTCTCTACTTGGCACTATTCTTCCGCTGATTACTTTCGAGCTCTCTTTTTAAGGGGATGTAGGGCCTTGGGGCCCCACATCCCCACAAAGACCTTAAGATATCAGATGTAAAAAAGATCATCAAAACTCTGCATTGTTGGGAGTTCTGGGGAAGGGGATTACATCGCGGATATTGGCCATTCCGGTTACATACATAATGAGCCGTTCAAATCCCAATCCGTAACCGGAATGGGGTGCTGTCCCAAAGCGGCGCAGATCAAGATACCACCAATAATCTTCCTTTTTTAGACCCATCTCCTCAATCCGGGCCAGCAATTCCGGCATTCGCTCTTCCCTCTGGCTGCCACCAATGATTTCACCAACTCCTGGAACCAGCAGGTCCATCGCCGCCACCGTTCGCTTATCGCTGTTTTGGCGCATATAAAAAGCCTTGATCTCTTTGGGATAATCCACCACAAATACGGGCGCAGCAAAGACTTTCTCAGTCAAGTACCGCTCATGTTCAGTTTGAAGATCCATCCCCCATTTCACTCCATACTCAAACGCCGCATCTGATTTAAGCAGGATATCGATGGCTTCACTGTATGTTATTCTGTGAAATGGTAGTTCAACTATTCCCTTTAAGCGGGCAACAACACCTTCCTGAATATATTTATCAAAAAAAGCCATTTCGGCAGCCCCATCGGAAAGGGCTGCCTGACAAAGGGTCTTCATCATTTCTTCAGCAGTATCCATATTCCCCGAAAGATCTGTAAAGGCCATTTCCGGCTCTATCATCCAGAATTCAGATGCATGCCGGGCGGTATTGGAGTTCTCTGCCCTGAAGGTAGGTCCAAAGGTATATACTTTCCGAAAGGTCATACAAAAATTTTCAACAGCCAGCTGACCAGACACAGTCAAATTGGTTTCCTTTCCAAAAAAATCCTGTATAAAATCAACTCGGCCCTCACCATTTCTTGGAAGATTTTCCATATCCAGAGTAGTCACTTTGAACATTTGTCCTGCCCCTTCACAATCACTCCCAGTAATGATCGGGGTATGGACATAAACAAATCCCCTCTCATTGAAATAACGATGCAGGGTATATGCCAAAAGGCTTCTCATACGAAAAACGGCCATAAACGTGTTGGTTCTCGGTCGCAAATGAGCCACAGTTCTTAAGAATTCAAAGGTGTGGCGCTTTTTCTGGATTGGAAAATCATCATCGGCCCAGCCAATAATCACTACTTTTTCAGCCTTCAGTTCTACAGCTTGCCCAGAGCCGAGTGACTCAACGATGCGCCCTGCTATTTGCACAGATGACCCGATGGTTATTCGACTGACCTCCTCATAATTCCCAAAATCATCATCCACAACCACTTGAATGGATTCAAAACATGTCCCATCATTCACGACAATAAAGAGACAGGATTTTGCCTTCCTGACACTTTTTACCCAACCGGCAATTTCTGTCTCTATACCAACCATCTCGCTGGCTTTTACAAGAATAGCTTTGACTTCAACCATGGTCCCTCCAAAATAACAGCCAACTAATCAGTCCGGCTCACTATACTCAATTTCATCAACAATCAAATCGAATGCCTGCTGTGGAGATGGGTGCTGCGTGATGGGTCGTCCAATCACCAGAAAATCTGCTCCGGCAACCATGGCCATGCTCGGCGTAAAGACCCTTTTCTGATCCCCTTTAACCGACCAATCAGGGCGGATACCTGGTGTCACCAGTCTCACTGATTTACCAAATCGCTCCCTGATAGGATCTATTTCCAGCGGGGAGCAAACAAAAGAGTTGACTCCATTCTTCAAACCGGCTTCGCAAAGTCTTAAAACAGTATCTTCCACTGAGTTATTGATACCGAAATCATCCAGGTTGGCTTTATTCAGAGAAGTCAGAACGGTAACACCCAAAACAGTACAGGAGGCCAATTCTTCCGTGGCTTCAACAGCCGCTTTGACCATTTCTCCTCCACCCAAAAGATGAACAGTCAGAAACCGGGGTTTATGACGCATAATCGCCAACACTGCACCCCGCACCGTATTGGGGATATCCATGAATTTCAAATCCAGAAAGATGTATCGATTCTGCTCATGAAGAAATTGGGTAATTTTTTCTCCAAATTCCAGGTACGCCTGCAATCCGATTTTGAAATACCTAGCCTTGGGAAGTTTTTTGACCAAAGACTTGGCCTCAGGAAGATTGTCCACATCCAACGCCACGATAATTCTTTCATTCATGGGTCATACTCCCTTTTAGTTCTTGAATAGAAGTGATGCCGTAATGTACCATCTCTTCTTTAATTTCTCTGACAATCCGACTTGAGGCACCGGGCTCTACCATATTAACCGTACCGGTTTGAATAGCACTGGCCCCCACCATGATGAACTCCAGCACATCCTTGCCACTCATTATCCCACCTATACCGACAACCGGTATCTTTACCCGGCGACACACTTCCCAGACCAAGCGTAAAGCCAGGGGCTTTATTGCCGGACCAGAAAGGCCGGCGACCATATTTTTAAATGTTGGGACACGCCGCTCCAGATCCACTGCCATACCCAGAAAAGTGTTCACCAAAGATATAGATGATGCTCCGGATTCCTGAGCTATATAAGCTATTTCAGCAACATCCGCAACATTGGGTGAAAGCTTGACCATCACTCCTTTTTTTACTCCTTTGCAAATACGGCTAACCAGTCTTGCTGTATGATCCCCATCCTGTGCCGGGCATCGACCATTGTTGCGCACATTGGGGCAGGAAATATTCAATTCCAGAAAGGAGACTTCCGGACAGTCATCAAAAACCTCGGCAACCCGAAAGTATTCATCATCATCCCTGCCGCACACATTGACCACCAGCGGCGTTGACGTCAAACCCGCGACTCGCTTAAGAACAGGCTTCAAACCTTCGGCACCCGGTCCGGCCAAACCAATGGAATTTAACAATCCAGCCGCGGTCTCATAAATCCGTGGGGGAGGATTGCCTTGACGGGGCGTCATATATACACCCTTCATGATAATTGCTCCCACATCATCAAGGTTCATAAACGGTGCGAATTCCTCTCCATAACCAAAAGTGCCAGACGCCGTCATGACCGGATTTTTTAATTGTATAAAACCCAGATCAACTTCTAATCCGGCCATGCCACTGCCCCCAGGGGAAAAACCGGGCCATCAGAACAAACCTTGCGATAGGTTCCATCCTTCATGGCCAGAGCACAGCTGTGGCAGATCCCGATGCCGCAACCCATCAATGCTTCGAATGATCCGTAGTGCAACCCATCAACACCCGATAACAACCGTGCCAGGGTCTTTAGCATGGCATCCGGTCCACAGGAAAGCGTCACCTCGACACTTTGTTTCTTAATCAAATCCGTCAGGCCATCATCCACCCGACCTTTTTGTCCTACAGAACCATCCTCAGTAAATAGTTCAACAGTTTGAAGACCAATTTCGTCCAGCCAGTCAGCCAGTTTCAATTGGGCTTGACTGCGTGCCCCATAGCGAAAAATCACTTCATTATTTTGCGCCATAAGCCTGGCAGAAAGAAAAAGCGGTGCAAACCCCCGGCCCCCAGCAACCATCAGTATCCTCTTGTCACTAAGCTCCGGGAATCCATTCCCAAGAGGCCCGACCAAGTCGAGCACCCTGCCCGGGACAACTTCGCTCAACTGTCTGGTACCCCTCCCAACAACTTCATACAATAGCGAAAGGGTATCTCCCTGGGCATCCAGGATACCAAAAGGCCGTTTTAAAAGCGGATCATAGCCAGGCCCTGTAGACAGCATCACAAACTGACCAGGATGAGTTTCTCCGACAATCTCGGGGGCAGCCACATCTAAAAGAAAAAAGCCATCCCCTAAATGCCGATTCTCAAGTACAGCGACCTGACATTCAATCATGAATTCATTATCCCACAGCCCCCCTGAATCTGTAAAGAGGCACAATCAAAGATCCATAGAGATGGGGCAGTTTTATTATTCTGGTTTACAACGATCTCCTGGGTATTATGGGGGGTAGGGCTTGGCCCCACATGCCCCCATCTCCCTCAAATTATCAATGAATATTGAAAACGACTCACACCTTACGGTCCCAAAAACTCAACAGTTGGCTAAAATCTGCAAAACGGGCAGTCATTTCAACTTGCTGTGATTCAAAAAAAGGAGCATGTTTAACCGTGAATCCAGGAGGCAAGCCTAAATCGTTCACCTGCCGGCGCCAACTGGCTTCCATTTCGACCGTCTTGGGATATCGCAGGCGATAAATTTTTTCCCATATCAGCTCACCTGCATTGACAGCTGTTCCCATTGCCTCAGGTAACTCTTCAAGTACCTCGTGAAGAGAACATTTATCACGAAACATGATGTCTTCCAGTGCATCCATCAAAGCAATCTGGCGGGACCGACTGAATCGGGCCATGGAAAAAAGACGGCTCCAAGCCGGCCAATCAGAGGACTCCCGGACCAGGATCCGAAACAAGACCTGCCAGACAATTTCGTCCCGTTCCAGATTTCCAGCCAGAGGGCCAGAAAAAAGATCGGGCAAACGGATCTGAACATCTTCATCCAGAGTGAACGGCAGGGCAATGCGATGGCGCAAGTCATCAATGGATAGCAAATGACCAATATTGCGCCAAACGTTAAGCTGCTCATATAAAGAAGCCAGTTCGAAAGAATCCAGCAGATGATAGGATAGCAGCCAGGCATCAAGCTCTGTCAATTCAAGACATTGTACTTCGACCAATGCGTCATGCCTGCATTCTCGCAACCAGGCATGGCCGAAAACAACAAAAAAATCAGAGTCGCATATCAGCAGAGAGGCCGGACGTAAGCGATGGTGCAGACTCACGAGAGACTCTTTTTTTGCAGCAGGACACAGGTCATAACGCCCCAAATCGAGGGCTGTAATGTTCATGCGAGCCAAATGTATCTCCCCACTTCAACCGGCGACTTGTTCCGCAGCTGCACCCGACCCCACTTTAATAACATAGGGTCGTCCGCCAGCGCGGGCAATGGCCTCAGAAACAGCCGCCTGCTTGCCTGGACAATATGCGAACATACAGCCCCCTTCACCCGAGCCATTAATTTTGGCAGCCAAAGCCCCAGCCGACATGGCCCCATCAATCATGGCATTCAGGCGGGGAGTGGAAAGTCGAAGTTCGTCCCGGAGCACAATCTGATGATCGTTCATCAACTGCACCAACACATCTGTTCTTGGCTCCGGGCAGCTCATCTCCTCTATGGCAGACTGAGCAATATCCTTATTTTTAACAAGAGCGTACAGGTAGGGTCTCAAAGGCTCTGCTATTTTGGGTAAAAAAGGAGATATCTGTTCTGATTTGAGTTCCAAGCTCCGTTCAAATGAAAGAAATTCCTTCAGAGCCACCAAGCCCCACTCCTGACCCGTCCGAACCCGTTTAAGAGTGTCTTGAGTCGGCTTGATTTGCATAGAATCTCCCAAAACAAACTCTTTCATAACCGTTGGCAAAGGATGAGCACTCAGTTCACCTGAAAAATCAAAGGCCACAATACCACCAAAAGCGGATGCGTATTGATCCATTCGACCACCCGCCTCATTGAATTCATCCACTTCCGCCAAATAGGCCAGCTCTCCCAGGATATCAGGTTTCAAGTAACGTTCCGGATTCGGGGCAGCTGCTTTGATCAGAAAGGCCAACCAAGACACGACCAAAGCCGAAGAGGAAGAAGTTCCCGCCTGTAT
>Ga0105099_10001888_pt1 | contig 12741 bp, 11 predicted proteins | sample PPLLak3cmMay2015_2_FD_79138 | JGI IMG/M metagenome (GOLD analysis project Ga0105099, IMG submission 79138) | Freshwater sediment microbial communities from Prairie Pothole Lake near Jamestown, North Dakota, USA - PPLs Lake P8 Core (1) Depth... | ecosystem: Environmental > Aquatic > Freshwater >...
ACAACATGATCTTCATCGTCTGCCCGGTTTTCTTCGTGCTGGCTTTCCTGTCCCTTTCCGGTGTGACGCGCGGGGAAAGCAAGCAAGCCTGAAATTGCACAGAGACCAGGTCGTTTCGAAAGATCTGGTCTCTGTATTCCTGGGAGTCTGTTTTTTCAGCCGCCGTCAACGCTCGAAAAAACACGCACAACATCCCCATCTTTTACAAGAACAGTGTCCAACTCCACCTGTTCCCCGTTGATGGCGGTCAGTGCCACTTCATTCAAGGGAATGCCGACCTGAGCCAGAATATCCCGCAGCGGGGTGGGGGCGTTCAACTGGATATCAATTGAATGCTTTCGCTCTGGCATGTAGAAAGTCAGGTAGCCACCGGTGTAGAGTTTCATTTGGTTCCTGGCGCTATCATTTCCAATGCCCAGCCGAGCGAGAGGCCTTCCAGGCGCTCGCGGGTGGGGACGCCGCTTTCCGGATGCCAGCCCTTGATTCGGTAAAGGCTGGTCAACGATGCTTCGAACTCGTCGCGCGGGAGGGCATTACCCTGCAGCGCCCCATTTTCCAATCCCTGGAAGAGCCGTTCGGGCAGGGTATCATCCTTCCGGGAGAAGCCTTCGCGCAGGTTGAAGATGCGTGCCATGTTGGTGGCGCGTTCACCGATCCGGAGGGCATCTTGCATCGAAAGTGTCCAGCCGGTGGCAGCATTGATGGATGCCAGCACATCTTCCACCGGGATGAAGGAGCGCGGGGCTGGTCCAAAGAAGCAATATCCAACCACTTTTTCCAGGCTGCCCCATTTTTCCAGGATGTAGAAGAGTTCCATTTTTTCATCACCCAGACTGCGGGGGGGGAGCGCCTTTTCGATCCCCAACCCGCGGGCACTTTTGAACTGGATCGAATCGGGGTTGGCAAAGGCTGAATCGTGTGCTACAACCAAGTGATCGGCGCCGATCTCGGAGATGGCGTAGCCCATGCCGACATTGTATTTCCCGCGCGGCTCATGCATGGCAAGTTCCTGGCCCTTGACCTGCATTGCAAAGAAATGCGCGTCGCCGCCAATTTTCTCTGCGGCGCGTTTGCTGCCCTCGGCCAGCAGGTTGCCAATACCTTCGCGGCGGGCGATGAGTTCGATCATCCGCAGCATGGCTTCGGCGTTGCCAAAACGCAGGTCAATGCCGCCGGTGTCATCCAGCCCGATCAGTCCGTGTTCAAAACATTCCATCGCAAAGGCGATCGTTCCGCCACAGGAGATGCTGTCGAGCATATAGGCGTTGCACAGTTCACCTGCCCTGGCAATCGCCTGCAAATCATTGACGCCGCAGTTCGGCCCAAAGGCGCCCACGGTCTCGTATTCCGGTCCACCGTAAGGCGAAGGCTGGCCGTAGACCGCCACCTCGCGCTTGCAACGCACGGCGCAAGCATAACAACTGCGCCGGGCGGTGAGGATCTGTTTTTCATAGGCTTCCCACTTCACATCCTCCATTTTTTCGAACGCGCCCTGGCGGAAGTTGCGAGTTGGAAGGATACCGCCGGTGTTGAGTGGTTCAACCAGGCCAGGTGTGCCGCGCTGCTGCAGATCCCAGCTGAGCGGGTTTTCCTTGACGCTCTTGGCTAGTTTTCCGCCGATGCTCATCAGCGTTTTGGCGTCGTAGGCCAGGCTTTGGTAGCGCTGGGTGCCGCGCACGGCCATGGCGCGCAGGTTTTTACTGCCCATCACCGCGCCCAGGCCATTCCGCCCGTTAAAGTGACGCAGGTCGTTGGTCAGGCCGGCGAAACGCACCCGGTTCTCCCCGGCAATGCCGGTCTGGAGGACACGGATCTTGTCATCTCCCAGCTCGAGGCGGATATCCTCCTGTACATCGGCAGTCATCTGTCCCCAAAGGTGTTCGGCAGGCCGGATTTCAGCCTGGTCGCCATTAACCCAAAGGTAAACTGGCTTCGGTGCTTTGCCCTTGACCACGATGGCCTCCCAACCGGCCATCTTGAGTTCCGGCCCCCAGAACCCGCCCGCTTCCGATTCGCCGTAGCCGCCTGTCAGTGGAGAGCGCGCCGAGACAATATAGCGCGTAGCGGTGGAGACCGGCGCACCGGTAAGGAGGCCATTGGCGATCACCAGCACGTTCTCCGGTGAGAATGGGTCTGTATGGGGTGGCAGTTCATTCAATAGGATGTAACCCGCCAAAGCCTTGCCACCCGGATAGAGCCGATAGAATTCTTCCGTAAGGGTTTCGGTTTCGATTGCGCCATTGGTCAAGTTGACGCGCAGGATTTTGCCGGTGGTTCCGTACATGTGTCTTCTCCTAAAGTTCCAGCGCCAGGGCGCATGGGAATGCGCCGGGCTGGCCGGGAATTTCTACCTGTTCGACCGGCCACAGGGAAGTGGGTGTCAGGATTTCATTTTCTCTCTCGCCAACCAGGAAGGTGTCCTCCACCTTGGCTCCGGCGATGGTGGGGTTCCAGGCAATGGCCTGCCCGGCAAGAAGGATATCCACCGCGCCGGGTGTGGCAAGATATTCGCGCGGCTCGTAGCCGGCCACGCCCCCCTGGTGGTGATGCCGCCATTCGTCAGGATAGCCGGTGTCGGCATAGGCGGCCTGGCCGCGGGCGAGAACGTGATCCAGGGTTACACCTGGCCGGGAGTGGGTGATGTAGGTTGCATTGACGCGCGCTGTGGCGAGGATACGCCGAGCCAGTTCGGCGGGCGGCTTGCCAAAGTATACCAGCCGTGAGACCGAACAGACCAATCCATACTGACGACCACACAAAACAAGCAGGGCATATTTTTCCAGCTTTTTTGCGGTTGGAAGGGGATGCCGATAACGGTAGGCGCGTTCATCGGTGGCAACCAGGTTGACGATCGGCTGGACGCCGCGCCGTTGGGCTTCGCTGCCGAGCAAGGCGGCCAGTTCGAATTCGCTCATGCCGGGACGGATAGCCTGCGCCGCAGCGGTGATGGAGTCGGCGCACAAACGGCCCAATTCCCTGAAGCGCTCGCCTTCCTCGAGTGTGAGATGCGCCCGCAGGCGGGAAATTTCCGCGCTGACATCTTGCGCCGTGCCGAACGGCACATCACTGAGGAACGTTTTGCCCGCCAGCAGGCCCTTCAGCCCTTCGAGTGGCGTTACCCAGGGTGAGACGATGAATTCCCAGCCCTGTTCGGACAGTTGTTCCTCATCCTGCAGGCGCGGGGCTTCGATGTTGTTGGTTGCCAGGTGGATTTTTTCACGTTCAACGACCAGGGATGCCACCCCCTCCGTGCTGGCTATGTTCACGTAAGAGATAGCACCACAGGTTGCCCAGGCAAAGCTGCTCACCCGTCGCAGCAGGATGGCTTCAGCATTATGCTTGTCGAGCAGGGCGCGCAGGGCAGCGAGCTTGGTTTCGAGTTCGGGAAGGTTGGGCATCTGGTTTTCTCTTGTAGAACAGGCCTTTGGCCTGGCAGGGCAGTTTAGATGTCTGCCTGACGAACGATATATGGAATGGTGGATGAAGCATGCGGCAGGATGCCGATCCGCTCGCCAGGTTGCAAGTCAGCCAGAGCCAGGTCGATGGCGGTTTGCAGGTCACGAACCGGGTTGAGCAGCAGGGCGCGCGCCAGATCTTGATCCATATCAGTGCAGAACAATAATCTTACCCGTGATGCGTCGCGGGCGATCTGGTAGGCTTTGTGCGGGCCAATGTGGAAACCTTCATCACTGAAATGTTGCAGCACCTCAGCATAAGATCGCTTGCCCAACATCCACTCTTCGTAGTGCGGGCTGCCCGTACCTTCGGGGCAGGCGGCAGCAAGGATGACCGTGCCGCCGGGACGGGTGATGAGGGCTGCGTGCGCCAATCCTTTCTGGGATTGGTACACATTGATATCCTTGGGATACCCGCCCGGCGATGAAATCACCAGACGATATTCCGATTTTACCCCAACCTGGCAGAGTTGCCTTGCGAGAGGAATCCCGGCCTGCATGACAGCCTTCGGTTCACCGGCCAATACGCGGATGATTTGCCTGGATTGATTCAAAATGGCATTCAAGGCCAGGTGAATGACAATCCTCTGTCCAATCTCATCGATATCCTGACGGGCTGGGTTGGTTTCATATTCGCCCAGGCGGGAGTCGGGATGTGTCATCAGGGCGTGGTTGGCATTGATGGTTTTCAGGGCTGAAAGGCCAATGGCTGCGCTTTTTACCCCGCCCGAAAAGCCGGCAAACTGATGTGGTTCGATGTTGCCAATGACAATTTTAAAGTCAGACTGTGCATAGGATCGGTTGACCCACACCGGGGTGCCGCGCGCCGTTTCGCCCAGGTGGATGAGCAGGTTGTCATTTTCTGAATCGTGTGAAACAACTCGGTAACGGGTGAGAATCTCATCGGGCAGGATGGCCGGGAACTCGTCGGGCGTCATTGGCGGGTGCGTGCCGACCGCCACGTAGAAAGTGATGGCTGAGTCAGGGATGCCGAGGGCGGCCAACCGTTCCATCAGCGGCGGCAGGAGGTGTTCATGTGGCACCGGGCGGGTTTTATCGTTGACGGCAATTGCCACCGAGTGCGCCCGGGCGAGATCAGCCCAGTTCATATCCCCCAGCAGGTTTTCCAGGGCCGAATGGATTACGCCCAACGGATCAGAGACGGGGAGTGCTTCGGGCGCCTCGATGATATCGATGTTGAAATGGTTGGGGATGATAGCGGTCTGGAACGAATGACCGTAGGGGAGGCGTATTTCCATCACAGATTATGATCCCAACGGTGTGAACAAAATCAGGCTGAGGCTGATGACTGCCAGCACGAGGGCCACGCAGGTTCCGATGATCAATGGTTTGATACCCAGCCGCCGCAGGCTCTTAAGATCGGTGTTCAATCCTACCCCGGCCAGCGCCATCAGGATGGCAAATTTCGAAACCTGGTCGAATGCGAGCAGGATATCGGCAGCCAAGTGTAAATCACCAGGGTTGGAAACATCTTGCGGCAGGAATCCGAGTGCGATCCCTGCAGTCCTGATGAGAGACATTACCAGGAATCCAATGACGAAGCCGGGGATGAGTTTGGCCCAGTCAAGCCGTGAAGCCTGCCTGGCGTTGGTGCTCACCTTGTTCCTTGATCCAAGCGAGGAAGTCAGGCCAACCAGCACAATGAGCGGGGCCATGAGCGTGTTGCGGGTCAGTTTGACGATGGTTGCCACGTTCAGGGCAGCTTCTCCATACATTGCACCAACTGCCACCACCTGGGATGTGTCATTCACCGCAGTGCCTGCCCACAGGCCAAAGGCGCGGTCAGATAACCCGATCAGGTGACCAAGGATCGGATAAACCAGTACGGCGAGCAAGCCAAAGAGCGTGATGGTCGCGACTGCGAAACTTATCTCCTCTTCGTTTGCATCCAAAACCGGGGCTGTAGCTACAATGGCGGTATTCCCGCAAATCGCCGTACCTACGCCGATCAGCGCAGCCAAGCGGGGCGGGACGCGAAACAAACGGCCGGCGAAATGGGCGAGCACCAAAGCGATGGCGATGCAGATGGTAACCAGGACCAGGGCTTTTATCCCGGTGGCAGCCACATCCTGGAGGCTCAAGCGCAAACCCAGCAGGATGATCCCAAACCGAAGGACGCGCTGGATGGAAAATTTAACCCCGGCTTTGGTACATTCCCCAAGTACAAATGAATTGCGCAAGTACAAACCCAGAAGAACCGCCACAAGGATTTCGCTGATGGATTTGTAAAGGGTGGGATTTGTTATCAGCGCATGGATGAAGCGGCTGGCAATTGCCACACCCAAGACTAAGTGCAAGCCCACCCAGCCCTGTTTCAATTCTTGAAGTAGGGTCTGCCATGACTGATGGAATGACTTCAACATGCGAATGCCTTTGAGATGTTCCCTGAAAAAGAAACGCAAAGCATAAAACAGGAATGCCGCATTACGCTTTGCGTTTCATGGGAATGCAGGTTAAGCGCTGCGATACAGTTTGGTGATCACGAACTCATCGTGGCGAAGGGCTTCGGCGTTGGTCAGGCGGCCATTGATGGTGTGGGCCATGACTTCCAGCGTGCGGTCGGCGGCGCCATCCAGGTTGAAGTCGAAGCGCAGCATGCCCGAAAGGTCAACATCGATGTGCTCGGACATCGTCTCGATCGTCAGCGGGTTGGCGGAGAGTTTGATGACCGGCAGGAGCGGGTTACCGATGACATTCCCCTGCCCGGTTGGGAACAGGTGCAGTACCGCGCCGCCTGCCAGGCACAGCGTCACCATCTCGGCAGCGGCGCTGGAGGAATCCATGAAATGCAGGCCGGGCTTCTTGGGCTCTTCGGCGGGCTTCAGGAAGCCGACGACTTGGCAGCGTCCCATTTTTTCGACATTGCCGAGGGCTTTTTCCTCGATGGTCGAGAGACCGCCGCGAATGTTGCCTTCGGTGGGCTGGGTGCCGAGCAGGCTGACACCCTGCGACTCGACCAGCGCCTGGTAATCATCGAAGGCGGCTTTGAATTGCGCAGCGATTTCGGGCGTGGCGCAATTTTCCATGATCTTGTCTTCGGCACCGGTCACTTCGGTGGTTTCGCCGAAGAACAGGGTGTTGCCGGTCTTTTCGAGCCGCTCGAAGACGCGCCCGACGGTTGGATTGGCAGCCAGCCCGCTGGTGGTGTCGGATTCGCCGCACTTGGTTGAAACCCAGATTTCTTTCCATTCCACCGGTACACGCGGCAGCTCGGTGGCATACTGGATGAATTCTTTGGCCTTTCGAGCAGCCATTTCGATGGTTTTCAGGTCTCCATGGCGTTCGATGCTGAAACCGGCCACCGGTTTACCGGTTTCGGCAATGCCTTTGACGATGTAATCGGTCCAGTTCGGTTCGATGCCGATGACCACCACCGCGGCAACATTGGGGTTGCGCCCGGCACCGATGAGTGTGTTGAAGGTCAGGTGCAGATCGTCGCCGAATTGCAGGCGCCCGTATGGGTGCGTGATTGCCCGCGTGCCGCGGATCAGGCTGGCAACACCTTCGACGGCGGCGTTGGAAATATCATCTACAGAGAGGATGATGACATGGTTGCGGATACCCACGCGGCCGTTGTCGCGGCGGTAGCCGGTCAGGGGGATGTTGGAATATGTAGTCATATCGCCTCCTATTTTTCGAGCAGGTTGGCGCTGCTGGCTGCCCAGCGCAGGCTCTTGATGTTATGAATGTGCACGTGCGCGCCAAATTCGATGGCCTGGGAAGCATACCCAATGGCGCGGCCATATTCCTGCACGTGGTGGCCTTGCGGCATATCACACATGGCGACTTTGTGGCCGAGGGGTACATCCTCGATGACTTTGACAGGGGCAACCGGCGCGCCTTCGAGCGTCACGGCCTGCACTTCTTCACCGGCTTTGATATCCATTGCGGCCACGCCGACATCATCGCTGGATTCATGCAATAAGATTCCTTTTTTCATCTCTTTTACTCCTTCTTTCGATTTACGATTCCTGATGAAACTTTACTCGAACGGGGTCTGGTCCCAGAATTCTTGGAACTTCTGCAGGCCAACTCCCGTGTAGGGGTGATCGAATGCATCCTTGTACACGGCTAGCCCGGCGGTTACGATATCTGCCCCGGCCAGCGCCGCATCGGTGATCTGGCGACCATTGCGAACCGCCGCTACAATGATCTCGCTGCCGAATCCGTAATTGTCGCGGATGGCAAGGATCACCTGGACAAAACTCTGGATCTCTTCCCCATTGGCTTCCTTCCATCCGATAAAGGGTGAGACAAAGTATGCCCCCATGCGCATGGCCTGCAGCGCCTGCACTGCGGAAAAAACCAACGTCAAGTTCGAGCGGATCCCTTTTTCCTTCAGAACTGCCACTGCCTTGAACCCAGCCTCGGTGGCGGGCAACTTGATCACGAAATTCGGGCTGATCGTTGCCAGCGTTTCGCCTTCAGCAACCATCTTTTCATATTCCGTGTGGTGGGGATTGACCTCGACGGATATCGGCTTGTTGGTTCCGGCAAACAGGGTCCCAATTTCGCGGATCACGGTCATGAACGGCTTGCCGGATGCCTGCACATGACGCGGGTTGGTGGTTACGCCATCCAGATCCCACATTTTCAAGGCATATTCGATTTCATGAACATGCGCACTATCGAGAAAGAATTTCATACTGCTCTCCAATCAAAAGAATAGGATTTGTACATCGGCTGGGAGGTTGCTGATCTTTCCGTTGGATAAAACGTTCAAGGTCAGATCTGGCAACTGCATCCCATTGCGCGGTAGCCCAAACGCCCAAACCTGTTCCAGGTCGAGGCCGGGTTTGAGTTTGCCCGTATGCTGGACGGCCGGCCCCAGCGGGAGGAAATTTCCTTCGCGTCCGAAGACGGGAATCTGGTCGAGGGGCATTTCGCGCTCGAACCGGCCTGGCCCCTGTTCCCAGACACCGTTCCAGATATCGTACCACTTCCCGGTAGGCAGGTAAAAACAGCCTTTCCCGCCCGGCTGGATGACCGGCGCGACCAGCAGCGACGGTCCGAGCATGTACTGGTGCTCGAAATGCCAGGAGAGCGGCTCGTCGGGGAAGGCCAGCGGCATCGAACGCATCACCGGCATGCCGGTCTCCTGCGCTTCGAGTGCGCAACCTTGCAGGTAAGGGATCAACCGGTAGCGCCAGGCCAGCCACTTGCGGATGATTTCCTCGGCCTGCTCGCCATAGAACCAGGGTTCGCGCGGGCTTGTCCCATGGAAGCGTGTATGAGAGCACATCACCGCCGCCTGCGCCCAGCGGATGTACAGTTCCGGATCGGGCATTCCGGTGCCCAGCAGGCTGCCGCTTTCCTGTGCGCCGTAAAACCCGCCGATATCGTAGGTATAGAACGCGCCGCCGCTCATCCCCCAGGCCAGCCCGCCTCGGATGCTGCCCGCCAGCCCTTCCCAGTCGCCCTGCGGGTCGCCGCCCCATTGCACCGGGTAGCGCTGTCCGCCCGCCCAGCCGGAACGTCCCCATACGATGCCGTCCTTATCGCCGTATATCTGCGAGGCTTCGAACACGCAGCGGTTGTAGAGCAGGGCGTAGATGTTGTGCAGGCGTTTGCCGGTATCGCCGTTGTAGCCGACCACCTCTTCGGGCAGTGCCTCACCATAATCGGTTTTCATGACCGAGACACCGATCTCGAACAGCGAGCGGTGCATATCGCGGTACCAGGCGTAGGCTTCAGGGTTGGTGAAGTCGACCAGCCCCGAAGGCTGCAAGTGCGGGATCGAACGGTCGTTGGGCGGCGGCAACCAGCGGTAGATGTATGGTTCGCCGTTTTTATCTTGCAGGAAGTATTTTTTCGCTGCCAAGGTCCCAAACATTGGATTTAAGTCCGAAAGGTACGAATACTCCCACAGGCACAGCCGGTAATCCATGGTGCGCAATCTGCGCACGAACCCTTCTGGATCAGGGTAGCGGTCGGGATCCCATGAGAAATCGAAGCGCGTCTCCGATTTGTGCCAGGCGCGCCCGTCGAGGGTCAGCACGTCGGCGGGAATGCGCCGCTCGCGCAGTTTGTGAGCGACTTCCGTGATTTCATCGGCGGTCTTGTAATAGGCCCGTGAGAACCATGCTCCGTAACTCCAGCGCGGCGGCAGGGCGGTGCGCCCTGTCAGGGCAGTATATTTGAACAACATCTCCGCCGGGGAATCGGCAAACAGCAGGAACAGGTCCAGGTTGGGATCGTCCAGCTTGAGCACATAACTGCGGTGCGACCAGGGCAAATAACCCACGCCGTGCGTGGCGCGTGCCGCAGTGTGGATGAACAAGCCCCAGCCGCGCGGGCTCCAGGCAAACGGCGCGTTCTTGTATGAAATCTCAGCGTTGACGCCGGTCGCGTCCCGGTTCCAGTTCTCGATCAGCTGCCCGCGTTTGTCCAGCCCGCCGAATTTCTCTCCCAGGCCGAAGATGCTCTCACCACTGTTCAATGCCAGTGAGAGCAGCCACTGCTCGGGCGTGGCCGCCAGCGGATGCAGCCGCAGGACGCCGCCGATTGTTCGATCGGTTGAAGATTCGAGCACGAGCTTGCTATTGCGGTAGATGCTCATCCGCAGCGGTTCCTGCTGGAACACCAGTTCCAGCGTTCCAACCGTGATGCGCATCTCATCGCCAGATTCCACACGCAGGGATGGTTCGGGCGGTTCCAGCCCGTTCAGGATGTTGTAATCGGGCGCGGGGTCACGCTCGAAGCGCAGCCGGAGCAAATCTTTCCCCGGTGCGCTGACTTCCAGCGTCCCGGCGCTGGTTTCGAAACGGGCAATGCCAGCGCTCAGGCCGGAAAATTCCAGTCCGTTCAGGCGAATGAAACCGTTCTGTAGTTTGTTGGCTTCCTGGTCGAAGAGCATCGTTCTTATTCTTCTGCCTGCTTACTTCATGCCAGTGGTGGCGATCCCCGTGGTGATGTTCTTCTGCAAGAAGCCGAATACAACCGTGATGGGCAACAGGGTCAAGACAGTCATCGCCAGGATGAGATTCCATTGGACATTCAGTTCGCCCTGGAAGGAAGCCAGGCCTACTTGCAGGGTGAAGTATTCGCTGCGGCTCAGAACGATCAAAGGCCACAAGAAATCGTTCCAACGCCACATAACTGAGAAAATGGTCAGCACTGCCAGGGCTGGTTTGGCCAGTGGCAGGATAATCTGGGAGTAAATGCGCCATTCGCTGGCGCCATCGATGCGGGCGGCGTCGATCAATTCGTCCGGGATGGTGAGCATATACTGCCGCAGCAGGAAGACGCCAGTGGGGGTTGCCGCTGCGGGGACAATGATGCCGAGCAGGTTATTATTCCAGCCGACTTTGGTGATGACGAGGAATACCGGCACGAGCACAACGGAGAGTGGAACCATCAGCGTGCTGATCATCACCAGGAAAATGGTTTGACGGCCGCGGAATTTATACTTGCTCAGTGCAAAAGCCGCCATGCTGTTGACCAGCAGGGTCAGCAAAGTTGCCAGGATGGTTACGAGGACACTGTTCCAGAGATAACGCCCGAAATTGAAGCTTTGAACACCCTCGATGTAGTTCTCCAGGCCAAAATAAACTTTCTCCACGGGTTGGCGCTGATCGATATTGACCTTGATCAACTTGCCGGGGTTTTCCGGATCGACCAGTTGGGCCTCCAGCCCCACCCGGCGCACCTGCGCCAGAACCTGGGTCGAACCATCTTCGAATGTGATCTTGTACAAGGGAAGCGGTTCTTCATAGCCTTCCACTACCACGGTTTCCTGGCGATAGGGCAACAAGCGCGGCGGGAATTTTACGATCTCACCGGATGTCTTGAAAGAAGAGAGCACCAGCCAAAAAACCGGTCCGAACATGATGAAGACACCGAAGGCCAGGTAGACATAAGAGAGGATGTCGGTAAAATCAAGCCTCTTGTGGCCTTTGGTCAGGCGTAGGAAATCCAGAATGGTTTTCATGTTAGTTTTCCTCCCGCCGGATAGCAAGCTGGACCACGGTCAGTACAATCAGCACGCCGGCCATCAACAGGGATGTTGCAGCAGCGATACCAAATTGCTTGTTCGGGCTGGAGAAGCCGTAGTTATAGATATATTGCACCAGGTAGAGGGTTGCGGTTCCCGGCCCGCCCCCCGTAAAGGTATAAACGATGTCAAAGACCTGAAATGCACGGATCAACGATAGCACCAGCACCACAACCATGGTAGGCATCAGGAGAGGCATGGTGATCTTCGAAAAGGATTGCCAGGGATTCGCCCCGTCGATCGATGCGGCTTCATACAGTTCCGATGGGATCGATTGCAGCCCAGCCAGCAGGATCAGGGTATAAAACCCCATGAAGGCCCACACGCTGATCATAATGACCCAGAACTGGGCCCATTGGGCATTTACCAGGAAGGGGACTTTCTCGTGACCCAGGCTGGTAATGATGCCATTCACCAATCCATTTTCCTGCAGGATCCATTTCCAGATGAGCGCAACCACGATCGGGGAAAGCAGTACCGGGTAGAAAAACACGCTGCGGAAGAAGCCGCGGGCTTTGATCTTGCGATTGAGTATGAGAGCAGTTATCAGGGAGAACAGCACCATCAGGGCTACTTGAAAGAACACATATCCGAGCGTGTTATATGCCGCCCGCCAGAATAAATCCTCCGTACAGGTGCGCGGTTCGAGGTAATTCTCGCAAGTCAATATGCGCTCAAAATTGTCGGTGCCGACCCAGGGACGATCAAATGGAAAGAATGATGCGCCACCCGTAAATGCATAGACAAAGTTGAGCAGCATCGGGAACAGAATGAAAATCCCGAAGATCAGCAGGTTTGGGAGGACAAAGATATAAGGCATTCCTCGTACGCCGATCAAGCGCTGGAGCGTGCCAAATATCAGATCCATCAGAGATGTAATGAGATCGTAGATCCAGCTAAAAAAAGCAGAGACCGCGTTTTTTGCCCGATTTATCCTGGTTTGAGCAAGCATGATACCATCCGATCTGGTGGGGTGCAGTTTGGAAGGACCGCACCCCACCGTGACGAACGAGAATTTACTTCTGGGCCTCTGCAATCGCGTTGTCAATATCCTGCTGGAGGTTGACGAGCATCTCGTCGAGGGTCAATTCTCCACTCAGGTATTGGGCAATGCGGTTGGCGCTGTTGCGATAATACGCAAAAGCATAGGGATGGGGGTTCAGAGCTACAGCCTGGTCGGTCAACTTTGGAACTTCAGCCGTATATGCCGACAGGGCGGCCAGCACAAAGGCGTTGTCGGTGTTGAATTCAACGCCATTGGTTGCCACTTCT
>Ga0105099_10001889_pt1 | contig 12737 bp, 9 predicted proteins | sample PPLLak3cmMay2015_2_FD_79138 | JGI IMG/M metagenome (GOLD analysis project Ga0105099, IMG submission 79138) | Freshwater sediment microbial communities from Prairie Pothole Lake near Jamestown, North Dakota, USA - PPLs Lake P8 Core (1) Depth... | ecosystem: Environmental > Aquatic > Freshwater >...
GCGGCGGCGATCGCCCGACGGGAGGGTGTTGGTGCTGTCCATAGTGGAAGCTTGGAAAAAGCCGGACTGAAGCCGGGAAGTTTCGATGTCATCTGCATCTGGGATGTGATCGAGCATCTGGGAGATCCCGCCGCCATGCTCCGGGAGATTCGTCGATTGCTCAAACCCGGCGGTTTCCTGGCTCTCAGCACCCACCTGCTGGACAGTCCGGCAGCCCGCTTATTAGGTCCGCGCTATCCCTTTCTCCAGGACATGCATGTGGTCCATTTCACCCGCTCCACCTTGCAGCGCATTTTGGCCGATACCGGATTTGAAGTCATTTCCCGGAGTGTCCATCGGCGGGTCCTGCGTCTGGGCTATCTGCTCGACCGGATGCAAAAGGGGGTGCGGTTTCCGCCCCTGCGGTGGTTGGCGGCTCGGCTGGGGCGCAGCCGACTGATCCGCGAATATTTTGTCTCCATTGGCTTCATGGGATTGGTCAATGTCTTCGCCCGGGCTCAAAGCAGTGCCATGGCAAATTATAACGGGAAATAGATTTTTACAGAACAATTGGCATATAATGGATTCTATTATTGAAGATGATGAATTCACCGATTTAAACCGACTGCAAGGCGAGGAGGAAAGAATGATGAAATTGCATGAGCGAGTGAGTTGGGGAATGCCCGCTTTTTTGCTTTATCTGGTTTTGCTGCTGTCCTCCTGTGCGCAGCAGGCTCCGGTTCAGGTGGAACCCGCCCCCGATCCAGTTCAACCTCTGGTGGAGGAGGGGAACCGGCAATACGCCAAGATGCACTGGACCGGATGGACGCGAGCAATTGCCGCCTACGATAAAGCACTGGCCCTGCGCGAGGACGCGCCCGTCCGCCGCCGCCTTGTCCTGGCTTGGTTGCTGCGCCTGGTGCGGGAGATGGAATTGCAACATGTAGATCCGGCTCTGCTGGAGCCATTGAGAAAGGCCGCGGAACCGCTGACACAATCGGAATACATCGACCTGGCGGTTTATCGCACCCTGTTGGACTGTTACTTCAAAATGGTTGCGAGCCCTGACCGGATGGATAGGTGGGAGGAAAGGATGACCCTCTTCCTGGGAACCCCCTTGCCCGAGAGAAAACCGGTTCCCGAGGAATGGTTTTTGCGCATGACTTTCTGGGATCACCAGAACCGCAGAGATAATCGCTCCAATCCGGACCGGGATGAATTCTTCGCTGCCTTCCCCGACCATCCGCTTTCCCGGTTTATGAAGTTCGGCCACATGACGCTGGCCGAGATTGAAACGGTGCTGGCTGCCGATCCCGAATTTTATGAAGTGCGGCTCAGGCGGGCCGATGATCTCCTGGATCAAAAAAAACTCAGTGCAGCTCTGGACGAGTTCGAAACGATTGCCCTGCACCTGCCGTTCTGGACCCACATCCACCTGGAGCGGGGCCGGCTCTGGCTCTACCTGGACGAAGACGAAAAAGCCCTCGACGCCTACACGGCGGCGCTGGCGACAGACCCCGACAATGGCAAGGCCTTCTTTGGCAAGGGGACGGCTCTCACCGAGATGAACCGCCTGGAAGATGCCATTGTCGTGTTCCAGGAGATGCTTGGTAAACAGATGGCTTTTCACGGTGAGGCACATTACCAGTTGGCGCGGAGTTATTTTGCGCTTGGGAATCCATTGGAGTCGCGCCGCGAGGTGGATTTGGCCCGTTCCTATATGCCCGATTCGGTAGATGCGGCTATGCTTTCGGGGATCCTCCACCTGAGTGCCGGTGATGTGGCCAAAGCCAAGCCCGATTTTTTGGCCGTTCTCTTCAAGGCGAACACCAATGGCGATGCGCACTATTTCTTGGCCCAGATCGCCTGGCTGGAGAAACGGAAAAAGGATGTGCCGGTTTTGTTGGACAAAGCATTGGCCGGTTTCAAGACGGACATGGCAGGATTGGAGATGCGCTTGGCCGAGAATGTTTCCAGTGACTTATCTCAAAATCTGCGCGAGCGTCGCCAAGCCAAGCTCAACCGCAAATTGAGACTCCTGATCGAGCAGACCGCCCAGCGGCTGGAATTGGCTCAGTCCTGGCTGGTTTCCGCCAACCAGAAGCGACGTTTTTTGCGGGAGAAAGAAGAACTGCTTGGGCGTCTGGCGGGAATTGCAGCGGGGGATGGGAAATAGGCTGATCTGAGAGACGATTAACGACAAGACACGATTGATCAATCGGGACGACAGCGCAGAATTTCCGGGCGATCATCCGGCTATGACTCCGTTCAATGATTGCCGCCTGGTTCGGACACTCCAGATGGGAGGAAAGAATGGAAGAAATACGCACTCGCCGGGTATTGGTCGCCGATGTGGACCGGGCGGTCCGGACACTGGCAGCTGCTTTCGACCAGGATCCGTTCATCAACTGGTTGATCCGGCAGGATGACCGACGCGGCTCAGGCTTTGACACCCTTTTTTGCACATGCTTGACGAGCTTGTGCCTGCGCCATGGTGAGGCCCTCATCACCGCAGACCATTTGGGAACCGCACTGTGGTATCCCCCCGGAAAAGCCAAAGTGGGAATCGGCCGCCAGCTTGTCCTGCTTCCAGCCATGATCCGCGCCGCCGGAATTCGTGGCCTAGGGAGACTCGTCCGGGTGATGACTCTCCTGGAGAGCATCCATCCGCGGCAGCGGCACTATTATCTGCAGTTCATCGGCGTGAATCCGGAGCATCAGGGAAGCGGGATCGGCAGCGCCTTGCTGCAGCCGGTTCTGGAGCGGTGTGACCGCGAACGCTGCGGCGCCTACCTGGAGAATACGAATGCCGGCAACCGCACTTTTTACGAGAAGCGGGGGTTCACCGTTGTCCGCGAGCTGAAGCTGGCTACGGGCGCCCCGCCGCTATGGCCGATGTGGCGCGATCCCGTTGGTGTCTCCGATCCATCCACATTATGATCGGAGGCTGCATCAGAGAAAAAAAGTTCAAAAGCAAAATCATCCACCCGTTTCCTATTCCCCGCCATGCCCACGGTTCCGGCAGTGATGGAATGCACCTTGGTCAGTCAACCTCGTCAGTCTCATATGAAAATGGTATCAGAGAAAAGTAAAATAATAAAGCACCGTCCCCAATCAACCAGACAATGTCGTTCAGCCTTTTGCCCCTTTGTTTTTCCGGTATTCCGCGTAGGCCTCGGGTACAGCGGCGCAGAATGCTTCGGGGAAATCCATACAAATTGAGCTTTTCAAACTTTGGGTGGCAGTATATGCCCGTGTTGCGCAGCCACCGCCACATAGAAATACAAATTTGCAGGACACGCATTCGGGAAAATCGATCACTGCCCGTTCCCGCCATAGTTCGAACATGGGACCGTCCATTTCGAGATCGGGCAGGTAGCGGCCGATCCGACCGATGGGTTCCCCAACGGATTCCCAGCAGGCATAGATATCCCCATACGGGTCCAGTATGTACATCCCCAGGTGGGAGCCGCAGAATGCTGGTGAAAAATGAGGATATCCATCTCCCTTCAAGAGTAGTATAAACCTTCGTTGCATGTTTCTGGCCGTTGGTATTGATTCCATCTGGGGATGAGACTGTTTGTTTTCCTGTGCGGCCGTCATCAACTGGCCACAGGTGAGGAGGTTCTCACATCCAGCTTCTTCTGGCTTCATTTCGACCACATTGCTGTAGGCGATAAAGTTGGGGGATTTCACCCAACCGCGCTCTTGATATATACACGATAGTTCGGGTAAGCGGTTCAGGTTGCTTTTATCCACGTTGCTACGCAGATAAACAGTGACCCCCCGCTTCAATGCCTCGTCGATATTACTGGCGGTATCGGCAAAAGTGGGGCTTCCATCTGCCCGTCGGCGCCTCACATCATGAATGTCGGGGGGACCGTCCAAGGTGATCTGAATCCAGTTCACTTTTCCAGGGCCTTTCCCCAGGAGATCCTGGAAGTTGTCCAGCTCGACGCCATTGGTGATCGCGGAGAATGCGTACCCCAATCCCCCACCTTTTTCCACAATATAGGTTACGATGTCGAGATTTTGCCGGAGGAATGGTTCACCACCGTAGAGCGTGATCCTTTTGGCGGCATTCTCCTGGGAGTTTTGGCTTTGCTGGATGAGTGTCATGGCTTCGTATGCCGAGTCTACGGTAGAGCGGTCCATCGTTTTTTGCATCCACTCGCTCCCCTTGCGTCGCAGTTGTTTTTCATAGCAATAGGGGCAGCGAAGATTGCAGTCGTAAGTCGGCATCAGTAGAAAACCGGTTCCTTTTTTCTGCCAGTCGAACAAGACTCGGCCGAGTTTACGGACGTACTCCTTCTCCTCCTCAAAGGTTCTTTCGGTCAGGTATCCCCGTTTCAGTAGCGATTCAACCAGTGGGTCGGTGATACGGTTGCTGCGGCGGCTTTTTTTATCCTGATAATTCTGCAGAAATTCCGTCACTTCCGCATGAACCACGTCGACCGCCCCTGAGTACCCGTGAATCAGAAGGTGGTCCTCCGACCCGGTCAGGGGGATGTAGATATTGTAATTACTCTCGCGCACGACAAACCTCCTTTTTTTTGGAAATCCCGGTTAATATGCAATTGGGAACTGGGATCATGGCTTGACTTCGATCCGTTTGGCTTGAGCCGACACGACCATGCTCTCTTTGCTGGAGCGTCCTTCCACGGGTGGCTGTATCCTGTTCCGGATTCGTCTTGCCAAGGGGGTGATCAGTCCCCGGATCAAGAAGGCCAACCCGATGAGCACCAATGTAGGAAACAAGAGTTGTCCAAGGTGCTGGAGTGCCTCCAAGAAAGCATGGGATGCCAGGCTCTGCCGGACCTGGCGGAAGACGGAGATAGCGAGTTCAGGGTATTGCCGTAGGACCCAAGGAGCAAGCCTCCCCAACAAGAAAATGACATAGAGAAAGTAGATTGAAGTGGCTGTGGCATAGATCCACAGTGCTGCCTTGATGCGGGGCTGGATATCCAATAAGACTTGAGACGATCGTCGTCGGGAGCGAGACAATAACCGTTTCCACAACTCTCCCGCGCGGGCGTGCAGGTTGGGTATCCCCATGGCGTCGGAGAGGATCCAGTAGCCGTCCCATTTGAACATGGGATTCAGGTTTGAGATGAAGGACAAATCGATCGCTACCGTCGTGAACAGAAACGCAGGTTGACGGGTTATGAGGAAGGCGGCGCACAGCAGGGTACTGAAGACCAAATCGAAATACATGCCGCCGACGTCCACCATCACCCGCTGCCAGCGGGGGAGTCTCCAGGAATCGCTCACGTCGACATAGAGGATGGGATAAATCAGATAGATTCCACATCCCAACTTGCCATGGCGGACCCCATACCGGCGGCACGCGGATAGGTGTCCCAGTTCGTGGATTAGGGTGCCGACCAGGAACAGGAACAGAGTCAAGATTGCCTCCCGTCCGTACGTCGCTGCTGCCCGGAAAGAGGGAAATAGCTCTCCCAGGTGCATGTATGCCGGGATGCGCAGTATTAAAGCCAGGATCACCCACATGACCGGCAGCGGTTTGGTGAAAAGGACTTGCCCCAAGGCGGTGAATGGGCGGAGACTCTTTTCCGATAGCAAGGGAATCTTGAGGCGAAGCGCCAGAGAGCTCCGGGACGGTTGATCCGGCTTGACTGGAAGCGCTTGACCGGAATCTCCGGCCAGCACCCCAAACGGCGCGATCTTCTCCTTGATGATCCGGACGACCGATGGCTCTGAGACAATGTGACCCCACTTCCGGGTGAGCTGGTGGGCCAGATCGCTCAGGGAATGGTGGCCGTCGAGTAGGTGGAGGATATCTCGCATTTCCCGGGATACCTGGAGGCTTTTTCCGTTCGGAAGCTGTACCAGAGACAGGGGATTGACGGTACAGGTATCGAACGGCATAATCTGGACTCCTTCCCGCAGCCGAGGGTATTCAGGCATTTCCATTGCTCTGCTCAAACCGCCTCTCCTCTCGCCGGTACAAAGACAGCGCTTCCAGTACGGTGGCAGTGGTAAAGAACCGATGGTGGTCCCGGATAATGATTCCGGAGCCATTATGATCCTCTCTCCATTCCTTTTCCTCCCAGGGGAGGTGATCCCATGGAAAAGGAATCCGGAGCACGGGATAGGAACGCCAGCTCCCGTCGGAAGCTTGTTCCCGCAGGAGCCAGGCGATCCCCCGCTGCACCGCCGCTTCTGCCTTTTTGCCAGATCCCGCTTTTATCAGAGTCCGTACGGCGAGGGCCGTATAAAAAGGTCTGCTGATGCCGGTCGAGCCGTTGTTCCAACCACCGTCAGCCGATTGTTTTTGGCTAAGCCAACGGACGGCTCTGCGGCAGTGCCTTTCCACGCCGACCGCTCCGCTCAGGCTCAGCGCCATGACGCTCTGGCAGGTTCCATACATTCTGCCGTCCCACCAGTAGGATTCCCAGTAACCCTCTTGGTGTTGACGCCTGCGGATAAACTCCAGGGCGGCCTGGATCACCGGTGCATGGGCTTCCCATCCTCCATGGAGTAGCGCCTGGACTGCGGCCGCGGTTACGCAGAGATGAGATGATGTCCATCCGGTTATGTCCGTATCCCGCTCTAGTCCCATGTATTCCCGAATCGGATCGGGGTCTGCATAGGTGCTGAACCCTCCCTCCGCGGGTTTATGGAACTCCAGCAATGCTGTCGCCGCTTTGACACACACATCGGCATCCGCTGTTGAATCCGCCAGGAAAGACAGGCACCATGCGGTCGAATCGGCGTCCATCACGACTCCTCGGTGGTAGCCCCAGCCTCCCTGGGGGAAGCGGTTTTCCCTCAACCACGCAGACGATTTCGCTACCGTTTCATCGGTTCCCTTGATCCGCTTCAAAATGGCTCCCACATATCCGGTCACCCAGTCGGTGCTCTCTCCGGCTGAATTACGGAAATCGCTCCAACACCCCTCCGCCCGCTGACCGGAAACCAGGAATCGGACTCCCCGTTCGATCGCCGACGGGATGGAAGTCTCACTCGGTTGGGCGGGCTCCAGATAGATGGCAGTTGTCTTTTTTCTGATCTGATTCAAATCGGCTTTCAGAGAATGGCACTCCGCCCTCCGGCTCTCAATGTACTCGATCCAGCCGGGGCATCGGATCTCCTCGACGATCCCAATCGCTTCCAGACAGGCCCGGTCCACACGGTCGAGGAGTTCCTCAGCCATACCGGAATAATAGAGGACTTGTCCGATGCTCTTGATGGAGGGTTTGCTTCCCGTGCGGGTTTCTGCTGCGAATCCACCTTCGATCAAGATTCGGTTCAGGAGGTGAGAGTATTGTCCCAATTGGAAATCCTTTTTCCAGTCTTTCAAATCATCGTATAATTGCATCCCGTCGGCGAACCAATCCTGGGAGGCGGCCAAACGGGAGATTTTTTCCCCCTGGTTGGCCAGAACCGCCAATGCAGCCGTGGCCGCTTTGGCCAGAGCTGATTTGCCGATGGCGATCTGGCGCCGTTCCTCCTCGGTGTAGGAGGATATCCTGTCTTTGTGTTTGATTGTTTCCAGGAACACGGCCCGTACGAATTCTCTGTGATAGTCCTGCAAGAAACGCCAGAAAGAAGAATCGGGAATGAACAGGGCATGGAGAATGGCTAAGGACTTTTCATGCAGCAGATCCGCCAGTAAAATGCACAGACACTTCTCCGGGTTTTCTTTGCCCATCTGGTCATCGATGAGCCGGTCCTGGATCACCAGGTGCTTCGCATAGAGATGCCCGGCGATTGCCACCTGCCGAACCTTTTCCGGCGACACGCGGGGAAACGCATCGGCAAATAGAAAAGGATAGTAATGGCCTTCCGTGACCTCTGAATCTTCCATCAGTCCCGCCGGGATTCTAGGATCAGGCTCGTTTGCAGCGCTCTTCCCTGCCTGAGTCCAAAATAGCGCCGCCAGTTCCGTGTGCCAAGTGGCGATGGATTCCGCTACAGTTTTCCCTTCTGCAATCAATTTCTGAATCGTGTGATGGCGCATGGACTGAATCATCTGTTCCTAATGTGGCTGTATCTGGATCGATCTGTTCGTGATCGATTCGACTCCCGGCCCTTCAGGGAGACCGGACAAGGTATCCTGCATCCGGTCCCCCCGTTTTTCCGTTCGACTTATGTTGTCGTTAGCGGTTGTCTACTGGACGTAGGTGCGCTGGATTACCAGGGATTTTCCATATCGCAGACATCAATGTTCGGATCAAAAGCGCAATTGTTGCATTTGAGCCAACACCTCATCTCCAGTTTCTCCTCGAGTGTCTCCATCGCCAATCTTCCATCCAGTTCATCGATGGCCAAATCGGTGTACAACTTCTTGTTCAGGTGTTCCATGAATTCCTCCTTTTTCGGGATTTCCCGTGGATTTCGGCTTTATTGTATTTATTATCATTTTTCAATTCGTCCAATTTGATCAAATGACACTTCCTTCCGGATGAATTCCGGCCGTCCCCGGGGATGAGTAAACAAAACCGCTTTGGTGGCGGTAATGATGGGGTCTTAATCAGACGAACGGCGCATTGAAAACAGGAAGCCGAGGATTTTTGTCTTTTTCAGGGAGTCAGGTAGTACCAAGGGGTGGAAAAGGAGGAATCATGACCGGAGTTTTCCCTGCGCCTACCCGCGAGGGTGACAGACTTTTTCAACTCGACGTGATCCGGGGCATCGCCCTGCTGGGGGTGCTGTTGATCAATATCGACCTCTTCAGCGGCGCCTTCTGGGCCCTGCAGGCCAAATTGCCCTATCCCGCCGGCTGGGGAGGGAACCTACTCACCTACCTGCGCGGCGCTCTGGTCGAGGGCAAGGCCGTGGCACTCCTTTCAATTCTCTTCGGAGCCGGGATGATGATCCAGGTGGACCGGGCCAGGCTCACCGGCGCCAACCACCTGGCCTTTACCCTGCGGCGCCTGGGGGCATTGGCCCTGTTTGGTTTGGCCCACAGCCTCCTTCTCTGGAACGGCGACATCCTGATCGATTATGCACTGTTGGGACTGATGGTCCTCCCATTTCTGAATGTGCGGCCCCGGCGGGTGCTCTGGGCGATCCCCATTCTGCTCGTGGTGGCGGTTCTCCTGGTGCTGCCGTTCATGGGTTTGATCGAGAAAGTGGAGGGGAATCCCGGTGGTCTGCTGCAGATGCACAGGGAGCACTATGGAAACGGCTCTTGGCTGGATGCCTTACGTTTCCGGGCTTGGGAGTTCCTCCACGTGGTCGGACCGCTCCGTATCCAGGGGCGGCTGGTGATGTGTTCCCCCTTCTTCATCCTGGGGGTTTTTTTCTGGAAACTGGGCTGGTTGGCCGAGCCCGGTCGTCATCGCCGCCAACTGACCAAGCTGGCTGTTGCCGGCCTGATCATCGGGTTGACGGCCAACCTGTTGCCGGCCGATTCGGTGTTCGCCTGGGCGGCGCGCATCCCCTTCCGCCCCCTGCGGGTGTTCCTCAAACTGACCTATGTCTTCGGGAAAGCGATGCTGGCGCTGGGGTATCTGGGCGGCCTGCTGCTCCTTCTGGAAAGAACCGCCTGGCACAAGCGAACCCAGGCGCTGGCGGCGCTGGGCCGCCTGGCCCTGACCCAGTACCTCATGCAATCGGTGGTTTGCTCGCTGGTTTTCTGCGGGTTCGGCCTGGGGCTGTTCGAACGGGTTCCGCTCAATATCTGTATCGGCGGGGCCGTTTTATTTTTCATGGTCCAGGCCTGGAGCAGCCGGCTCTGGCTGCGCCGGTTTAGCGTGGGGCCCTGCGAGTGGTTGTGGCGGCGGCTGATCTATGGCAGGCCGCAACCATTGCAGCGAAGGCATCCGGAACATATAGATTCTCCCGCTTTCACTCCCCCCCAGTAAAGAGTGGTGGTGGGCAGGTTAACGGAAGGTGGCGTTTTTCATTCCGCCAATATCTAAGCTGGGCGACCCCTTATTCCTCACTGAATATATCGGGATCGGTAAAAGGATAATCTGAGAAACGATCACGGCCAAGGCAGGAGTAGAGGAACGGTCCCTCGCTGCGCACAAGTGGAGTAGAAAATCGGCGCGTTTGATCAATCGGGACGACAGCGAGCGATTTCCAGGCGATCATTCTTTCATGCCGCCGTGCACTGATTGCCACCGGGTTCGACACTCCAGATGGGAGGAAAGAATGGAAGAAATACGCACTCGTCGGGTATTGATTGCCGATGCTGACCGGGCAGTCCGGACATTGCTCGTCTCATATGAAAATGGTATCAGAGAAAAGTAAAATAATAGAGTACCGTACCCGATCCAGCATTCCTGTCTATTGAAATTTCAACAATTTCTCCTTAAAATCAGTTCATGGATCATGTTGATTTTTCTGTTGTGTCCCAGGAAGCTGCAGGGGGTGGGGCCTGTGAGATCAAACGTCCTTAGGCAGCAGTTTTACCCTCCGAAATCGTCGCAATCAATGCGCCGCCTTTTGCTCCTCATCATGGTTTCCTTTATTGGGGTGTCCTGCGCTTCAACCACCCGCTTGCGCCTAGCCCCGGCCATGGTCGCCATCTCGGTTGGTGACCTTGAGGCCATGAGCTGTTGGTATCGGGAACAACTCGGTTTCACCACGCGGGCCTCCCTGTCTTGGCCTGAACATGGTGTCCGCACCGAGGTCCTTCATGTCGAGGGTTTCGACCTCGAGCTCATCGCACGCTCGGGCTCTCAGCCCCTCTCCGCTTTCCTCTCGGATCCCGATGACCCGACTTTGCTGCGTGGCATCAAGAAGTTCGCACTCGTAACGCCCCGACTTGAAGAGACCTTTCGAATCCTCAAGGCCTCGGGTGTCACGTTCGTCTACCCGGTGATCCAACTCACCCGACTCGGGCAGCGCTACTTCATGATCGAAGATCCCGAAGGCAACATCATCCAGTTCTTCGAATCGCGTACCTTCTAAATTGTGGGATATGGGGGCGCTTTATTTTTTTTGGGCAGCCATTTTTTTCCGTCACCGCACATTTTTTTTAACGAGTTCGTTTTTACATCGTTGAACTCCGGCATGCGGGCAATCTCCCGGTATTTCAATCCATCCCGTTCTTTCAGATACACAAGAAATTCCCAACGGTACCGTTTCCCCCGGTGGGTTGAATAGTTGATCTTATCCTTGTCCAGGCCATTCGTTTCGGAAAACTCCTGAAAAATCTTGACGATCGGCTCAAAACCAAAATCATCCCCCCGTTTTCTCTCCACGCTTTCCCGGCCACTGCGCCGGTCAAACCGCTCCCGCATCACCGGCAACCCTTCCTCTACGGCAATCACCTTTCCCAATTCGGTATTCATCACCGGTAAGCTCTTTTTATCAATCTGCCAGGCCCTGACATGTCGAGCCAACTCCCGGCGTGTCCCAACCAACGACTCGACCAGCTGACAATCCAGCCAGCCTGGGGAATACTCCTGGAAATACAGTCCAGCGCTCGACCAGGGATACTCTTCGAAATCCCCGGCCAGTCGGCTTCGCACCGGATTCGCCAAAACATAGGTGATGACTGTCAGCAGATACCCCTCATCCTGGATTACGATCGATTGGTAGTGACCCTGGAACACATACCCCTTACCGCCGTTCAGCCGTCGATGAACAGTGCCAAATTCACCATTGATCTGCTTGAAGAAATCGGCCATGCGCCCCGATGAATTCTCGATCACCAGATGATAGTGATTGTCCATCAGGCAATAGGCCAGGATAAGGATCTTCAGCCTTTGACTCCATTTCTCCAGGATTTCCAGGAATAGTCGCTCGGATTTTTCTCCGGCGAAAATCATTTCTCCGCCATGCCCACGGTTCAGGCAATGATGGAATGCACCTTGGTAAGTCAACCTCGCTCGTCTCATGGGAAAATGAGAGCAAAAAAAGTAAAAAAATAAAGCACCGTCCCCAATCGCCCCATCCCCTTCCGTCCGGAAGATATCAGCGAAAACGACCCCCTGGCCGCCGAGATCATCCACACCGGCCTGAAAGTCGCCTGAATTCTTTTTTAGCCGATAATATGGAATATAAACTGAATCTCCGCTTTTTTGTGATCCTGTTATCAGTTTTGTTGTAATTCCCCGGCCGTTTCCGTAGAATGGGGGGATGAAAAACAACGATTCATTCAAAATAGTCTGGACTGCACTCATTTTTCTCCTGGTCTTGCCCAGCCTGCAAACCCAGCACCTGCAGACCCGGGAGGAGTCGAAACCCGACTGGGTCGACCGCTTCCCCGAAGGCTGCACCTCGGTGACGGTGGGAAAAAAAGCCAGCTTCGACGGCTCGGTCATGACCTCGCACACCGACGACAGCCACCGCACCCGCAGTGAGTTCACCATCGTACCGCTGCGGTCATTTCCCCTTGGAGCGACGGTCCAACTGACGAAACGGGTCGTCGACGATTCCAAAAAAATGCCCGCTTACCAGTTCGATCCAACCGGCACCATCCCGCAGGTGCGCTCGACCTACGGCTACATCAACACCGCCTACCCCTGCATCAACACCGAGCAGCTGGCCATCGGCGAATCGACCTTCGGCGGCCGCCCCGAACTCGTTTCCGACAAGGGATTGATCGACTGCACCCAATTGGTGACGCTGATGGTGGAGCGCTGCAAAACGGCCCGCGAGGCCATCGCCCTGGCCGGGGAACTGCTGCAGAAATATGGCTGGAACGACGAGGGGGAATGCCTGACCATCGCCGACCCGAACGAGGTCTGGATGTGGGAGGTGGTCGGTCCGGGCAAGGGCAAGGTCGGCGCCGTCTGGGCGGCCCAGCGGGTCCCCGACGACCACGTCTCGGTCAA
>Ga0105099_10001891_pt1 | contig 12726 bp, 16 predicted proteins | sample PPLLak3cmMay2015_2_FD_79138 | JGI IMG/M metagenome (GOLD analysis project Ga0105099, IMG submission 79138) | Freshwater sediment microbial communities from Prairie Pothole Lake near Jamestown, North Dakota, USA - PPLs Lake P8 Core (1) Depth... | ecosystem: Environmental > Aquatic > Freshwater >...
AGGAATCGAACCCACATCACTTGTTCCGAAGACAAGCACTCTATCCGTTGAGCTACGGGCGCATACTGATTAATAATAATATTGTATATTATACACCTTTTATTATTTATTGAAATAGATTAATTTAAATATCATTAAATTATATAGTCAAAATATTAATTGCAATATAAAATTATTATTGTTATAATACAAGTGTTTTTATTGAGTAATCTAATTAATGCGGGGTTGGTTTAGTGGTAGAACACGTCCTTGCCAAGGATGAGACAGGAGTCCGATTCTCCTACCCCGCACAATGTAATAGTAGATTCTCCTACCCCGCACAGAAAATAAATAAGATATGAATTAGACACTGACCTTTATCCGTCCTTTATTCACAGTCAAAACCCTTTAAAATTATGATTTATGTGGATAACTATGTGTGCATTGTTTATAAAAGACATGATTAAGATTGATTGATATTAAGCTATTGTATCTACAAATCTTTGAAATATCCTTATAAACAAAGCTTTTATTGTTATTATTGTAATTTAATATATAATTTTGTCCTTTACCATTAAAAGTGTTTCACGTGGCACACTTTTAATGGTTACACATGTAACAATATGAAAAATTTTACCTCAAATTCTCAGAAAATAGGCGAGTTGGGTGAAGATATAGCTTGTAAGTTTCTCATGAAACATGGTTTTTCTGTGTTAGAAAGAAATTATACAAAAAAATGGGGAGAAATAGATATAATAGCTGAAAAAAGAAATAAAAGATATTTTATAGAAGTTAAATCAAAAAGTGTTTCAAGTTTTGATTTTGTTTCTTATCAGCATAATGGACAAGCAAACGAAACAAATAGACCAGAAGAAAATATGCATGCCTGGAAAATGAAAAGATTGAGAAGGGTAGTGGAGACGTATTTAATAAGTAAAAGACTTGGATCTATTGATTGGCAATTTGATTTAATAGTTGTGTATCTTGATATAGAAAAAAGACTTGCTAGGGTAAAAGTTGTGGATAATATAATTTTGTAATGGTATAATCTTTTTATGAGTTTTGAAGGAATGGAAAAATTTAATAAAAACGATGATCAAGATCTTGAGAGGGAAGTTCCTAAAAAAGAAACACCAGAAAATCTTGAAGAACAAGAAGGGGATGTGATAAATCAGGATCCAGATTATGGAGTTTTGTCTGATTCCAAAGCTTTTGAAGTTAGAAAGCATTTATTTGAATTAGTAGAAGAGGCTAAAATAGCTAAGGAGAAAAAGATAATAAAAATCTACTGAAGATTAAAGATGAAATTAATGAAATTATAGGTAACCAAAAAGAACAATGAAATATTGTTCTTTTTAAATTTGATTAAATGTGCGGGGTAGGAGACCGCGAGTACGCTTATCGAACCTTACAGGTTCAGTATCCTTTTCTATTCGCAAGCTCATATAGAAAAGGTTTCCGATTCTCCTACGCAAGCAAAGAAGTTTGCTTGCTACCCCGCAAATTTTTATTAAAAAATGTGCGGGGTAGGAGAATCGGACTCCTGACACTAGTTTGGAAAACTAGAGTTATACCATTTAACTAACCCCGCGAATATACTTGGATAATATACACTATTTGAAATATTTATTCAAGACAAAAAACCTCTTAAAAAAGAATAGTTTTTATTTGTCGGGGAGTGTAAATTAAATATCTAGGAGTACAGCCATTACAAAGGTATTCTAGCACATTTAAGAGACTACAAACTAGGTATGTGAGTCAGGGCGTCATGTAGATAGAATAGACATTATAAAAAGTGAAACATTTACTGTTTACTTATTGTTTTAATAATTTTTTTATTTAGACATTGACAAAATACTACTTTTTCATTAGAATATGTTAAATTATTTAACAAAAAAATAATAATATGGATAAAAGAGAAAAAGTACATAAATTCAAAAAAGACCGGTATGTAAAGACACGTGGAGGAAATTCTCATTTCCTAGATCTGTACTGTAGTAATTGTAATCAACATATTTTGCTATATCAAAAAGATGGTCAAGGATCTTTACTAAGATTATATCTTGATAGGATTTTTGAACCGCAAGAACTTGCGATATTACAATCTACTTGTAACACTAAATCACAGATACCAAATCTTAAATGTGGAGCTTGCCAAAAGCTTATAGCTATTCCGATGGTTTATAAGCCAGAGAACAGACTTGCATTTAGTTTAGTACCTGGTTCATTTATAAAGAAAAAAAGTGAAGGAGTTTATCCTTTGAAAGAATCTTAAAAAAGAAAGGAGATTAAAATGACAAGTAAGATAGAATCTTTAAGTATCAATGACATCAGTATAAAAACAAAAATGTCAGAGGATCAAGTTTCTAACTTTCTTAAACTGATTAAACGATCAATGGAACCATTTTCAAAACGGATAAGTGTTTATGAGGATAGTGTATTGCGTTATTATCAGGTTGAAAGAAGGGGTATTGGTATATTAAATACCGAGTATGGAAAATTTTGGGAATATGATTTTGCAATTGATGACCAGTGGCAAAAGTATTCAGTTATTGTAAAAGCTGATATAGACGAAGAATTATTGATTCCTGTATTTAAAAATAGAAATCAATTAACCTTGCGTACAGATTCAGGTTGCGAAACAGGGCAACTATTTGGAGACTTAACATGTGAGTGTGGAGATCAACTCCATTTAGCATTAAAGACTATAAACGAAGTCGGAGAAGGAATGCTTATTAATATTCCTCGTCAAGATGGTAGAGGTCTTGGTCTTACTTTTAAACTTGCAACTCTGTGGATGCAGGATGTATTGGGATTGAATACTGTTGAAGTTGCAGCTTTACTTGCCCCTGGTGGAATTATCGACATACGGACATACTCAGGTGTTATATGTATTTTGAAATTCTTTGGAATTTCTGAGTCATGCACAATTAATTTGGCGACTAATAATCCTAAGAAAGCTGAAGTATTTTCCGAAAACAATTATTTAATCGGATATACTCCAGTTGTTATAGAACCAAATAAACATACTAAGTGTCACTTACAGGCAAAGCAAGACCACCTTGGACATAAAAATTTAATTAAAAAACAAGGAGGAAAAAATGAGAGCAATTGATCAAATACTAACTCGAATGTCTTCCAAGAAAACCTTTGTCTGTTGTGGCCTGGATCCAGATTTATCTAAATTACCATTTGAAATACAAATTCAAAAAATTTCTGATGAGGAAAAAGTTTTGAATTTTCTTAAGGTAGTTGTTGATATCACAGCACCACATGTTTGTGTCTATAAAGCTCAAAAAGCATTTTTTGATAAATTATCTGGTGGACATGATATTTTGAAAGAGTTAATTTATTATGTACATAATATGCACCCTGGATTGATGGTTATTATTGATTGTAAAATTGGTGATATTGATAATACAATGTCTGCCTATATTGAAACAATCTTTGGTAAACTAAATGCAGATGGAGTTGTTGCTAATCCTTATATGGGGAATGACACAATTATACCTCTGGCTGATCTAAGGGAAAAAGCAATTGTTGTATTAGCAAAAACAAGCAATGTATCAGGAAGTATAGTTCAAGATGTAATTTTACAGGACGGGTTACCATTATGGAAATATATTTTGAATCTTATCGTTAATTATTGGAATTATAATTTTAATATGATACCAGTTGTTTCTTCTACTTCAGCGATGAATATGTTGGAGGTAAGATCTATTATTCCTGATAGTATTCCAATATTACTTGCTGGTGTTGGTGCTCAAGGTGGTAGTTATTCTGATTTTGGAAAATTATTAAACTCGAATGGTGCAGGTGTATTTGTTAATTCTTCTCGTGGTATTTTATATCCAGCAAGTCAATATTTTTGGCAAATTGGTATTGAAGAAGCGGTAATTGAATTAAAAGATTCACTAAATAAAGAAAGGAGGGGAAAATGAGTAAATTTCTTCTCCTACTTGGACCATCTGGGGTAGGCAAAAGTACCATTATAGAAGAGTTGATTCGTATAGATGAGAGATTTACTTACATTTCTCCTTACATGACAAGAGGTCTTCGTGATGGAGAGAAAAACAAGATTCCCATTGGTAATGAAGAAATGAATATTCTATGGAATAAAGGTGAACTCCTTGTTATTAACACTTTATATGATGATATTCGATATGCAACGCCAAGAGTTCCTATAATCAAAGCATTAAAAGAAAATCGTTTCCCCGTCTTAGATTGGCCTATTAGTAGAGTTGAAATTATGACTGAATCATTTTTAGATCAGCTTTATTTGGTCTATGTTGCTCCAGTTTCAATTGATGTTTTAAAAAATCGTCTCAATATAGACAATCGAGATATCAATGGTAAACGTTTTGAAAGTGCCTGTAGTGAACTACAAGCATATTGGTCTCATGAATATGATAGTATTTTTAATCTTGCGATTGTATCTGAAGAAAATCAGATTGCAGAAATTGCACATACTATCTATATTAATTATTTATCGTCCTTTAGTCCTTAAAATAACCCCTGTAAACACAGGGGTTTTATTTTTTGATAAAAATTGATATAATCTCCAAACACTGTTTTTATATGGAAAAATTAAATTTTAAAAAAGATAAATATAGAAAAGTTCGTGGAGGATACTCACGTTTCTTGGAAATATCATGCCACCATTGCAATAAGAAAACTTTAATATATCAGAAAGATGGACCAGGTGAACTTAAACGCATGTATTTAGATAGAATCGTATTACCTCAAAATATCGCACAAACACAGAAACTTTCTATTGAAAAAGTTCCAAATCTCGTTTGTACAAAATGCAAATACATTTTAGCTATACCTTATGTTTATCCAAAAGAAAAAAGAAATGCTTATAGGTTGTTTGTTGGTGCAGTGAATAAAAAAGTTACTACAATAAAGCATTTATAAAATCACATTTTGAAAAGAGTTTAATCATTGGGGAACAAGAACTACTAGAAATCTAGGTCTAAAATTATCTATAAAAATAATAAATTTGATTTAGTTGGTTAGTCCAAGGATTGTATATCCTTTATCTTGAATAAATTTTATTATATTAAGGTATTTAGGTTACTCTCATACTTTATTTTATTTGTCGGGGCGCCGGGATTCGAACCCGGAGTCGCCTGTTCCCAAAACAGGAATGTTAGCCGTTACACTACACCCCGATATGATTTGTTTATAGTATCATATTTTAGGATAAATACAATTCTTTTTAGGAATTATTTTGTACTTGCAAGTGATTTGCATTTATGATACGATAAGAAAATGCAAAAAGATAAATTTTCGATAACATATTTTGAGGATATTTTAAAAAAGAATAATTTTAAAAATACTCCAAGTCGGATGGCTATATTACAAATTTTTTCAAAGAATGATAAACCCATCAGTGCTGATTTTATTTATAACAAATTAAAGAACAATATGAATGAAACCACTGTCTATCGGACATTAGCTTCTTTTGAAGGAGTTGGAATTTTAAAGAGGGTAGATTTACGGAAAGAATCAATTTTTTATGAATTAAATAATGATCACCATCATCATATCGTTTGTGTTAAATGTGGTTTAATTGAAGACTTTAAAGAAAGTAAAGATATTGAGAAATTATTGAGTCAGATTATAAATAAGTCGGTTAAATTTAAAAATGTAACAGAACATTCCTTGGAATTATTTGGATTCTGTAAAGTTTGCAATTAATATTATGAATTATATATATGCATTTGGAAGTGTGATTATCGTAAGCCTAGTTTCTATTGTTGGAGTTTTTTCTTTATCTTTAAAGGAGGAAATATTAAAAAAATATATTACTTTTTTTATAAGTTTAGCTATTGGAGCTTTGCTTGGGGATGCTTTTATTCATATTATTCCTGAAGCATTTGAGAGTAATTTGGGTTCCAATATGGTAAGTATTATGGTTATAACAGGGATTTTATTGTTCTTTGTATTGGAGAAAATAATTCACTGGCATCATCATGGAGAAGATGCGAACGATGAATATATTCATCCAGTAGGGAAGTTGGTGTTATTTACTGATGGTTTTCATAATATTATTGATGGGGCAATAATAGGAGCAAGTTTTTTGATAAGTATTCCAGTTGGAATTGCGACTACCTTAGCTGTGATATTACATGAAATACCACAAGAAATAGGGGACTTTGCTGTATTAATACATTCTGGTTATACAAAAAGACGTGCATTGTGGTTGAATTTTATTTCTGCGTTGGCTTCTATTTTAGGACTGGTTATAGTTTTTATTTTTGGAAATATATTTGAAAATGTTGCTGTTTGGTTTATCCCTATAGCTGCTGGAGGATTTATTTATATAGCAATAGCAGATTTGATTCCAGAACTTCATAAAACAAAAGAAGTAAAACATTCAATAATACAATTATTTATAATATTACTCGGAGTTCTCTCTATGGTTGCATTGACTCTATTAGAGTAAAATTTTATTTTTGTAAAAATAAAAACCACTCATAGATAGAATAGAGTGGTTTTTATTTAATTTACTTTAATATAAATTATTTTACAGCGTCTTTAAGAGCTTTTGCGGCTCTGAATTTTGGAACTTTTGTTGCAGCTACTTTTACTTGCTCTCCTGTTTTTGGGTTGCGAGCCATGCGGGCTGCGCGTGCCTTAACAGAAAAGATTCCAAGACCTGCAATTGATACTTCGTCTCCTTTTTTCAAAGTTGCAACGATAGCGTCAAATATTCCGTTTACGATTTCTTCAGCTTGTACTTTTGTACCACCAACTTTTTCGTGAACGAGTTCTACTAATGCTTGTTTATTCATTACTTTAGTTTTTATATTTCTTTCAAAATATAAAATGCTATCTGAATAATATTCGACCGTTTGCAAACGATCCCTAATAAATAGGTATAATACTATTATATACCAAGCTAATTTTAAAACAAGCCTTTTTGTGTTTGACAAAAACAATAAACATTTTATTAAATTTAAAGCGAAATAAATTATTTTATGAAAAAATGTCTGGCCGAGCTTCTAAAAAGTCCTCGGCGAGGAGATCCGAGGACTTTTTTCAGAATATAATTTATGGAGCTTATTTATATATTATCTTGCGTATTCTATGATTCTATTCTCGCGAATCATAGTAACTCGGATTTCTCCAGGGTAGGTGAGTTCTTGTTCTATTTTCTTTGCTATATCACGAGCCATTTCTTTGGCTTGTAGGTCAGAAACCTTTTCTGGCGTTACAAATATACGTATTTCACGGCCTGCTGATAGGGCGTATGACTTTTCTACCCCTTCAAATGTCTTTGTAAGAGCTTCAAGGTCTTGTAAACGCTTGATGTAATTCTCAACACTGTCGCGTCTTGCCCCTGGTCGGCCACCTGAAATGTGGTCAGCAGTTTGGACAATGACAGCTTCTATGGATTCATGAGGTGTGTCATCGTGGTGACTTTTCATAGCTGTAATGATGCGTGGGTCAGCACCAAACTTCTGAAGAATACGAATACCTATATCTATGTGTGTACCTTGAACTTCATGATCAAGAGCTTTACCGATGTCGTGGACAAGAGCTCCTGCTTTAGCAATTTGAATATCTGCTCCAAGTTCTTCGGCAAGCATTCCGGCAATATGTGCCATTTCTATAGAATGTTGAAGAACATTTTGTCCGTAAGAAGTTCTGAAATATAAACGTCCAATAATTGCACAAATACGTGGATCGAGATTAAATATTCCACATTCGTAAACTGCCTGATCTCCTTTATCTTTTATTATTTTATTTATATCTTCTTGAGCTTTTGCTACTACTTCCTCAATCTTAGCTGGTTGAATTCTTCCATCTAGAATTAAATTCTCAAGAGCAAGGCGAGCAACTTGACGGCGAACAGGGTCAAAAGAAGAGATAACAATAGCTCCTGGTGTCTCATCTATAATAAGTTCAACACCAGCTTCTTTTTCAAAGGCACGAATATTCCTTCCTTCTTTTCCGATAATCTTCCCTTTGATTTCATCGTTAGGAATATTTACAGAAGTTGTCATCATTTCACTTGCAGTTGAAGAAGCAAGGCGATTGATACTTGCAGAGAGAATATCTTTTGCACGACGATCAAGCTTTTCGGCGTTTAGACTTTCCATTTTTTGCATTCTGATAAGTAAATCTTCTTCATATTTTTCTTCAATATTTTTGAACAAAATTTCTTTTGCATCATCAATAGAAAGGTGAGCAACTTTTTCAAGTTCATGCTCTTTCTCGGCTTCCATTCCATCAACTCTTTCTTTTATTTTTTTTATCTCCTCAACCTTAAGTTTTATCTTTTCTACTTCTTTATCTATTTCTGATTGGCGAGCATCTAAAAGCTCATCTTTTTTTATTAGACGATTCTCTGTATGCTTCCACTCCTCTTCTTTAGCTTTTGTTTCTTTATTAACTTCAGCTAAATGCGCTTCTCCTTTTTTCTTTGCTTCATCTACAACTTTCTGAGCATCCTCTTTTGCGGCGAGCATTATTTGCTTGATCTCAAGATCCATGGATCCTTTTTGTCCAAGTGAAATAATGAGACGCAAATAATACCCAACACCGACTCCTACCAATAGGGCTCCGGCTGAGATGATTATTATTGTTATTAAACTCATACGACTTTTATAGTCGTTTTAAAAACACAGTATAAACTCCTTAATTATAAGGATTTATTGTCGGCAATTATGATTGATTTAGAACATAATTTAAACGGAAACGTGTAGTTCATAAATAAGGATATATGTCGTGACTGCATTAAAAAAACGAACATGTAAATAAAAATTTTTAAATTTCGATACTTTCAATATACTCCCAAATGGAAGTTTTGTCTATATATTCAAAAATCCTACATATTTTAGCTGTAGGATTTTTAGATTAGTAATTTATTTAACTATTTTTTGTTTTGCGATTATCTCATCAACAATTCCGTACTTTTTCGCTTCATCAGATGTCATCCAATAATCACGATCGGAATCTTTCTCCACTTGGTCTATTTTTTTGTCGGTATTTTGAGCAAGAATTTTATTTAAAGTATCTTTTGTTCGAAGAATGTGTTTTGCGTTGATGGCTATGTCGCTTGCTTGGCCTTCTGTGCCACCCATAACTTGATGAATCATAACTTCAGAATTTGGGAGAGAAAATCTTTTACCTTTTTTACCAGAAGAAAGTATAAGTGCACCCATACTTGCTGCGATACCGACGCAAATAGTGGAAACATCACTCTTAATGAAATTCATCGTATCAATAATCGCAAGCCCTGCAGTAACTGAACCACCAGGGGAGTTAATATATAAATGAATATCTTTTTTTGAATCTGTGTGCTCAAGATAAAGAAGTTGAGCAATGATTAAATTTGCTGTGTTGTCATCTATTGGGCCACCGAGGAAAATAATACGTTCATTTAAAAGGCGAGAATATATGTCGTACGCTCTTTCGCCAAATTGTGATTTTTCTATAACTGTTGGAATTAACATAAATTTTTTATAGTAAATTATCTATAATGTCATGATTATATCAGAAAATAATTTATTTTATAGACCTTGACAAATATATAGTGATTATGATTTAATGATGGAAATTTAAATCTTTAATATATGAAAGCTTTTAAAATTGTACCAAACAAACCTTTCATCCTTGTTGGGCTAATATTTTTTATTTTTCTTATCTATACAGCATTTATGCCAGCTGATTCATTGGAAAGTAAAAAATTTCTTTTATTACTAAATCTTTTATTGGTAGTCATATGTTTATTGTTTTCGATAATCTTTGGTTACATAAAAGAAATTGATCAGGTTGAAAGAAAGAAAAATTACCCATACGAAGAAAGTTTTTAAAGTAAAAACAAAAAAGCGAACCACATGTGGTTCGCTTTTTTAAATTATTGTTTCTCAAGAAATGCAAAAACTTTTTCGTTTTCTAACATTTGTTCTACGTATGCACGTGCACGAGCAGGGTCGGCATCTTTGTACATGGTGGTAATTTGTGTGACATCTTTTTCTATCTCTTCTTCTGTTGGTTTTAATCCTTCCTTTTCAGAGATACTGTGAATAATCATTTGAAGTTTCGCACGTTTCTCGGCATCAGGCTTCCATTCTTTTCTTAAATTGTCCTCAGTTTTATTTATCTGTTTCATGTAATCTTCAAATTTTAACCCAGCATTTTCTATATCGGCTTTTAAGCGATACATGATTTTGTCTGTTTCACTATCTATGAGAATATCAGGAATTTCTCCTTCTGTTTGTTTCACCAATTCTTCAACAATAGATAGACGAACTTTATCTTTTTGCTCAGTTTCTTTTTCTATTTTCATATTGCTTCTGATTTTATTTTTGAATTCTTCTGCTGTTTTGAAATCTCCAAAAGTTTTTGCAAATGCATCATCAAAAATAGGGTATTCGCTTTCTTGTATTTCTGTGTGAGCTTTTGCGTGCTCCTCTTCTGTCATATTCTCATGGCCTTCGTGATCCCCGCCTTTTGCTTGCTCTGCGCGCATCTTACGAAGTTCAAGAATTGTCTTTTCTACTTCAGCTTCATCTACAACTATTTCTTTCTTAAATTCAGGTTTACTATTTTGTTCTTTTGCGATTTTTTTATAATCTCCCAGCTTCATTTCTGGAAGTGTAGCAGTAACAATTTTAAATTCTAAATCAGAACCTTTCCCGATTTTTGTAATTGCTATTTCTGGGCGACCGATCGCATCGATTTTATTTTCTTCAAGGATTTTTATATAGTTATCCATTAGTGCAATCTCTGCCATTTCTTGGAGAAGTTCCATCTCTTGCACATTTCCTTTTATAATATCTACTGGAGCTTTACCTTTTCTAAAACCTGGAAGTTCAAGTCTTTCTCCTATTCTTTCCAATGCTTTGTCTTCGTATTTTTCAAATTCTGCCACTTCTAAAACCCCGACGATTTCCACTTCACTTTTCTCTAATTTTTTAATTGTTGTTTTCATAGTTTTCATATCTTATACTAAAATCTAATAATTTTCAAACCCCTATAAATATATTAATATAATGTACATTATCTTAAGCTATCGCTCATATTAATGTACATTGTTATTTTCTAAGCTCGTAACCTTTTTCCAATTTAAATGTTTTAATGGTGTCTTTTAATTTAATCTCTTTTATATAATCCAGAAATTCTTTTGGAAGGGGAGATGGTCCAACCCAGACACTTCTTTGAATCATAACGAAGCCAAATTTTATTAGTGTACGACGAAACCAATCTCGTTCTCGTTTCTTATCTTCTGGGATATCATATAATAATAGTAAATTTTTAGGATTATTATTCTCAATCGACTCAAAATTTTGTAAATTTTTTTTCTTGTTTTTATCCAAATATTCTTTTCCATTTTTGTTTAAAATAAAATAACCGTTTGTTTTTTCTATATAACCATCTCTCTGTAAATCATAAAAATTATTTCTAACAGATCTTTTTTTATAATTTTCAAATGCAGGAAGAAAGAATGCATTTACAGGAACACCTTTATAGTAATACTTAGGAGTTATTAAAATTTCGAGAATTTCATTTTTTATAGACATAAATTTATTATAGCATATATACATTGCTTTGAGCTATCGCTCAAAGCAATGTATATAGAAGTTAGCTTAATAGGTTTGTTGACAAGAGGTGTTAGGGGGGGGTAGAATGGGGTAGGTTAAATTATAAAAACTAATTAAAAATTTTATGGAAGGAATAAATAAAAACATAGACCCTGAATTTGAAAAACAAAAAGAAAGGGCTGAATGGGAAAATAAACAAGAAAGTCATAAGTATTTAGCATCTAAATTCTCAGAAGTATTAAACCAGAATCCTATTGTTGTATATACACAACACAGAGATTCTAATCCAGAAGATAGTGGGAGAAAGTTTGATAAAGTTGAAGAAGTTAGAACTGATGAGTCTGGAACAGGTGGTAGTGTGAGTGTTATTTTTGATTATAACAACTGGGTTGCTGTTGATAAAAAAGAATGCAAGGCTAGTAGTTTTTTTGATAAAAATAATGATTATTACAAAATAACAGAGGAATCATTCCATAATATTTTAGATATGATGGATGAGTTGATAAAAATTTCTGGTTACACAGAGATAGAAAAGGGAAAAATGTTTCAATCAGTCGTTGATAGTTTGAAAAATAAAATAGTTAAAAAAGAAGATTTATAAAAAATAAATAACCAACATACAAAACAGCCCCGAGCGAAGCTCGGGGCTGTTTTGTATGTTGGTTTAATTTTAATTTATTTCCTAAAACCAAATTGAAACCAATATTGGCACGATAATAAGTGCAATGATGTTCAATATTTTAATCATTGGATTTATTGCAGGACCTGCTGTGTCTTTGTAAGGATCACCGACAGTGTCGCCAGTAACTGCTGCTTTGTGAGCATCACTACCTTTGCCACCATGATTCCCAAGTTCAATATATTTCTTTGCATTGTCCCATGCTCCACCTCCGGAAGTCATTGAGATTGCAAGGAATATTCCTGTGATAATAGAACCGACGAGAAGTCCACCGAGAGCTTGTGGTCCAAGAATGAATCCAACCAAGATAGGTGTAAGTACGGCGATAAGTGCAGGCAAGATCATTTGTTTGATAGCTCCTGTTGTAACGATATCCACGCAAGTAGCATAATCTGGTTTTCCTTCTCCTGTCATAATTCCTTTTATTTCTCTAAATTGTCTACGAACTTCGTTTACAACTTTTCCTGCAGCTTTACCTACTGCTTCCATGCAAAGTGCACTAAAGTAATA
>Ga0105099_10001892_pt1 | contig 12725 bp, 8 predicted proteins | sample PPLLak3cmMay2015_2_FD_79138 | JGI IMG/M metagenome (GOLD analysis project Ga0105099, IMG submission 79138) | Freshwater sediment microbial communities from Prairie Pothole Lake near Jamestown, North Dakota, USA - PPLs Lake P8 Core (1) Depth... | ecosystem: Environmental > Aquatic > Freshwater >...
AAACCACGAGAAGAAGAAGTAACACCAGTAAAACCACTCGTGAAAATGCCACCAAAAATAACACCAGTAAAACCACGAGAAGAAGAAGTAACACCAGTAAAACCACTCGTGAAAATGCCACCAAAAATAACACTAGTAAAACCACATGATGATGATGATGATGATGATGATGACGATGACGATGACGATGACGATGATGATGATGATGATGATGATGATGATGATGATGATGATGATGACGAGGAGGAGGAAAAATCACCCATTGTTTCTGCTGCCGCGGCAGCAGATGCTGTAACTCCACCTAAAATTATAAAAAAACTTGTGAGAATAAAACAGCCTATAAAAATATCCAAGAATCCATCGGGTGAAGATATAGTTGAAAAAATGGATAAACATCATCTTCATATTAAAACTTGGTTAAAAAAACCGATTGAGGAATATTCTTGGGATCCTTCTGGTGAATATATTAGTGAAACAGGACAACGGTATATTTTGCCTAATTCTCGCAAATTTCCGGCATGGGTAAGAAAAACTTATATGAAATATCGGATTAATGAGGATATTGTTAACAAATGTGGTGCCAAAACAAAGGAATTATTTTCGTATCAATCATTTATTGCTGATTTTATGGCGCCTGATAAACCATATAGAGGACTGCTTCTGAATCACGATGTGGGTACAGGGAAAACACGCACGGCAATCACTGTTGCTGAGCAATACAGAGCAGCTGGAACAAAAGTTTTAGTTTTATTACCAGCAACACTTAGACCAACATGGATGGAAGAATTGAAAACATGGGGTAACGATGATATACGAAGACCAGAGGGTTTAAATCCCTCTCAAAAAGAGGACATTGATAGAATATTGGATAAACGCATCAAACGTGGATACGATTTAATTACATACAATGCTGCACAGAGTGTTGAAATGATTAAAAAAGCAATTGGCGAAAAATTAGTACATCGTTTGGTCATTATTGATGAAGTACACAATTTAATTTCTATGATTGTTAGTGCTCACAGTAAAAAAGGTCAAGATTTGTATAAAATGCTGATGGACGTGCACGACTGTAAATTTCTGTTCTTGTCCGCTACACCCTTACTCAATCATCCGTATGAATTGGGTACAATGTTTAATATTTTGCGCGGGCGCATGTTGGGTTCTGATGGACTGTTTCACACGGCATTCCCAGAAGATATTGATGATTTCCAATCATTATTCTTATGTAAAGATTCTAATGACATTCATAATGAGGAACTTTTTATTAGGAGATCACTCGGGTTAACATCATACTATTTTGGAGGTGAAGGAAATGTTTATCCAACCATGATAATGAGGGGAATTACATTATGTCCTTTTAGTGATATACATTTTGAAAAATATTCGGAAATCCGCCTCATTGAACTTTCAAAAGAACACAATTTTGGCACTAAAACTGGCAAATTTAGGAAATTTTCACAACAAATAGAAAATCCTAAAGAAGATGTGAATTCCACATTTCGTGTTTTTTCAAGACAATTTGCAAATTTTGTTTTCCCGTCACCGATTACCAGACCAATACCAGAAGATCGTTTTGAAAAACTCGCATACAAAATAGGAATAAATCCAGATGAATGGACATTAAAAGAAATGGATGTAGTAAAAACCCTAGTTGGTCATAACGAAAAAGCATTAACACAATTCATTTCAGAATACCGAAATATACACACAAAACGTGAAAGAGATGACTTACTTTCCCATTACGTAAACAGCATGGACAAAGATGCGAAATTGTATATATTCAGTGAGGAGGATCATTTCATTTATGATACTATTCCCATACCAGAAAATTATGTAGCGTGCATGCAACAGGTCATTCAACTCCTTGCTGATAGGAATGTAAATGCTCTGACCACAGAATTAGGAATTTACGGTCCTAAAATGGAGGCAATCTATCGCAATATTATGGAAGAACAACCGCAAGGTCTATGTTTTGTTTACTCACAATTCAGAACAATGGAAGGGATCACTATTTTTACGGAAGTGTTAAAAGCACATGGATTTACATCATTGAACTATGATCAAATTAATGAAAAAAATATCAGTCGAATCAAACAGAAAAATAGATTCGTTATTTACAGTGGGGACGAAGATAATGATGTTAGATCACATATTAGATGGATTTTTACACATCCTGAAAATATGTATGGTAAAATATGTAAAATATTCCTTGGTACTGCCGCAGCGGCAGAAGGCATCTCACTTAAAAATGTCCGACAGGTTCACATTTTAGAACCATATTGGAATGAGGTTCGCATTCAACAAGTCATTGGACGTGCCAGACGCATCTGTTCACATGATGCTTTACCCCCATCCGAGAGAAATATACACATCTTCAGATATCATATGATATTTACTCAGGAACAAAAAATCCATTTCGATGAAAGTATTACTACAGATGAAGCAGTATATGCAATTGCCCAAAAAAAACTAATCATTAATTCAAAATTCTTACAATTATTGAAAAATTCCGCAGTTGATTGCTATCTAAATTTAACACATAATCGAACAGAGAATAATCCAATTGAATGCTTCTCTTTTGCTGAGGAGGAAGTTGATGTCAATGCATATGTACCCATGTTGAAACAGGAACGAAGGGGTAGAGATATTGCTCCTGTTGAAGTTCACAAGATTCTCGGTACTACTATTACGGTGGGTGAAGAGAAATTCGGTATTAAACTTAATGTAGATCATACACCCTTATTTGAAAGAATCAAAATAATTCGCGAAGGTAAGGGTAAAGGATACGAGTATAATGCTCTTATCTATTATGATCCTGAAGCAATTAAAATGCAAATGTTTATACCCATACGCGCCATTATTCCCGCCAAACCCGGCGGAAAAGATGTCAACTTAAAAGCAACAAGTTTTGAAATCGTTGGGAAATGAGTTCATACACTTTACATCAAGTATTTTCACTGAAATCATTTTCAGTGAAAATACTTGTATCTTACTAACCAAATGTGCTGTTTAAAATATCAATCTTTGGATACTTTGAGACGAATCGTAGAGATTCTATCAGAAATTATTTTTAGCGAAAATACTTATGGATTGATCTCTAAATAGTTCAATGGTGATCTCTAAATAGTTCAATGGTGATCTCCAAATAGTTCAATGGTGATCTCTAAATAGTTAATGCTACAGGTTGCACATATTGTGGCATTTGTACGGCATGATTTTTCGCATATTTGATAATATCCGTATCATCACCGATATTATTGAGTACCTCATGTCTTCTCTCACTCACTAATTGAGATAATTTAATTAATTGAGCATTTTGAATATTTTTCTTCGTTAGTAAATTCCAATTAATCTCATATAATGTAAATTGAAAACTACAATTAAATGAGTGGTATAATACGACGATATGTTCGCTCAACGTATCAAAGCAATTATCGACTGTGAACGTGGTATCATCAATAACTGTTTCAACTTTAACTGCATACATGTCCATTTCAGTTTTGTGATAAATATGAATACCTACGGTATCACCTACGCATAACTTATGTTTGTATAATGTCACAAATTTAAGTTTATTTTCTTTTTTTAATTTAGTGGATTTCAGTATACTAATTTCCTTTGGATTAATATATTTTCCATTATAGTTCAGAAAACTAACAGTAAATTTCTGAAAAGACATAGGTTGAGAAAAAATTTGAGTGCATGAACCTTTATCTGGAACATAATATAGATACCCATTTTTATTTTCATATAAAATTAATTTGCCCAGAGTGGTATCATGATTTGCTGTGTAACATCTCCCCCCTAATTCTTCTATTTTGACATAGATATATGGTTCTTTAGCAAGAAATCCATTTTCTGGAATTAAACACGAGGTTAATTTTACTTTAGAAATATTACCAAATTTAACAAATTTTAATGGATACTGATTTTTTTGTTCTGTTTCTGGAGTATTTTCCAAATCAGTACGAAAATCTAATGATAAATCATAGTTAATCAAATGAATCTTATCAAAATCTGGCAAAGTGTTGTTCACCAATTGTTCCGACGGTGGTATGATAATATTCAATTGATTCACGTCTGGTGCGCCCAAATTGGAATTTTTATATGTATTAACCATTTTCATATAATCCGAATTAACTGTTCCCTCTGGGGGAGGGACAAGAGTACCAGTTCCTCCCTGTGTTGGAATCTCATCATTTAAATTCATAGGTTTCATTTTGGGGTCATTTTTATTTTTAATTTGTGTAATAATCATCTGAAGAAAACTGGGATTCGCGACTTGTTGTTGGAAGGATGCATAATCCTTGTTCATTAAATCAACTAAATGTGGCATCTGCATTATTTCACTAATTAAATGAGGTACTATTCCCGGATTTTGCATCGCAACAGGCGTTTGTAAAAGAATATTCATCAATTGACCATTAATTGACGCATTGGGAACAGTTCCCACCATTTGAGTGTCAATATTAGAACCTGAAGATGTTTTATATGATGGGGTTTTCATATATGGTAATTCCTTGGATCGTTGTTCTAATGCAATTGCTAATGCTTGTTCCGTCGTTGGTTGGCTATTGATTTGTGTTGGCAACTGAAAATCCATTCGAGGTTGCGTTTGATTGTATCCATTATTTCTGTCAAACTGCATTTGTTTTAATAAATCATCCGTACCTCTAAATAAGTTTTGCTGATCATTATATGGTATCAAACTCTTGGTTTCTTGACAAATAGTTGGTTGTTCTCCCTTAATAACAATAGCTCTATTATTGCGTTCTGTATTCGCAATTTTCGGAAAACATGTGACATTTCGCTCAATATATTGAATTGCTTCATCAAGACATATCTTGTTTATATTTTCCAAATGTTTATCATTGGTCAAATCTGGTGATTTTTTTCCAAAACGACTATATATGTAATCCATAATGTCATTGAAAATTTTAATAAAATCATTATTTAACGTGATTTGATATTTTTTTCTTATAATTTCATCCACTATACCAAGTAACATTGATTTATTTTGATTTGACTTAAATGTTAAATTACTCATTTCTATACTGATTCATAATTAAAAATGAAATTCATTATGAACTCGTTATTTCTTAACGTATTGATGACTCATATCCAAGTCAATAATTGGTTTAAAATGTTTCATCGGATTGATAAAGCATTTTGAACCAATTATTTTCACAAAAATAATTCCCGTAAATTCAAAAATTGGATTATTGTATGAAACGCTAATAATTTTCTTCAATATATTTATAAATTTTGTGGTAATAGCACAAAATTTATAGCAAAGTAATCCGACATTACTGTAACCATTTTAACAAATATTGAATTTTTTGACACTCTCTAATGATGAAGTCACCCTAATAATCCCCAATATATGGATTACTATCGTCATCAGATGATGTAACAACGGATGGTGATAGAGATGTAATTTGTCCACAAATTTGAGGTAATATATGTCCTAATTCGCGATGTTGTAAATGTTTCTCAAAATATGCTAATGCTTCCTTTGATGCCATTTGTTCTGCCACAGTCTTTCTCCGATCTTTTCCCTGTCCAATCAATTGATTAGTTATCGGATGTTTGACACCCATTGTGTAAACACGTTTATTTGTAGGGCCTTCAACATTAATTTCATGATAGATCGGATGAATACCACCCCATGTTTTATGATAGTATTGAAGTAGTAATTCTTTATAATTATCATTCACTGAAATTAAAGGACGAAAATCAGTATTATCCTCAATTAATCGAATAATAAAATCAGCACACATTTGCATAGCTAATCCATATCTTCGTTCATCATTTTGATACATGTCTTCAAACATAGCACCTATAAATGCCTCAAATGTATCTTCCATAATTCTCTCATTAGTTCTCCCACCGCACATATCTTCAACATGTTTTGAAATCAAAACATGTTGATCCAAACCAAGACACAAACTAAATTTTGCTAACATATTTGTTCTAACCAATTTAGTTTTAATTTTGGTCAAAAAACCCTCATTCTGTTTAGTGTATCGATGATACAGATAAGTTGAAACAATACTACCAATAATAGAATCACCCAAATACTCTAAACGTTCATTAGATTCTTGACGTAATTCAACACAATGATCCAATTGTTCATATTCGATTTCTGGATTTGTGATAATTACATAAGATTTATGTGTCAAACACAATTGAAAAATTCCCAAATTTTTGGGTTGATAATCTATTCCACAAATCTTATAAATGTCCGTAATATTTTGGGCATTAATCAAATGATTTGAAGGATTATAAATTTTCAATATTTTTTTCTCAATCTCATCACTATAATTCATTCTACATAAACTATTCATTTTATATGAATTATTCATTTATTTTGTAAAATAAATGTTTCAATTTTATTTTAATTTCAATACAATTTTCGCACGTTTAATTTCTGACACACCGCAAAGATACTCATAAATTCTTTTAGATAACACATTACCCAATCTCCTTTTCCTATTATTAACTAAGGGTATTAATAATTCCGATAACAAATTCTGTTTATCAGCAATATCACTTAACTTAGAATATGCTAAAACTAAGTCACAGATTGATTTATATTCATGTGAAATAATATTCGCCGTATCAATTGAAACACCCGGAATCTGGGACAATTGACACAAATAACAATTTTCTGGAGTCATATTTTCTTTTCTGGACAATTTGATTGTTTTTAAATATTCTATTCGCTCATCCGCTGAAAAATCATTTTTTTTATATGTTTCTTTGAGTTTATCATATAACTTGGTGATAATTAACGCCGTATCATTAATATCAGCAGTCCGATAAATTGTAAAATTGTCCACCACTACACGATTTACCATCGAACTGTAAATCGCATCCCGCGTAATTCCATTCAAATATCTATGATCTTTTTGAATAAATGTACCCTCAATCAAATATATAATGAGAATATGATTATTTTTTTTCTTCAATTGATTGATACGAAAAGATTGATTTTTTATTCTTTTATCCGTGATCGAATTTGCATAATCTTCCAAGGTTTTCCTCTCTACTAAGCAAATAACTTGGTCTTTAATCTTGTACACAATATCACCTATATCCAATTGTGCCACATCAAACATCAAATGATGACATTCTTTCTTTAAGTAATCAGATTCTAATGCATCAATTAATTTATCCTCACGACAATCAATCACAACATCAATTTCTGGTATACTGTCGATAGACATTAATATATAATATTCAACAATTACTCATATATAGGTTTCTCCAATGTCTGATATAGTCCATATACCACATATAATATCCAAACAATATTGCTTATTGAGTAACGGAATATGATAAATTGGACAATTCAATAACTGACGCTTAATTGATTGATTAAAATACCCATAATATGCTTTAAATACCTCCCTATTATCACTCTGTAAATTATATTGACTATTAATATCTATTTGGATAGTAATATTAATATTCTCATAATCATCAATCACTAACAAGTTTATTGGCAATTCAGAAATTCTCCACAACATCATATTATTAATGCGTTGTAATTGTCCACAAATAGTAAATTCATCAGTATAATTGCTTATAATAAATGTCACCTTATCAATCACACGATGATGTATTAATCCCAAAAATAAATCACCAATTTTCGGCAATTTCAAAGAGATTCGGCGTTCATATATAACAATTTGTTTTGCAATTGGTAAACATGCGGAGGATACCAATTGATTATCCTCAATTAAATCAGTAACAACATCCACTGGTTTGGAACTTATTTGTGTATTTGTTTGATCTACATAACTATTTCTAACCACAATATTTCCATTAATTAAATCGTTATTAAATTGAATCAAATATTCCATATAGAAAAGTTTGTTCACAAATTTTAATATACATTATTTTGTAATATATACATATATATGGAAACTATTTATACCAAAAAACATTGTCTGGATTGGATAAAAAATCCGCAAATTGACCCAATTACACATCAATTAATTTTAGATAATAAAAAACAATTTAAGATACTATTAGATAAATGTAAAATACATTTATCGCCAGAAGAAATTAAACAATATAATATTAATATGTTATCCATTATTTACCCAACTACACCGCATGAATTTAATACAACATATCATATCTCTAAATTGAATGATAAACAACATCACTTGTATGAAGAAGCAGTATATGGTAATAAAATCTCTAAACAAGATATTTTACAATATATCAATGATGATCAGTTCATCACCAGTATCTTAAATAACGAACGATTATTTTTGACTAAAAAATATGAAAAATATCTTGAACTACCGAATTCAATTCAATTTGATAAACAACAATCTATCATTAATGATAGACTCGCGCTACTCGGAAATAAAATAACATTCTTGAGAGAAGTTATTGACAAGAAAAAAACGCAATTATTGAAATTTTTGGATTCACTTACTAATCTTTTATGTGAATCCCGTGTTTTTATTCATCAACTTGTATATCAACAGATTATATATTTTTCGCATCCCATTGATCAATCCATCATTGACATATCAATGGTCAATTTGTTAATTGGAAAAATTGGTACGGGTAGACAGAGACTAACCCAATTATTCGCTGATTTATATTTTTCACTCGGAATACTCAATACAAATATTGTTAAAAAAGTGTTATCCCCATTAAATATCGAATGTATGATTTATTTAGAACATTATTCCACGTCTGATTTGCGCGAATTCATAGACAAATTTAAACAATTATGTGCCATTAATATCATTGTGAATGATGTCAAAGAATCACAAAAATTTGTAAATGAAAACAGAAATATTAAATATTTATTCGAAAATATTATTTATCTACGAGATTACAGTCTTTCGGATTTATCCAGTATATTGTTTAAGATAATTAAACATTTATATCCACATACTACACAACTTGAATTACAACAATCATATATTAGTATATTAATCACTGAAAATCCAGACCTATTCATCAATCAAGCCAAAGATATAGAGTGTTTGGCACATTATATCATCAATGATTTTATTTTAATCTCATCGCAAGAACAAGATTACGGACAACAGCAAATCAATGATACTTTCAAGAAATTTTTCTTACATAAGGGAAAATATATTACCATTAGAGATAATAAGATAACCAGTACGCCAATGTATGATTTGACCCAAAATATGAGTCAAATACTTGTCTCGAATTTATTAACTCGCCAACAAATTATGACATTAATACAAAATGATGTATTTCTTAAGGAATTATTACAATCAAAACAGAAAATTTTAACTGAACGATTATTGAAATATCAATTATTGTGTAATCTTATTGCGGAGGATGGATGTAATCAAGCAGTTAATATAATTAAATCACATATCGATCATTTGAATACTGAAGTAACTATTGAAAAGCTAAAATGTTCGCTGAATGAAATCATTAATATCATTGACACTATTAAGGGCAACTCAAGAGAAAATATTAGAAGAACTCTATACTCTCAAATTTGTATTTTTTCGAAATTACATTCATATCATTGTCACAATTTCATGAATTATGTGATTATTGGACCGAATTGCTCCAATAAAATGATCATTTTTGATGTAATTTCAAAAATATGTGAGCAAGTAGGATTCTTAACGCGTGTCAATAACCATTCAGTGACATTAGATGAAACTATTCAATACGAACAAGTTTTGGAACATGTACAAATATTTGAGACATTGACTGCAGTCAAGGAAAATATATTGAAATATATTGAAATACACGTCGGTTTGTGTGGGATTGTCATGAATAGTGATGATATTCAAACAACAGTTCCTTTTAACCATCTATTTACTAATTATCTAATGTTATTACCGTATAATAGTCATGATCTATTAGAAATCATGATGTCAGAGATTGGGGAAAATCAATTGTTACCGATTCAAACACAATATATCAAAAACCTCATCGAATTACTAAATAAAGATCCTGATCAGTTATTTGACGAGCAGGCATGTGATATGATTAATCTTGCAAAATATATTAAATACGACATGATATTATTCCAAGAACATTATGGAGTTAAAGAAATTCAACATAGTTTCCAAAAACTATTCTATTCAAAAGGTGTTCTGATTAATTTTTTGGATATATTGGAAGAACCCATTGAATCCGTGAGTCAAGTTTTCCAAAATGTAAAAAGGTTAAGATCCAGTTATTTTAATTGATTTTTTTTAAAAATTGATTATATATATGAATATATATATCATTATCATATAAATATATCATTATCATATATATATATATCATTATCATATAAATATATCATGATACGCTTAAAAATTAAACCCAATCCTACAAGAGATGATGATTTTTTTGGCACACAAATGACACCATATATTGACAAAGTTATCGAAAATTTACATAAAACGCAACTCAAATCTGAATTAGTTAATCAATTGGAATTAGCCATTCGCAATAAAACTAAAAAAGATGCTGAACAATTGTATCGCAATGATGATTTTAATGTGTGTAAAAATATTTATATGACAAATGCTCGCCATATGATAGAGAATCTCAAAAATAATAATGAAATAAATAATACTGACTTAATTGAAAAAGTAAACACTGGAATCATCACTATTGACAAACTGGTTGAACTCAAACCTGAAGAAATGCATGATGAAAAATGGCGAGTTCTGCTTGAAAAAAAGAAAACAGATATTGAAAATCTAACAAAAGACCCAGAAGCAACGACTGATCTCTTCTGGTGTAGTAGATGTCATAGGAATAAAACAACCTATTTTGAACGCCAAGATAGAAGTGCTGATGAACCCATGACAATTCATATTACATGTTGTTATTGTGGTAAAAAATGGAGATCCTAAAAGTAAAATATATTTTACTATAAAATAATATGAATCAATCAATTACTGTTTACTATGAAAATATGTCTCATACAATTGAGGTTACAATTGAAGACAATTGGGTCTCATTGTGTGATAAAATAAACGAACAAATATTTAGAGATACAAACAAATCCCATGATACTGGACATTATGATCATGGAATGTATTATTTGACATATCAATCTATTTTGGATTCAAATTCATGTATTAGTTACTGTTGTAAAGAAGGAAAACCAATTGATCAAATAAATTTTTCGCATTCAGTATATGTCAATTTCTCATTCAACAATATCAAATGTTGTAAGTGTTTTATTATTCCTAGAGATGAATGTGTAACACGTCACTGTCATAAAAATACCGCTTTGGTCCACAATTTATATTGTGGACATGAATTATTTTGCTTTCAATGTGCTGATAAATTCATTAATACACACATTAATGAATGTCCAGTATGCGGTTTAAATAAAGTCAAACTTGTTCACGAATTCGGAAAATGTCACAAATGCCATCAATTTGATTGTACACATGATTGTAAATTTGATTGAGGAACAACTCAATCATCTGTTACAATATCCATATTATCATCATTTTCGTTTGCGAAGTCATCAATATATGGATCATATGGGTACACATCAGTAACATTTGGTACTATATCTTCCTCATGATGTTTACGAAAATGGGGTACACATATTTGAGATTTATATCTTTGTGTTTCTAATTCGTAGAGTATTTGTTGGGCATTCACAACCGCTATCTTCTGTTCTTCCAATTGTTTTTTTTTGAGTAGTTCCTCTTCTTTTTTTTTATCTTCCTCAATAACGGATTGAATCACATTTGTCCAAGTCTGTTTACTTTTATTTGATCCAATTATGGGTTGAATGACATTAGTCCGATTTGACTTAGGAACATGCGGTTTCTTGATTCGTGATAATACAGGAAAATCTGAATCAGTCAGGGATTTTTTCACATCCACTGTGACTTTCTTTTGATTTGCTGAAGGTTGTTTCATGACGGTATTTTGCTGATTTCTAATATGAGGTGGAATATAGGGTGTTGCCATTATAAAATGATAAGATTCTGAATCTCTTATCATATTATACCATAATTCAATTTTTATCGATAATAAGAATATATAATTATTATTATATAAATGGAAATCCCTGTGGACATATCCAATCCTATTTACTCGATTCTATCCAAATCAAATAATGGAGAGACGAAAATTATGTCACAATCACTTGATTATAACACGGCCAATGGTAAAATCCAACAACTTGATTATGAAGAATCCCTCTCCAAACTGCCTCGCATTTTAGCACATCACAATTATCTTGTTCGATCCAAATTGGATCATTTTTACGAAAAAGGTATTGAAAATTTACCACAGATGATAAATGAAGAAGAAGAACCATCATCTACGGGAGATGATGCCAAATTATATTCAATGCAAATCATTTATAATGATCCTAGTAATCAATTTGGTCGCGAATTAGTATATTTGACTTGTTTTCAAAGTCTAAATCTCGATTCGATTCAAAACTACATTAGTAGTGAAAGTTTTCACCAATATGTAAAATTCAATTTTGGAACAATTCAATCAATCAACACATATATGGTAAATATTACAGTATTTGACTATATTGAAACACTTGTTTCAATTATATATCCGAAACAATTTACTGATCATGTATTATTAGAAGATTTTAAAAAAAATGAACTTTATCTAAGTATTGGATGTATTATTACTCCTCAAGGAGAAAAATTAAAACCCCTTATTAATGTTAAAGGAAAAACCGAACGGTGTCTGCGGAAATACAAATCAATATA
>Ga0105099_10001896_pt1 | contig 12704 bp, 10 predicted proteins | sample PPLLak3cmMay2015_2_FD_79138 | JGI IMG/M metagenome (GOLD analysis project Ga0105099, IMG submission 79138) | Freshwater sediment microbial communities from Prairie Pothole Lake near Jamestown, North Dakota, USA - PPLs Lake P8 Core (1) Depth... | ecosystem: Environmental > Aquatic > Freshwater >...
CATTAGTAAGTTAGAAATTATTTCCGTCCGGAAATAATTTCGTAAACTTACTTATCCCGTTTATCGGGGCTAAGAGAGCATATTCAGACTTCCAACGAGTTCGTCGAATATAGATTGCCGCAATTGATCAACCTGCTTACAAATTTTCCAGACTTTACAAAAAAAATGATGCAATAGCAACCCTCATTCGTTCCATATGTCCTGCCTGTTGCATATGGCAACATCATCCGCCGGATGTAACATTCTTTCAACTACAAGAAATAACGAATTATTTTTATCAAGGCTCAAAAACGTGTTGCATAGTGCAATAAATCCTGAGCGACAGCAATAATGCCGATTTATAAATATATACATATAGTTATAGGTGTTTTTTATCCATGGCACGATCCTTGATATAAGTTTAAACATACTGCGAAAAAGGACTGATGATTATATGGACATTCAAGATATTAAAAATGATGTGTGCGGAAGCGAAGAGCGCCGTAAGATCCTGGTTGTGGGGGAAGAAGGCTTTTTATCCGAAAGTGTTATGGACTATGCAATCCTTGTCGCCGGGCGGCTTGGTTATGACATCCTGGCGCTTAATACCGTTTCGGAAGAAAAACTCAAATCCATTTCTTCCGTCAAAACCGGCTCTGACCGGGCATTTAATATTTCTGAACTACATTCCTGCGCTCTCTTTAAGGCAAAGGCGGCATCAGGCATGGTTAAATGTGATTGCCTTGTCAGAGCAGGCGGTCCCGGAGAAACGGCAAAAAAAATAATACACGAAATAAAAAGGATAGAATTTGTAATTACGGGCCCTGATGCAACCAAAGAAAAGATCGCAGAAAAAGTGACAATACCTGTTTTCAGCGTTTTATCAAATAACAACATGAGAGGAGAAAAAACCATGGGAGAGGAAATCACCAAAAAAAAGCCGCTGGGGAAAACGATTGGTTATGGCGTGGTAACCGCAGCTCTTTACGCGGCAGTTTTTACGAATGCGGATACGGTTACAAGCTACTTTACAAGAGGCAGCTGGTACGCGGCGCTGCCTATTGCAACGGTCTTTATTTTTTCATTTGCTCACGGGGCATTTGCAAGCAACTTGTGGTCGCTGCTGGGAATAGAGGCTGTCAGCAAGGATGTCAAGGTCGTTACTGCTGAAAAAACGGTTCATGATGATGTCCGGGCAACAAAGAGCGCAAGGAAAAGACCCCGCGCCCGAGCATACATCAACCCGTTTCACAGAATATGAAATTAAAATGAAACGAATGTCATGATTATGATTTTAATATAACTATTTGTGGGAGGGAATATGCAGGATTTAGCATTGGAGAGTTTGAAATTTATTGATCTCAATTTCATGTCGGTAAGCTTCCTGTTTATAGTCGGTTTTATCGGAGGTCTTGTAAGCGGTTTCATAGGTTCGGGCGGAGCTTTTGTTCTTACTCCGGGCATGATGAGCCTTGGTGTTCCCGGAACAGTGGCAGTTGCAAGCAACATGTGCCATAAATTCCCGAAAGCGATGGTAGGCGCATACAAAAGGTTCAAATACGGCCAGGTGGATCTCAAACTCGGACTTATACTTGCAGTATCAGCAGGGGTCGGCGTTCAGGCGGGAATCCAGATTCAGCACTTTGTTCTGGACAAATGGGGTGAGGCCGGATCGAATCTGTATGTGAGTCTCTCTTTTGTGGCAATTCTTGTTGTAGTAGGCGGGTATGTCTTTTATGACGCATGGAAGACGGCAAGAACAGGCGGAGTGGAAAAGGTAACGAAACTCGCCCTTAAACTTCAGTCAATAAACTTGCCGCCCATGATTTATTTCAAGACCGCAAATGTGAGAATATCCCTCTGGTTTACTGTTCCTGTCGGATTTGCGACCGGGCTTCTTGCCGCAACCATTGCAGTCGGCGGATTCATCGGCGTTCCGGGCATGATATATGTCTTGGGAGCATCAAGTCTGATCTCTTCAGCGACAGAGCTTGTAATAGCTTTTGCCATGGGCCTTGGCGGCTCAATCAACTGGGCTCTTCATGGAATGATCGACATCCGGCTTACCCTGATAATCCTCGGAGGCTCTCTTCTTGGAGTTCAGCTCGGCGCAATAGGAACGACTTATGTAAAAGAACATGTTATAAAGGTTGTAATGGGATCAATAATGCTGCTTGTTGCGGTCAGCAGGGGGCTAGCGATACCGAAATATCTCAATCAGCTCGGCCTGATCTCCATGAATGAAGGCAGCATCGGAATTCTGGGCAAAATCAGCTTTATAGTAATGTGTATTTCCCTTGCTGTCGGAGCCATTATCATTCTCGGAAGCATGTGGAAGGCAAGAAGGCCTGTGCCTGCGATGGAAGAAAGTTACGTAAAAGCATAAAAATAAACAAGGAGGATCCTCCATGGCAATTATCACCATTTCCAGAGGCTCTTACAGCAGAGGAAAAGAGGTTGCCGAGAGGGTTGCTAAAAAACTCGGGTATGACTGCATTTCGAGAGACATACTTCTTGACGCTTCCGAGATGTTCAAAATACCCGAGATCAAGCTTATAAGGGCCATTGAAAACTCTCCATCCATACTTGACCGGTTTCATAACGGAAAAGAGAGATATGTCGCTTATATTCAGGCTGCTCTTCTGAGGTATTTTAAGGAAGACAATATTGTATATCATGGGCTTGCAGGCCATTTTTTTGTAAAAGATATCGCGCATGTTTTAAAAGTTCGTATTATAGCCGACATGGAGGAGAGGGTCAGGCTTGAAATTGAAAGAGAAAATGTATCTGAAGAGAAGGCTGTCAAAACCATAATAAAGGATGATGAGCAGAGAAGGAAATGGAGCCTTTTTCTTTATGGAATAGATACATGGGAGAGCAGCCTGTACGATCTTGTAATTAATATAAAAAACATGAACGCGGAAGATGCGGCGGATATAATATGCAATGCCGCATCTCTTGACCGCTTTAAAACAAGCGGCGAATCTCAGAAACGAATTGAAGATCTGGCATTGGCAGCCGAGGTCAAAGCAACCCTGATGGACTTGAGTCCTTATGTTGAAGCATCTGCCGACAACGGGACGGTTTTTATCAGGGCAAAAACACATGAACATGGAAAGGCGGACATAGAATTCCGGTTGAAAAAAATTGCAGAAAGCATCAAGGGGGTAAAAGAGGTAAATATCAGGGTTCTTCCTGTTACCCATTTCACAGACTGAACTGCATTCCCGCCAGCTCTTAATACCCTGCTTTGCATAAAGCGGGGTATTATGCTAGAAGTTATTTCAAAACCTCGGATCAGGTTTGAGAGCAAGGCGCAAGCCGATGAAAAAGCGCAGCATACACGGTAGAATGTGAGCATTTTGAAGAGGCTTGCAACACATCTGTCAGACCTCAGGCGGGGCTTTGAAACGACCTCTAATATTCAGGGTGTTTTTGAATCGAAACATGAGCGAATTTAATTCATCCGGACCGGCCAATGAAAGCGTATAAAAAAATACTTGTTGCTGTTGACGGGTCAGAAGCAAGCCTTAACGCCCTGACCGAAGCGGTCCGGCTATCTTACTGGGTAAGAGGAAGAGTGCTTGTAATATCGGTTGTTCCCCCCTATGAAGGAGACTTAAGATCCGGATTTGCCGGAAATATAAAAACGCTTTTGAGAGAACCCTGCGAAAAGGTTCTTGGAAAAATAAAGGAAACTTCAGAAGAGATCGGCGCGGCAGTCGAAGCCGTTTGCAAAGAAGGCGAACCTTTTGAGAAAATTACCGAATTCGCGGAAACTGAAGGATGCGATCTCATTGTGACCGGAATTGAAGAAAAACATTCTCTTCACAGAGCGCTTATCCGGGGGGTGACCGAAAAACTGGCGGAACACGGCAAAAAAGATGTCCTGATTATACCCAATGACACCCAAATTGACTGGAACAGAATATTGATTATGGCCGACGGCTCGCAATCCGGCAGAATTTCGGCGATAAGAGCTATCGAAATTGCAAAAACCTATGGCAGTGAACTGTTTGTCGCTTCGGTTTCCCAAAAGAGGTCCGTCCCTGCTAAGCAAAAACCTGAAGAGTATCTCCGGGAGATAGAAAGTCTTTCATCCGGAGCATCCGTCCGATTTTCAGTTAAAGCCGTAAATAACGTAAAAGAAATTTCAAACCTTGCCGCAGAGCATGAAGCAGACCTTATTCTCATTGGTTTTTCAGCCCGAAAGAGCATCGGGAAACCGATCGCATCAAAAATTATCTATTCGTCACCCTGCCCTGTTCTCATTGTAAAAAAATAACAATACAGCAAATCTCGAATCTTCATTATTATTTATATTATCTTTGTTTGATATTGACATAAAGTACCATATTCTTTATATTTCACCAAACATTGATGGTACGGATTGTCATCATAGGGTTAATCGAATAAAATCAAAAAGGAGAAAATTGTCATGAAAAAATTGTTTGGGTTATGTGTAGCTGTTCTGTTTGTGATCGGCATTGTGGTCCCGGTTTACGCGGCTGATACCAAGCTGGTCCTTGCAACCGGTGGAACGGCCGGAACCTATTACCCCTTTGGCGGCGCCATGGCAAGAATCTGGAACACCAAGATTCCGGGCATGAACGTAACCGCACAAACCACCGGAGCATCGGCTGAGAACATCCGGCTGGTAAACAAGAAAGAGGCCGAGCTGGCGCTTGTTCAGAGCGATACTCTTGACGCTGCTTTCAATGCCAAGGCGCCGTTTACGGAAGCCATCAAGAGCATGAGCACCATCGCGGTGCTCTATCCTGAAATCATCCAGGTTGTGGTCCGGGCTGAATCCCCCATCAAATCGATTGCTGATCTAAAAGGTAAGAAAGTAGGTGTCGGTGCGCCGGGTAGCGGAACCGAAGCCAACTTCAGACAATTAATGGACGTTTATGGTTTAGCCAAAGATGACGTTAACAGCCAGTATCTTTCTTTTTCCGAAAGCGCCGAAGCATTCAAGGACAGGCATATCGATGCTTTCATCGTGACCGCCGGAATTCCCAATGCAGCCATCATGGATATCGGCACACAGCACGCAATCCGGATTCTCACTGTCCCGGCCGATATGGCGGCCAAGCTTACAGCAAAATACCCCTTTCTGGCAGCAGCCGTTGTGCCTGCCGGAACCTATAAGAACCAGACTCAGGATGTGACAACGGTTGCGGTCAATGCCGTTCTCATAGTCGGCAACGACCTCTCTGCTGATGTTGTATACAGCATGACCAAGGCTCTTTTTGACAGCCAGGCTGAACTTGCATCAGCCCATGCCAAGGGCAAGGAACTGAATCTGAAATACGCGGTTCAGGGCGTATCGATTCCCTTCCATCCGGGCGCATTGAAGTATTACAAGGAAAAAGGCGTGAAAAAATAGCCTGAGGAGGATTCGGGCGCGGTTTTCCTTTTGCGGGAAACCGCGCCTTATTTTTATGAGCCGTCGATATGCAGCGAGCGCTCTCATTGCCATAATTTTAGGCGCCGGGATTCTGTTCCTCCCTTTCATAACAGCGCTTGAAATCAGCGATTTTAAGACCCGGCAAAGACTTCTGCTCGTCGGAATGGAATCCGGGGAGGAATTTACCATCTCTTTCATTCACTCTGTCAACAGGCGGCCTGTTTACGATACACTGAGAGTGGAAAGCGATCATCTGGTGATCGTCCGGTCTCGCTACGACTCATTCGGGGCTGGCATGCCGGAGTCTTCCACCGGAGAAGGAACGTTTAAGGTAGCAAAAGACGGCTGGCTTGAATGGACCGTCAACCGGCCTGTTCCGGATATCACAGTCAGGGTCGGATGGACGGCGGAACATACATTGCATGTAAAAGACCGGAAAATCCGTCTTTCGGAACTTGCGGAACCGGGCAGTGCATTGACAATCCGTGTCATAAATACCGGCATAATTGATTTTTTGAAAGGCAGATCCATTAAATGACTGATAAATTGAAAGATAATGTTAAATCAGGCATCCTCACCACGAAAATGGATGGAGTCGAAGCTGTCTCCAAGGATGAGATCGAAGAGATTCTGAAAAAAGTCGACAGGGAGGCTAATATCCGCCCGCTTACCGGCATTTCGCACTGGATCGTTTATATTATCGGTGTCGGATGGTCTGTTTTTCAGGTCTATACGGCAGCCTTCGGGCTTTTGCCCGCGCAGCTTCAGCGTTCAATACACCTTGCATTCGCTTTTGCACTGGCTTACCTGCTGTTTCCTTTCCGTTCATCAAAGTCTTCCGGAAGCCTGAAGTGGTACAGTTGGGTATTTGCCGCTTTTGCAACTGTCGTCGGTTTATACATGGGGCTTAACTACATGCGCATCATGGAGGCCGGCGGAGATTATGCCACCATTGATTATGTTTTTGCCGGGTTCGGCATACTTCTTACCCTGGAAGCATCACGCCGCGTGGTGGGTCTCCCGATCGCGTGTCTTGCGGCCTTTTTCCTCGTATATGCCTATTTCGGAAACTATTTCCCCTCATTCATGGCCCATCGGGGATATTCGCTTGAACGGATCGCGTCTCATATGTATCTCACGACGGAAGGCATCCTGGGCATCCCGTTAGGAGTTTGCGCCACATTCATCTATCTCTTCATTCTGTTCGGTTCCTTCCGGGAAAAAACGGGCCTGGGCCAGCTTTTTATCGATATTTCCAATGCCATAGCAGGGTGGGCTTCCGGCGGGCCGGCCAAGATGGCGGTCATCACAAGCGCTCTTGAGGGCACAGTATCAGGAAGTTCCGTGGCAAACACGGTTGAATCCGGCAGCCTGACCATCCCCATGATGAAGCGCCTCGGTTATCGCCCCGAGTTTGCGGCAGCGGTTGAAGCTTCCGCTTCAACCGGCGGGCAGATAATGCCCCCCATCATGGGAGCGGCAGCTTTTATCATGGCCGAATTTCTCAATATGCCTTATATAGAGATCGCCAAGGCCGCTATTATTCCGGCCTGTCTCTATTTCTTCGGAGTATTCATGGAGGTGCACTTCGAAGCCAAGCGGCTCAAGCTGCGCGGCTTAAGCCGTGACGAGCTCCCAAGATTCATAGATGTCATGAAAGAACGGGGACATCTCTTTGTTCCTCTAGTTGCAATAATAGTCTTTCTCGGCATAGGTTTTACTCCGCTTTATGCCGCTCTGATGGGTCTTTTGACCTGCGTTGGTGTCGGCGCCATGCGCAAATCAACCCGCATGAGCTTCCGGGAAATAATGGATGCTTTTGAACTCGGCGCCCGCAACGCGATAGGAGTGGCGCTTGCCTGCGCTTCGGCAGGTATCATCATCGGAGTAATTACTCTTACCGGCCTGGGATTAAAGCTGGCAAACGGTCTTGTGGACATTGCCGGAGGCAACCTCTTACTTACTCTCATGTTCACCATGCTTACCTCTCTGATCCTCGGCATGGGCGCTCCTACCACAGCCAATTACATCATCACCTCAACCATTGCGGCGCCCGCACTCATACTGCTCAAAGTGCATCCGCTGGCGGCCCACATGTTTGTTTTCTATTTCGGGATAATCGCAGACATCACACCGCCCGTTGCCCTGGCTGCCTATGCCGGAGCCAGCATTGCAAAGTCAGACCCGCTGAAGACAGGAGTTACCGCCACCAAGCTTGCCATAGGCGCCTTCATAGTGCCGTATATTTTTGTCTATAATCCGGCAATGCTCTGGATCAACACCACGTGGTATGGCATACTCCAGACGCTTTTCACTTCATGCATCGGCATGACGGCAATCGGCGCTTCCATGATAGGATTTTTCCTTGCCAAAATGAACTGGTGGGAAAGAGGCGTGTTTTTCATCGGCGGTCTGATGCTGGTTGATCCCGGAACAGTTACCGATTTAATAGGACTTCTTGTCCTTGCAGTTGCCTGTTTTTACCAGTGGGAGAAAAAGAGAAAAGAAACCCCGCAAGAGTCTGTCGTACATATATAAGATAAAATAATTGACACGGGAGTGGATCTGCTGCCGTTGACGAAATTTGAAGCTCTCCGCCGCAGAGCGGTCGGGGAATGCGCTCGTTTTCGGTTCAATGTCGGTCTTGCCAAACGGATGTACCCGCTCCCTGTGTCAGATCCAAACGGCAGTTATGCTAAATTCTCTCTTCTATGCAGTGCGGTATCAGGCTACTCCTTGTCCCAGTCAGATCCGTACTCTTCAGAAGCTGTCGATTCCACGGCCAGCACTTTCAGCTTGACCGCCTGCGCTTTACGGTAGGTTTCGTTATACCCTTTCCGCTCACCGTTTACCGTAAGCAGATCCTTTTCAACAGAAATACCGAACAGTCTTTCGTTTTCTTCCAGATACGGGAGTATAAGATCCCAGTCGGCCTGGCCCAGGTCTGCAAATTCACCGCCGTTTAACTGCTCATCAACCACTTTGCGGAAAGGATCTCTCAAATAGATGGCCCCGCCGGATGCGAGCGAAAAAAGATTTGAACCAGGATAGGGCGTAGCCTGGGCGCTTGCATTTCCTTCATCATCTACCTGGAGTCCGTTCAATACGACAAATCCTCCGCCGTTTAACGGATCGCCGGCCATGAACGATTCTGCAAGGTAATCAAGACAGGTTCCGTTGATGACGACGCGCGGATGACCAACCGCGTTGATCAGGGGGCGCCCGGCCGCATTCCCCAGTACAAATACATTTCCTCCCTTTGCGCCGTACATGAATGTCTGCCCTACATCGCCGTACACGACAAGTTTTCCTTTTTTCATTATCTGGCCGAGCTGATCCTGCGCATTGTCATGCACATATATCTCCGGCCCGTCAATGCCGGAAGCAAGATAGTCGCCGGAACTGCCGTATACATCTATCCTGACACCACCTGCTGCTTCGCCAAGACCGCAGCCCGTAAACCGCTGCCCCTTGTACCCGTAGCAGATAAACTGCTTCCAGCCCAGCTTGTGAGCGGCACAGATAAGACGGGCATCACAATCATCGCCTTCCGGCGGAAATTCCCGCGCGTTTATTATCAGAACATTCCCGTTCCCTGCGGGCGCCCTTAAGGCAGCCCTTGTATTCCAGTCTATATGACGGTATTTCCCGGAGCTTTTATCGTTTATTCCGGAAACAGAAGCAAAAACCGAGTCGATGCTGCTTCTTATAATATTCAGCAACGAACCGCGTTTTTTAAGACCCAGGGGGTACCGTCGGTCGTTAAGATATGTCAGTATCCCGATTGCTTTTGATATAAAGTCGTCGCTTTGCCCGGAAAGGTTTGCAAGCTCAGCGCACGCATATCTGAAAGTTTCATAATCCCATAAGGCTATATTCTTTACGAAAAAGGAGGCTCCGGACGCAATATCCTCCATGGCAAGACATGCTCGTATTGCTTTTGAAACCGCGCCTGCCTCCGCAGCCGGCCTGATATCAGGCGTCATTCTGTAATGGGCGTTTTTCCCGGTCAGCCTGACCGCATCGCCGAACTTGTTGGTGCAGACCAGTTCTTTTTTGCCCTGTCTGTTTTTATCATCCTTGACCGTGAAGATAAACGCGCCGCCGTCGGTTGCGCTTCCGCCACGCGCATTCCAGTATTTGTCGGCAACCGGGCAGAAACGACTGTCTTCCTTAGCCAAACTCTGAAGGGTGGCGTCTATCGCCTGTTTTTCGGAGCATACGAGCCCTATCTGAACTTCGCCTTCCTGAAGGGCGAAAACCTGCGGGCGGAGCATGGCCGTGTCCGTTATGCCGATAAGCTGAAAAGCGTTGTTATAGAAATCATTGCGGGCAATTATGAAGAACCACGGCCCGTCGGGCGAGCTGTGCATATGGTTCGACTGTATATGCCTGTATATTTGCTGTTTTGCCGGCGGAAGCAGGTCGAAATCGTGTTCGGTGGTCGGCGCCATGGCCTCAATAATATACTCCATCGGATATCCGTATGTCCGGTTAAGCAGATCGAGCATCAGCACCGATACTTCCGTGTCCGTCAGAAACTGCGGAAATATGTTGTTCTGTTTCAGGTATTCGCTGACCGCATGGTAGTTGGCAAAATCACCGTTGTGCACAAGGGCTTCATCCATTCCGATGAACGGATGCGCTCCGCCGGGATGCCATACGCGCCCCTTGGTCGGATACCTCTGGTGGGCGATCCATCCATGCGCCTTGAAATCATCCAGCAGGTAATACTGCGCGACCTGCTCCGCATATCCGACTATTTTAAGGATCATGATGTTGCGGCCGTGGGAAAGAACAAAGGCTTTTTTCTCCCCCAGGGAAGCATAAAATGCATCGTTAAGAAGATAGGTGTTCCGATAGATGTATTCATCTTCCGCCTTCCGCGTATCGATATCCTGTAATCCGTTATCTTCGATAAAGCGGTCCAGCACGTCGCGTTTGACCCTCACAAAATATCGCCAGACATCGGGAGGTCTGACCTCGAGACCTGCAATCTCACGGTAATCGTCGACAGACGGTATCTTCCCGGCATTCCTTACTTCCAGATACGGCTCAATATTCTTTTTTTCAACATCCCCGCGTGATTCAGGATCGAGCAGGGCTATCTGCAGCATGTAATGGGTGTCCAGGACATCCTGGCTGACTCCCAGGCTGTCCGCACAAAGGCCTACGGCAGCGATGCCTCCTCCCTTGCCGTTGCCCCGGTTGTGCATCTGGACCGAAGGCTCGAATATATGGCGGCCGCCGACAGGAATCGAAGAGATGAACCCTGTAACCCCGCACCCTCCCTCTTCCGCAGCCTTCTTTGAAGATATGTTTCCTTGCGGCAGTGTTGCCCTGCCGGCAAGAATTCTGTTGATGATTGCCTCACTGTTCTTGTGCATTTTCAGCTTTTATCCCTTATGCTTTTTAAAAACCCTTGCGGAATATCCGATCTGAGACTGTTCGATATGCCTAAAAAGGGTTCAAGGATTCGAGTGGTCAGGTGAAGGTTAAAAAAACCGCCTTTTTACTTTTCACTTTCGCCTCACCCCTTTATTATCGGGTTATTACCTGTTATCAGATCACCAGCTTTTTATTCGGCGCAGGCTGATATTTCAGCCTTTCGCTTTCTTCCAGATAATCGAGATGCACCAGGAGATCGCTGCGGCCGACGAGTTCGCGGATGCTTTTCATCCCGAACCGCCTTAATATCCGGCACCACTGCCTCCTCCAGGCGCTGTACATATTTACGATACGGTTCTCCGCCCACTCTTCGGTTATCATCTCGCCCAGTTCGGAGTCGGTGGTGGCTATGCCGCGGGCGCATCCGCGGCCGCTTTCGCAGTTTCCGCAGCGCACGCATTCGAGGGCAACCAGGTCCGCCGTGCCTATAACTACCCCGTCCGCTCCGAGCGCTATCGCCTTGGCGACATCCATGCCGTTTCTTATCCCGCCGCTTGCAATAAGGCAGACCTTATCACGGACTCCTTCGTCGGTTAAAAACTTGTGAACTTTCGGTATTGCATACTCAATCGGCATTGCTATATTTTTCTTGGCGATATCAGGCGCCGCTCCTGTTCCTCCGTAGCTTCCGTCTATATGCACGATATGCGCGCCTGCATAATAGCTCCCGACCGCCACCATATCCACATCCGACGGGGTGGATACTTTCACCGACACCAGAACGCGCGGATTGATCTCCTTAACCCAGTCTACGTGCTTTTTGTGGTCTTCTACCGAGTATACGCTGTGGAACGGAAAGGGAGAAAAAAGTGCGTTCCCCACCACTGTTTCCCGCATGGCGGCAACCTTGGGCGTAACCTTGTCCCCAAGCAGATGTCCTCCAAGCCCCGGTTTTGCTCCCTGAGCGTATTTGAACTCGACAACAGGCGCATACTGTATGGTTTTTTCACGAACACCGAACAAGCCTGTGGCCACCTGGGTAATAACATGGTCAGCGTAGGGCACAAATTCTTCGGGGTATCCTCCTTCGCCGGTGCAGGTAAGAGTATTGAGGCGTTTTGCGGCCCTTGCCCTTCCGACAATGACGTTTAAGGCGGTTGAGCCGAATGACATGCCGCCGCCGTAGCATGGTATGGATATCGTTTTTTCGGGTCGCCCGTCGGCTCGCTTGTTCAATAGAATGCTCGTGTCGATATCCTCATCAGCCAAACCGGAACAACTTTCCGCCTTCGTCAGTTTGAACCTGATTTTATCGAAACCTCCTCCCGAATTTCCGAGGTTGTATTCAAGGTCAACTACAGGCAGATTGCCTGTTTCCGCCATTTCCCAGTGCCCAATCAGCATCTCATCCGTCCAGCGGTAATCACCGAGCGTATCCAGCATCGGATTAAAGGAAAGCGTAAGCGCCTGTTCAGGGCACCGGTCTATGCAATAAAAGTCGTTTTCACTGCACTTGAATCCGATGCATTTATGCTCAACGGGGCGAAGCGGTTTGCTGAAATTATCGTATCTTGGATGTACCCCGTACGGGCAAAGCTTTGCGCACAGACCGCATGATACACAGCGGGAGTTTCTTCTGATGGTGTACTTGCCGATAGTATTTCTGAACCGGGAGGGTGTAACCCTTGTTTCCGGCAATCTGTTCTTGATTTTACTCTTTTTCATCTTTTATACCAGCCCCGATATCTTTCTTTCACCGAAAATAGGACCAAAGTTCTCTCTTTCCAGATCCTCGAACCACATGGAGCGGCCGACTTCACCCCGCAATCGCCTCGCTTCGCGTATGCCCATGGCGCCCATAACTTCAATAAGCTGATTCCGCCATGCTCCGACAAGGTTGATTATCCTCTGTTTTCCCCATTCGGGA
>Ga0105099_10001899_pt1 | contig 12690 bp, 9 predicted proteins | sample PPLLak3cmMay2015_2_FD_79138 | JGI IMG/M metagenome (GOLD analysis project Ga0105099, IMG submission 79138) | Freshwater sediment microbial communities from Prairie Pothole Lake near Jamestown, North Dakota, USA - PPLs Lake P8 Core (1) Depth... | ecosystem: Environmental > Aquatic > Freshwater >...
AGATGGGTCTCGTCGTTCCGGCCGGATTCGGAGAGCGGCTGCGGCGGGGTGAAGGGACCAAAGTGCAGGTAATCGTCAACGGTTCCGACACCAACTACGGCTTGAACGGCTACGCATGGGCTGTCCAGGTCACGGCCCGCTATGCAGCCGGCATCTTGGTTGAACGCATGGCCGCGGCCGGAATTGCCTCCGTCCCGGGCGTCGAATTCCGCCCCCGGGTCTGGTATAACCCGGAGCTGAAAACCTCGTTCTTCATGGTGCCGGCCCTGTCGGGGCTCATCCTCATGATCATCTCCATCATGCTGACGGCGATGGCCATCGTCCGGGAACGGGAAACGGGAACGATCGAGATGCTGGTCGTCACGCCGATCGGGAAACTCCCGGTTTTAGCCGGCAAACTCCTCCCCTATCTGGTCATCGGGTTGGCCGAGGTCGCTCTCATCTCCCTGGTCGGCGTTTTCTGGTTCAAGATTCCTTTTCAGGGGAGCGTCTGGCTTCTCGCCCTGGGATCGCTGCTTTTTCTATTCAATACCCTTGGGCTCGGCTTGTTCGTCTCGACCGTTTCCCGAACCCAGCAGCGGGCGATGATGATCGTCATGTTCGTGATCATGATGCCGTTCATCTATCTTTCGGGATTTGTTTTCCCCATTGATTCGATGCCGGCGGTGTTTCAGACCGTCTCCCGGTTCATCCCTCTGACCTACTACCTGGAGATCGTCCGGGGGCTGTTTCTCAAGGGATCCGGATTGGGCAACCTGGCCGACGAGCTGGCCGCTCTGGCCGTCTTGGGGACGGTGATCTTCTCCCTTTCGCTCTTCCGTTTCCGGAAGTATATTTGACGCGCATCATCCAAGCTCATTACCAGATCTTCAAACGTCGGGATTCATCGAGATAAAGCGCGTCCCCCGGCCGGACATCGAAGATCCGGTAGAAATCGGCCAGATGGAACGGCGCGCCGTTGACCCGGAACGCGCCCCAGGGATGCCTGTCCTGCTTCATCATCCGGGCCAGGGCTTCCGGACGGATTTTTCCCCGGAAAAATCCGGCGAAGGACAGGAAGAACCGTTCCTCGTGGGTGAAGCCGTCGATGGCGGCCGGCGCGGCCCCGTTGAGATATATCCGGTAGGCATCCCAGGCGACGCGAAGACCCCCGGCATCGGCGATGTTCTCTCCCAGGGTGAGGCGGCCGTCGACGGACGTCCCATCGGGCGCCCGGAATGCGGCGTATTGGTCGACGAGAACCACGGCCCGCCGCTTGAATTCGGCTTCATCCTCCGGCGTCCACCAATCGCGGATGTTGCCGTCCTTGTCGAACCGGCGGCCCTGGTCGTCGAAGGCGTGCATCATCTCGTGAGCCAGGGCAAAGCCGAGCGCCCCGAAATTAACGGCCGCATCGCCTTCCGGGAAAAACAGGGGCGGCCGAAGCATGGCCGCCGGAAAAACGATCCGGTTGCGAATCGGCATATAACCGGCATTGGCCGTATGGGCGTACATCCCGGACCAGGCGTCGCGGTCGACCGCTTGGCCGCACAAGGCCATGTTGTCCTTGACGAGAAATGCCAAAAGCCTTTTGATGTTGAGAACAAAAGAATCGGAACGGATTTCCAAACCGGAATAATCCTTCGCTTTGTCGGGATAGCCGGCCATCAGACGCATGGCCTCGAGTTTGGCCAGGGCTTCGGATTTCGTCGCCGGGCTCATCCAGTCGAGGGCTTCGATTCTTGATTTCAAGGCTCTCTTCAGGAAGCCGAAGATCTCTTCGACCCGGCCCTTCGCTTCCGCGGAAAAATAATCCCGGACGTAAATCCGCCCCAGAATCTCGCCCAAACCCTCGTTGACGAAATCGAGGGCCTGGCTGCGTCGGGAACGCGGAGCTTTCTGTCCCCTCAGAAACGCGCCGTAGAAATCGAAATTCGCCCGATCGAACGGCGCTCCCAGAAAGGCGGCCATGTCGTCGAGAAGCTTCCAGCGGAGAAACGCTTTCCAGGTTGAGACCGGGATGTCTTTGATCATCCGCGAGATCTCGGCCAAAAAGGCGGGATTGTCGACGATCACGGACTGGGGTGCGACACCGACCCGGGCGAAATACCGGTCCCACGCGATCGCCGGACAGAGGGCCTCGAGCTCGGGGAGGGTCAATTTGTGGTACTGGGCGGCCATGTCCCGCTGCTCCAGGGGAGAGAGCATCTTTTCCGCAAGGCGCGCTTCGACCGCCAGGGCCAATCGGGCCTGGCCGGCGGCCTCCCCGGACTCGATCCCGGTTAAACCCAACATTCGGCCGATATGGGCCAGGTAGGCCGACCGGGTGCTTGCTGCTTTTTCCCCCGCATCCAGATAATCATCCCGGCCGGGAAGGCCGAGGCCCCCGGAATTGATGTTCAAGATATAGGCCTCGGTATTTTTCGGATCGGTCCGGACGGCCAGGGAAAACAACGGAGTCAGGTTGAATGTCTGAAAAGACGCCAGGAGGTCCTGAAGGGAAGCGCGATCCGAGAGGCGGTCGATCAGGCGGAAATCCTCCTCGAGAGCGGACACACCCTCGGCCTCGCTTTTCGACTCGTCGATCGCCGTCAGGAAGAAATCCCTGATTTGTTGCACATCGCTCCCGAACGGAGCATCCTTTGCGGCGACGATCCGCTCCAGGAGCGTCTCAAGCTCCCGGTCCCGCGCTTCCTCGATCAGTTCCTTGGTCCGGTAAGCGACCCGGTCATCGGGCATCGCCAGCCGGTCGATCCATCCCCCGCAAGCGAAGCGGAAAAAATCGTTGCCCGGCCGGACCGACGTATCCATATCGTTTCGGTCGATTGCCGATTTCGCCCGGTCTTCGGGCCGGAACCCCGGAGCGGAGAATGATAAGGAAACCAGGACCGCGGCCAGACAGAGAACGACACCTCGTTTTTTCATGGAAATCTCCCTTTTATATTTCCGGCGGAAATCCGCCGGACGAATTACGCCGTCAATCCGGCCTTCTTCATTCTCCTCCGGTTCAAGGCCGACCCGATCTTTCGCGGGACAAGGCCGATGATGAATTTCAAACCTTTCATCAGGTAACGTCCGCCCCAAAACAAAGCCAATCCGAGACCGGTCATGAGGAAGGAAAGGAGAAGCCGGGCGGGAAGGCTCTCGAAGTCCGGAGCGAGCCCCCATTGGACTCCCAGGTGGACGGCAAAGTTCGGGGAAATCCACTTCATGAAAGTGACCAGAACCCCCAGGGCCCCGCCGATCGTCAAGGCGGCGGCGGTCGTATAATAAATAAGCACGAGTGTTAAAAGGCCGAGCACCATACCCAAGAAAACGACCGCGCCCCCCGCTCCCAAGGGGAGGCCGAAAAGGCCGATGAGCAATCCGCCCAGGATATAGAGCGGGAGTTTCCTCCTCTTCCCCATTTTGACCATGGAGGCCCCAAGGCTTTCGGCGACAACCGTCTCCGGCTCGCCCAAGCGGCCGAGGACGGCGAGAATCCGGTCGATCTCATCCCGGGAGCCGTCCTCCCGGACGAAGGATTCGTAAATATGGGAGTAAACCTCCCTCGCCAGCTCGTTTTGATCCTTTTCAGGAAGCCCGTGGAGATGGCCGCGAAGCCGGCGCAGATAATCCTCGACGATTTTTCCGACCGCGGGGCTGAAATCATTGTTCATCGTTGGGCTCCTTGCGGACGACGAGAGCCGGGCCTGAGGGTTCCTCGGCCGCAGCTCCGGGCTCCTCTTTTCCCCGGACCATGATCTCAAGCCGGTTGAATTCCTTGATCAAAATGTCGAAAGCCGATTTCCCCTCGGTTGTCAGGGAATAGTACTTCCGGGGCGGTCCTTGGCGCGACTCCACCCATTGGGACCGGACCAGACCCTCTTTGGAGAGACGATTGAGGATGGGGTATATCGTCCCCTCGGTCAGGGACAAGCCATTTTCTACGGAAAGCGACTTGACGAGCGAATAACCATAATGGCTTTGCTTGTAGAGACTGTTCATGATAGCCAGCTCGAGAACTCCTTTCCGCAATTGCTTGATTTTATTGTCCATTATCGTCAACCTAGTACAATGTAATACACAGTACTAGAAAAGTCAAGTTATTTTCCGTATAATCGCCGCAGGACGACGATCCGGCGCATTTTTGACGAAAAACCGCCGGTCGGGAATATACCTAAAGCGTCAGCACCGCTGACCGGCCGATAACCCGGCCGCTTCCCTCAGGTTCTTTTCCCGACCCAGGCCGCGAACCGTTCGAACGACCGGTCATAGGAGCGTTCGATCTCCGGAGGAAACGCGCAGGCGGGAAGCTCTCCTTGGCCCAAATGATAGGCCAGGCACTCGCAGCAAATTCCTTTGCGCGAACACGGTTCATAGGTGCAGTTGCAGCGGGACGAAGTGTCGGTTTTGACCCGGCATTCCATTTCGATTCCTCCGCTCAACGGACGATGATCTCATCGGCAAACAGCCAGGCTTTGCCGCCGGCTCCGGCGTGCCTTTCCGGACACGTCTTAATGGAGGCCGCGGTCACTCGGACGAACCGGGCTCGGGCATTTTCAATTCCCAGCCGCACGGTTTCGGGCAGTACGTCCCCGGTCTCGTCCCGAATCGGAAACACAAGGGATGCGGCGACGCGGAAATCCGTCCCGTCGTCGGATACGGCGACTTCGACCGAACGGGGGAAAAAGATCCAGGACGCCGTATTCTGGAGAAATCCGATTTCGACCGCGCGGATTTTTTTCCTTTTGCCGAGGTCGATCGTCGCGACCAAGTCATCGCCTTCGAATCCCTGCCACCGTCCGTCCGTATGGGATTTGCCGCCCTTCAGACCGTCGACGAGGCCGCCAGGGCCGCCGGCGGCGTAGCGCTCCCGGTAAGGGAATTGAAGAATCGGCGCCCGACCCAGGGCCGGGTGGACAAGAAACTCGGTTTCGGTGACCGGCCCGCGAAGCCTCCCGCCGGAAAAAACGCCCGCCTTAACGACCGCGGATTTCTTCACGTCGAGCGGACCGGCGTATGCTCTCGATTCCGCCGTCGGATCCGAACCGTCAAGGGTGTAGCGGATATCCGGGCGCCCGCTCTCCGCTTCCATCCCGATCCGCAAGCGTTTCGTTCCCGGGTCGAAGGTCGGAGCCAGCTTTACGGCGAACATGCTCCGGGCCCAATTGAAGCCGAGGGCGTCGTACCGGAGGAGCTGGAATTCAAGCCGTTCGCGGAAATCGTCTCCATTCCGTCCCTCCTTGGCCGTCCAGCCCGCCTCGGCCATCGCCGCAAGCCGCGGGTACGTCATGTACTGGGAATGCGCCGGTGTCGAGACATATTCCGCCCAAAGGTTGGCCTGCAACCCGATGACGTACGCGCCTTCCTCGGCCGAAAGTTCCGGCGGCACCGGCTCGAAGGAATACACCTTGCTCAGGGGCACGAAGCCGCCGATGCTCAACGGCTCGACCGCCGCGTCCCCTTGGTAATAATCGAAATAGCAAAAGGAAGTCGGCGTCATGACGACGGGATGTCCGGCCTTGGCCGCGGCGATCCCGCCTTCATTTCCCCGCCAGGACATGACGGCGGCGTTGGGCGCCAGGCCGCCTTCCAATATTTCGTCCCAGCCGATCAGTTTCCGGCCCCGGCTGTTGAGGAACCGCTCGATCCTTCGGGTAAACCAGCTCTGCAATTCCTCTTCGGTCTTCAGCCCTTCCTTTTTCATCCGGGCTTGGCATTTCGGACAGGTTTTCCAATGCGTCTTGTCGACCTCGTCTCCGCCGATATGGACGTATTCACCGGGAAAGAGGGCGATCACTTCCGTCAGCACGTCTTCCAGGAAGGCGAAGGTCTTCTCCTTGCCCGGACAGTACACATCCACGATCGGCCAGTATCCACCGGGGGGGACCGTAAACGGCCCGCCCGTGCAGGATAGCTCGGGATACGCGGCCAGGGCGGCCAAGCAGTGGCCGGGCATCTCGATTTCCGGGACGACGGTCACGTGACGGGCGGCGGCGTAAGCCACGATCTCCCGCACATCCTCCTGGGTATAAAAGCCGCCATAAGTCGCTTGTTCGCCCGGTTGCTGAGCCGGCCGGTCGTTCCAATGACGGTCTTCGCGGTCGACCCGCCAGGCCCCGATTTCCGTCAGCTTGGGGTATTTCTTGATTTCGAGCCGCCAGCCCTGGTCATCCGTCAAATGCCAGTGAAACACGTTCATCTTGTGGAAGGCCAGGCTGTCGATAACGCTCTTGACGAATTCCTTTGGAAAGAAATGCCGGGAGACGTCCAGCATCATGCCCCGCCAGGGAAACCGCGGCTTGTCCTCGAGGCGAAGGCACGGGACGGTCAGGGGGCTTCCGGTAGTTACGGCCGAGCCGAACGCTTCCGGTGGAAGGAGCTGGAGCAAAGTTTGAATCCCGTAAAAAGCTCCGGCCGGCCCGTTGGCCGTGACGGAAACGGCCGCCGGAGTCACCGATAATGCGTAGCCCTCGAGGCCAAGCTCGGCCCGGCCTCCCCGGCTGAGGAACACGACCGGCGTCGCTTCGACCGGAGGAGCGGCAGTCACCGGAAGGTCGAGGCCGAACGAGGCCCGCAGCCGATCCGCGAGGAACCGGCCCGCGGCCTCAAATTCCGCGTCTCCGGCCGGGACGGCGATTCTCGCGGCCCGGTCAAGGGCGAATTCCCCCGCCTGACGCTCGACCGCCAGCGGCTTGGGAATGATCGTTCGTTCCCGGGAAAGAACCACGGGCGCTTCGGCCGACGGTGGGGTGCCGCAGGCCGCCAGGACGGCCAAAAGGCCGGCGCCCAGGGCCGGCCGCATGAAGCGCTTGCTCTTCATGGAACGCTCCTTTGCGGGATTAATCGAGCGGCAAGGCGGCGAGGCTCCACGGGTCGACCCGGCTGTCGAGGACCCGGACGCTCCAATGAAGGTGCGCCCCGGTCGAGCGGCCGGTGCTCCCGACCTCGGCAATGACGTCTCCCTTGGCCACCCGGTCTCCCCTCTTCACCAGAAGCTTGGAGAAATGCCCGTAATACGTGAAAACCCCCAACCCGTGGTCAATGATGACGGTTTTGCCCGAATAATATAACTCGGTGGCCAAGACGATTCGCCCGGCATTGGCCGCCCGGGCCGGCGTCCCGGCCGGAGCGGGGATGTCCACGCCCGCGTGAGTCGAGGCAAGCCGGCCGTTATACATCCGGCGCTGGCCGAAATTCGGAAACGGCTCGTAATCCGGAAGCGGCGAGACGAAGGGTCCCGTCCCCAGCCAGACAGACGAGACCGAGCCCAGGATATCGGCGACCAGGGCGGACTCGCGCCTGATCCGCTCGACTTCTTCGGGGGGCGCCTCGACCATCTCCGGAGAGACGGTCAGGCTCGTCCTGGGAAATTCCCTCGGACCGACGACAAGCTTATGGAAAAGATTTTCCCGGGTGCCGTCGCGCCGCTCGGTGGTGATCTCCATGAAATACGCCTGGGATTTGGCTCCGAAGTCGATTCCGAGGAGGATCGTCGTCTTCTTCCCATCGAACTCGATCCTTCGTTTTTGGGTCCGCAGCCGGATATCGATACGGCGGACGGTCGGGTCCTCCCGGGGTTTTACCAGGATGACTTCCCCCGGCTGGAGGGCTCGGAACGTGAATTCCAGGGCAACTCCGGGAATGAGGATTGTCCGGACGGCCGGGGATCCCGGGCCGGCGAAGGCCGGGGCCGTCAACAAAACCAATGCCGTTCGGAGGATCACGGCGAGGACCACCGCCCCCGCCCGGAAGAGGCAGCCGCGCGTCGTTCGGTCGATCATCGCGGCATCCCTCTAAAACGCGAAAGACAACGTAACCGAGCGGCAATCGCGGCCGGCCGCGAAAGAGACCCGGACCGAGTCTCCGTTCCTGTTCAGAGCGTGAATGGCCCTTGCCGTGAAGTAACCGATAACCGATCCGGCGAAGACATCCGACGGCCAATGCTTCCGGTCATGAACCCGGTAAAACGCGGCCAGTCCGGCCGCGGTATAGGCCACAGCATCGATCCAGAACGATTCGGAATTTTCGGCGATCGTCGTCGCCACGGCAAACGCCCCGGCCGCGTCGCCCGAGACAAACGACGTGTACCGGCCTTTGAACGAGAAGGGATGATACGACCCCGGGCCTTCGTCCGCATATGGCCGGGCCCGGCCGACAACGATTTTGATCGCCATGACCATCGCCGAAGCGGCCAGGAAGCTTTCGAATCCGACCAAGGCGGTTTTTCGGACGGATCGGGAATCGAAGATCTCCCCGCCGCCGTAGAGAACCGCCAGAAAGGCCGAGAGGTAACCGCCGTTCCCGAATTTCGAGATGACCGATGAGGCCTCGAGAGACGCTTCCGTCTTCCCGTCCTGGATCCAGTTGAAGATCTGGCGGTCGAAGGCCAGCAGCAGCCCGGTCGCCCCGGCCGCCGCGGCCAACGCCAGGAAATCGTCGCCATCCCACATGGCCGGAGCGGTCCACGCGGCCAGGCAATCGGAAGGAAGCTTGCGGAGATAATCCCCGTTGAGCCGCCATACGGAATTCGCGGGCGGATCCTGGGAAGAGGCCGCGGCGGGTGAAAGCCCGGCCCAAAGGACCAGGGCCGCCAGGAAAATCGCCGCCGGACGCCGGTCAGTCATGAGGCCCCTCCGCCAGCGATTCGATGGCCTGAAGCGCCCGATCGGTCGCACCCTGGAGCGAGGTCAGGATGTCCTTGGCCTTCCGGCCCATCTCCTCCATCGCCTCCGGATCGGCGAAGCTGAAATAGGCGGCGATTTCCTCGGGCGTCCGGACGGTCTTCGCCCCGCCGCCAAGCTCGAACGTCTCGGCCAAGACGGCGAAATTCTTCATGTGCGGGCCGAAAACGACCGGTTTCCCGTAAAACGCCGGTTCCAGGAGGTTTTGCCCTCCCCAGGGGACGAGGCTTCCGCCGATGAAGGCGGCGTCGGCGACGGCATATGTTCGGGCCAGCTCGCCGATGGTATCCAAGACGAGGACGTCCCAATTCGTTGCGGGATCGAGCTCGCTTTTTTTCCGGACGAGCAGATCCTTTCCCGCCTGGGTTTCGTAAAATCCCGAGAATTTTTCCGGGTGTCGGGGAGCAAGAATCAGGCGAAGGCCGGGGCGCTGCCGCCGGGCGATCCGAAAGGCCTCGAGGAGAATCGTCTCCTCGCCCGGATGAATGCTTCCGGCGACGATGATCTTATTCCCGGTCCGGATCCCGAACTCTCTCTTGAAAGCCGCGAGGGACGCGGCCGAAAGCTCGGGCAGCCGGGTTTCGCATTTGAGGTTCCCGGCCACCTGGATTTTTTCGGCGGCAAGGCCGAGCTTCTCCAACCGATCCCGGTCCAGCGGCGTCTGAACCAGAAACCGGGTCACTTGTCCCAGGAGCCGGAGGGCGAACGGCCGGAGGCGGCGCATTCGGGAGAACGTCCGGTCGGACATCCGGCCGTTGACGACGAGGACGGGGCAGCCCCGGCGCCGGGCTTCGCGGAGCAGCCGCGGCCAATATTCCGACTCGGCCAGAACCAGGAGGGTGGGCTGGAGGCGGGCGAAATACCGCTTGACGGAAAAGCCCAGGTCGAACGGGACGAAGAACAGGTGGTCGGCCTCCCGGATATTTTTCCGGGCTGTCTCGTATCCCATGTTGGTCAGGACGGAAAATCCGAGTTCCCAATCGGGGTGGGCGGCCCGGAGCGCTCCGACCAAGCTCTGGAGCGAAAGAACCTCGCCGACAGATACGGCATGGATCCAGACGAACGGACGCCCTCCTTTGGGTTGCGGAAGGTGAAAACCCAGCCGCCGCTTTAAAAAGAGCGGCTCTCCCCGCCGGATCTTCAGCCGGAGCCAGTAGGACGGCAGAATGACCGCCAGGGCGAGGATCATCACCAGGTCATAGATCACATACACGGTTTTCAGAATATACCGGAATTTCCGGGCTTTTTCCACAACCCGGCTGGAATTCGATCAGCGTTCGGTTTTCGAGAGCGACAGGAGTTGCCGGTGACCGGCGTAATCGTGGACGGCAATTCCGGCAAATGACGGGTAAACCGAAAGCTCGCCGACTGTCAATCCCATCGCTTGATTCAGCGGCTCCGTCCCAAGGGCGGCAAAGCTGACCGAGGCCCCCGGAATCTCGACCGCCGCATAGACCGGCCACCACAGCTCGATCTTGCCGGGGACGCCCTGTTTGGCCTGAAAATCCGCCGCCGCCGCCGGTTCGAGTATGGTCAGCGTCAACTCCTCCGCCGACCCCGCGACGCAGGCGAAATACGGGGCGTTCGGGAAGGCAAAGGGGTCGGGCGCGGGCGCGCCTCGGAAGGTGAAAAGGCGCTTGTCCTCGACGGGTTGGGTTTCCAGGCCGACAATAACCTTCTTCCCCGTCTTGGCCGCATAGGCCAGCTCACCGACGGCCTGGGCGACGGTTCCGCCGACGCCGGAGGCGGAGGTGGAATCTTCCCTCAAGGTCACCTGGTCGCAGATGTCGATGACATGCTCGTAAACGGGCTTGGACTTCCCGTCAAGAGCCGCAATGAGCGCCTCTCCGGTCAACGCGTCGATCGTGTCTAACCACGACGGCATATCCGCCCCGAATTCGAGCCGGCCGGACCGGGCCATCCCGGCCGCGTCGGCCAGAATCCGAAGATAATTCCCCAGGATTTCGCCCCGCTTCGGGCCGTTGAATCCACGGAGAAAGTTCGGCTCGATATCCAGGTGAACGCCGGCAAAACGGGCCGAAGCGGCAACCCGGGAATTGAACACGATGATGTCTTTGATCGCGTTCTTGACGAAAGCGTGGTTGCGGGGAAGAGAGAGTTCCTTGTCCCCAAACAAGGCCGACGTCCGGATGCCTTTCTGCCGGAGCAACATGATTAACCCGCCCATCTCGGCCTCATCGAAAGCGAACGACCCGAACTTAAACGGAAGGTTGAGATAGATCCGATTGATCCCCTCGCCCATCAAGTATGACAACAAGGCGTTCTGTTCCGCCTGTGAGGACATGATCTGCTCGGTGTTCCAGATCCACGTGGCCTTCACGGCCGGCCGGGGAATGGGCGGGGCCGCCGGGAGGGCGTCCGGTCGATTCGTCAGGGCCAAGCCCTTGATTTCGAGCCGGTAAGGTCCCGGGGAGACGAGCTCGAGGACAAAAACCGCCAGGGTTTTCCGGTCGAAGCCGGCCGGCAAAGCGGTCAGGGGCACGACCGCCAGCTGCCATGTCGGTTCGATTTTCTTGGACGGCAGGAAAGACGAGAGCGGCCCGATCGTCGCCGAATCGTCTTTCTTGAACCAGGCCGCATCAGCCAGCTTGACGTTGACCTCGGATCCGCCCGCATTCCCCTTGATCCAGAAGACCAGATGGGAAAACGACTCGCCGTTCAGGAATTCCCGGATCAACGGCTCACCGTCGGTCTCGATCAGATGGATCCAGGCGCCGCACCAGCCGTCCTTTTCCCTGGTCGCGGTCAGGACCAGCGAGCCTTGCCCGTTAGCCCCCGGCACCATGTCGAGCTGGGCGGAGCTGGGCGCGCCCTGGAAAGCGCCGAAACTGCCGCCGAGAACATGCGGAGGCGGAGTTTCGAAATTGGAGATCAGGAAATAATCGCCGTTGAAAACCGCCGGCTTCCCGCCCGTTTTCCGGCCCGAACGATATTCCTTGGACAGGAACTGGATGTCCAGGATATCGCCGGAGGTCCGGCGGATCGCCGCCGCCCGGCCGGAGCGGATCGCCTCGGCCGAACCGAGATCCCAATCCGAGAGAGCGATGGGCGCGGAAAGAACCACGCCCTTGTCCTGGGGTTGAGATCCGGCTCCAGCGGATAACACCGGGATCGCGGACAGGAAAAGGAGGAGAATCACCGGAGCGGGGAGGATAGATTTCCTCATCATGCGAGTTATTATAAAGACGCGGCGGTTTTTGACAATCGCCTTCCGGGGTGAGACGGGGGACGATTTCAAACCCTTTCCTTCCGGAGAGTTCTCCGCTCTTCCGGGCCGGGCTGCGGATTACGTTGTTTTCCCCCCGGAAACGAGCTTGCGATGGTATGACGCGTCGTGGAAGGCGATCCCGGCAAACGACGGATAAAGCGAAAGCTCGGCAATCGTCTCACCGACGACCCGGACGAGTTCGTCCGGGATATGAGAAACAAAGCTGATGGACGCGCCCGAGACCAGCGGGACGTAAAAGACCGGCCACCAATACGCGTAAGTTCCTCCCTCTCTTTCCTTTCGCCGACTTTCGGAAAAGGCGGCCGCATCCGCCGCCTCCAGCACGGTTAAGGTCGGTTCCGCCCCTAAGCCGGAAATACAGACATAGAACGGCGCTTGCGGAAGGGCGTCGAGCTGCGAGGCGGGAGCCCCGCGGAACGTGAACAGGCGCTCGTCCTCGATAGGGGTTGTTTCCAGCCCCACATAGACCTTTTTCCCGATCTTGGCGGCATAGGCCAGCTCGCCCGCCGCCTGGGCGATGGTCCCGTTGATTCCGGAAGACGTCGTCCTGTAATCCATCAGGGTCACCTGGTCGCAGATGTCGAGCAGGTGTTCGTAGACCGGTTTGGAGCGTCCGCCATAGGTCGTGGTGAGAACATCCTCGGAGTATTCGTTGATCATGTCGAACCATGGGGGGATGTCGGCTCCGAACGTCAAGCCGGCGGACCGGGCCAGCCCGGCCGCTTCGGCGATAACGAGAATAAAATTCTTCAAGAGGGCGCCCCGGCCGCGCCCGTTGAAGCCGAGGCAAAGATA
>Ga0105099_10001900_pt1 | contig 12686 bp, 13 predicted proteins | sample PPLLak3cmMay2015_2_FD_79138 | JGI IMG/M metagenome (GOLD analysis project Ga0105099, IMG submission 79138) | Freshwater sediment microbial communities from Prairie Pothole Lake near Jamestown, North Dakota, USA - PPLs Lake P8 Core (1) Depth... | ecosystem: Environmental > Aquatic > Freshwater >...
CCACCACCAGCGCAAGGAGGCCGGCACCGGTAAGCCAGACCGCGCGCAGTCGCTTTCGAGTGGCGAACACCATGATGCACAGGGCCAGGAAACTCCAGAAGATGGAAAGTGCCGCCTGGAGAAGAACCGAATGATAGAGGGGGATGACGCGGAACGGGACTCTGCCCCAGTGATGGATTGTTCGGATGAGCGTGCCGTTCAGCCATAGAAAAAGGGTTGCGAAATAGACGGAGTAGAATAATCTGCTGACCGGATAGTGAGAGAAGAAATCGGGAAATTCCACAGCCGTGCGCCGGTACCAGACGGGAAGCACGATGGCAATCAGGGCGAAGGTTATGTCGAGCGGATTGAGAAACGGAAGGTAGCTGAGCGGGAACGGATCTCCCGGGGAGCAAACGCTTGAGTACAGGGACCAGATCCATGCCGCCAGGGCGATCGGGCCTGCTCCGAGGGACAGGTAGTCGCATTTGTGTCGTTCCAGAGGCCACGTGAGCCGCACGGTTCGATTGGCTATAAGCAGGAGCAGAAGAGCCGGTATCAGACCCCAGGCAATGAGAGGCCAGACAGGAGAGCCTGCTATCCAGTGGTCAAGCTGCCAGGCGAACTCCAGGGACAGGAGGCCGGCGAGAATCCAGAGGGTGCCGCTGTGGAAGATGGCAAGAATTCTGGAGTGGAGAGTTTCGTGACGGTAGAGGATCAGGTAGATAGCAGCAAAGGAGAGCGGCCATCCTGCGATTCCACCATCTGCGAGCGGGTGGAGGTCTTGCGAAGCCATAGCCTGTGTGGCGAGAAGCATGGCGGGCAGGAGGGCAAGTGCCGGCCAGGCCATCGCCGGCCAGGCAAGACGTCTTTCCAGGGTGTCACAGCTCAAGGAGGATGCCGCGAGAAAAACCAGTACGATGCCGAACCGGTATCCTGCCACTGCGTGGCCCACTATTTCTGCAAGGCCGCCGCCGAACCACCAGAGGAGGCCCCATGCCAGCAGGATGACTCCGGTAAGCGCTTCCCAGTGAAGAACCTTATCCTTATGACGGTGAAGAAGGTAGGCGGAAAAGATTCCGGTGAGCGAGATGAGGGCCGTGCCCAGGAAAAGCCCGTTGAGCAGCGGAACAGCGTCTGCTGCTCGATGCATGTCCGTGAGAAAGGCCAGGCCTGCCCCGAGTTGCAGGAGCATGCCGAACGCGCGTGCAGATTGTCGCTGTTGGCGGACTCCGGCCCAGAGGAGTGCCGCTCCTTCAAGTGCCCAGGCGGCAGAGGTCCAGCGACCATTAAGGGCGAAAGGGATTGCCATGGTTGCGAAGATGATGCCGAAGGCGAAAAAAGCTTCCGTTAGGGTACGCATGAAAACAGGGCGTTTCTTGAAAAGAAACCAGGCAAGCGGCAGGTAAAAGAGGCCGAGTCCCAGCGCACTCCAGGCAAGGCCGAAGTGGTATGATTCCACGAGCAGTGCCTGAAGGGCAAATGCCACGATCGGAGTGCCGAATACCAGGGTACCGTCCACGTATCCTTTCAGGTCCGGAGGCTGCCTCAGGGCAAAGAGCACTGCGATAAAGGTGTAGATCAGGAAAAAAAGGATGAGGAACGGTTCGGTTGTGGCGAAGTATTCCGGGCGGTAATACTTCCAGCCCCAGGTCGTGCCGATTATAAAGGTGAAGGCGAAACCGATCAGGTTGAGGACTCTCCAGGCCCGGAACCAGGAAATTCCGGCGATGCCGAGATTCAGGAGCGCGTAATAGCTGAACAATGCTACATGGCTACCGGAGCCCGTTGAGGCGAGTACCGGAGCAAGAAAGCCTCCCGAAGCCCCGAGGACCGCCAGAGAGCGAGAGTCCTGAAGGACCGCCAGAACTGCAGAGAGCGCGGCCACCGCAACGAGCACGGAAAAGGCGAATGCCGGGGGAATCAGGGCATAGAGACGCAAGGCGGCGAAGGTTGTCAGATACAGGATGCCGATCCCGCCTCCCTGGAGTGCGTGGGCATAGGCAGCCCGAGCAAAGCGAAGCCGCCATCCTAACGCGAGTAGTACAACCCCTGCCAGGGCGGCAGCGGAGAGCCGCAGTTCTATGGGAAGCAGAGAGTGTTCCGCGGCATATTTTACCAGGAATGAGACCCCGACGAAGAGGATTATTACCCCCGTCTTCACCACGAGGCTGCCGCCGGACATAAAATCCTGAATCGGGGTCAGAATAGCCTGGAGCGGCGAAGGTTTCAGCCGTGGGTCTTGTTCGAGGAATGGAGGTGGTGCCGAAGGGCTTTCCGACCATTCGGGAGCCCATTCAGGAATGGCAGAGTCATCTGGAGTGACGCCTTTTTCGAACTGGGGAGGGGCTGCTTCTCTGGGTTTGCCGGGGAGGGGCTCAGTCTTTTCCGCCGGGGAAGGCACAGGAGTGGGGGCTGTTCGGTAGCCGCGTTCAACCCTTCCCCGGAGTTCCTGTAGCTCCTGCTCCAGTGTGGAAAACTTGCTTCGATAGGAGAGGATGCTCCAGATTACATAACCGAAGAGGACGCCGGCCAGCGCCCCGGGAAATCCTGATAGGGCACCTCCGATGACAGCACCGAGCAGTAGGGCTAAAACAATCATTTCTCACCGCCGTTCGTTGAAATTGTTACCATACGCCAACCGGTACAGCCGAACGCAGGAAATTTCCTTACGAATCGGTCAGGTTCGAAGGATTGGGGAAAAGGAGCATTTCAGGCAAGGTCTCTCCAGCCCCGGTCTCTCAGTTCTTTCTTCAGTGTCTGCATCTCCTGGCGCAGTTTCAGATATTCGGCTGGGCTTGGCATTCCCTTTAATTGATAGCGCAGCAGCATATATTCGCCATGCACCTCGGTCAGTCGCTGTTCCAGTTCGGTATTGCGCTTGCGCAAAGCAGCATTTTCTTTCTGCAGGTCACTAAGTTCTTTTTTTATCTTCGAGAAGATGTCAATTTCGACAGTTTTCACGGCTCTTCACCCCCCTGTTGCGGCGCGGGGCGCAGTTTTAACCACATCTACACTCTAGTCAAAGCGCACGCTTTTGTCAAGATTGCCATGTGAGTGATAAGTGGTATAATTTCGACATGTTAGAAAGGGGGTGCCTATGAAGGAGGCAATGTTCTTCGAGAAGTTGGAAGGGAAAAGGGTCCAGTGCGGGCTCTGTCGGTTTCGCTGTCACATTGCAGATGCCAGGCGGGGTATCTGCGGAGTCCGGGAAAACAGAGATGGTGTACTCTATTCCCTGGTCTACGGGAAAGCCGTGGCGGAGCAGGTGGACCCGATCGAGAAAAAACCCCTATTCCACTTTCTTCCCGGCAGCCTGTCCTATTCTGTTGCCACCATGGGTTGCAACTTCCGCTGCAAACACTGTCAAAACCACAACATTTCGCAGCCGCCCCGCGAAGACGGGAGAATACTGGGCAGGCAGCTTATGCCGGACGAAATAGTTGCCCATGCCCTTGCTGCCGGCTGCCGTTCCATTTCTTACACCTATACCGAGCCGACCATATTCTTCGAGTATGCCTACGACACCGCTGTACTGGCGCAGCGGAATGGCCTGAAGAATATCTTTGTCACCAATGGGTATATTACGGAGGAGGCCCTTTCTTTTCTCAGCCCCTATCTCGATGCGGCAAATATTGACCTGAAAGGTTTTACCAATTCATTTTACCGGGAGATTGTCGGGGGGGCAGATCTGGGAGAGGTCCTCGAATCGATCAGACTCCATAAACGTCTTGGTATCTGGCTGGAAATCACCACCCTGATCATTCCTGGTCTTAATGATTCCGATGACGAGTTGACCGCCATTGCACGCTTTATTGCCGACGAAGTCGGGTGCGATACCCCCTGGCATGTGAGCAGCTTTCACCCTACCTATCTACTGACCGATCGTTCCTCGACGCCTCTCGCAACAGTGCAGAGAGCCCGCCAGATCGGCATTGCCGCGGGTCTCCGCTATGTTTATGAAGGCAATGTCCCGGGAGATGGCGGAGAGAATACCTGGTGTCCTGGTTGCCATGCTCCGCTGATTGCTCGACGTGGTTTCAGCATTGAAGATATCCTTGTCCGAGATGGAAAGTGTCCTTCATGCGGCATTGAGATCGATGGTGTGTGGGAGTAGCGCCAGCGCAGCGGCCCGCAAATTTTTGCCTTGGAATACCCGTAGTGTTGTTTTCGCTTCGATGTCGGACTGATGATTTAGGGGGGCGCGTGCATCGTTGATACTATTGATGAATTTTGTCGTGGTTATAAAGTGTGCACTTTGCAAATGTTTACCGGAAATTTGATCGTTTACGAGCCCGTTAACAGCGTTATCAACAGCTTCTCAACACAGATTGTTGAGAGGCTGTTTTATCGTGGCCTTGAGTCATCAGCAATAACTCCGGAATGTCGTCCCGAACAGCTGGGATACTTTCGACTCCATGATGAGATGCCCCGCCATGTTTCGGGGTAAATGAACCCTGTTTTTGAAGCTAACACAGCGAAGTTTATAATGGTTGCCCCACTCTCCCGAAAATGCTATACATTATCTTTACTCTTATCTCAACTGTGACGAGGTTTGTTTGAAGGTATCATTTATCCGCCGTTTTTGGGTGACGTTTTCTGCACATGTCGTCGGTTTCTATGCCTCCGTACTTAACCGCTTCACAATCAGCGGCGCTGAGAGTATTCCCCAGACCGGAGGTGTCCTTCTCGCTTCCAACCACATCTCTGCATATGATACGATATTTCTCCCTTGGGCCATTATTCACAGATTCCCGTTTCAAATGGTTTGGGCTCCTGCCAAGGAAGAGCTTTTCGTGAAGCCTTTTCAGCGCTGGATGTATAGCTCGTGGGGTGCCTTCCCCGTACGCAGGAAGCGGGATGTGCGGGCAGGCAAGGTTCTCAACGAACTTCTTGAAACCCAGAAGGTTATGCTTTTCCCTGAAGGTACCAGGAACCGCCAGGGGATTCTCGGCAAGGGCAATCGCGGCGTGGGTAAGATTATTTATGATACCCATCCGTCGGTTATCCCGACAGCCATTATCGGTCTCAATACCTGGAAGTTTCCGGGCTTTGGTCAAAAGGCCCAAGTAGTATTTGGCCCTCCATTGGATTTTTCCGATCTTTACGGACGTGAAAACTGCAAGGAAACCCATGTTCTGATCGTGGAGCGGGTAATGTCTGCGATTGCCGATCTCCTGAAGCGTGAAGGAGCCTTTGTCCAGTGAAAGTCGAGATATTCTGTGATGGTGCCTGCAGCGGCAACCCCGGTCCCGGAGGTTTCGGCTGTGTCCTTCGTTCCGGCGGCAAGGAAAAAGAACTGTCCGGCTCCGATCCGCATACCACCAACAACCGCATGGAAATGATGGCTGCCATTACCGCTCTGGCGTCGCTGAAGCGTCCCTGTGATGTGGTGCTGACAACCGATTCCCAGTATCTTGTCAAGGGAATGACGGAATGGATAGACGGCTGGCTGAAGCGGGGCTGGAAAAACAGCAAGAAAGAGGATGTTTTGAACCGTGACCTGTGGGAGAAGCTCCTGGAGCAGGCCAAGGTACACCGAATTCAGTGGGAATGGATCCGCGGCCATAATGGCCATGTGGAAAACGAGCGCTGCGACGAGCTTGCGCGGCAGGCCATCTGTACGATGCAAAAAAGTACCGGGAAGTGATGGAACGTTGAGTCAGTTTATTATTCAACTATCGGAAGATGAGATCCGGAGGGAAAAGGACAAGGGGCGCGAGCTCCGAAAAACCCGCTGGTGGAAAAACCGTCTGGCTCGTGGTGTCTGCCACTACTGCGGAGGCATATTTCCCCCTTCCGAGTTGACCATGGACCACCTTGTTCCCATTATCCGCGGTGGCAGGAGCACCCAGGGGAATGTTGTGCCTGCCTGCAAGGATTGTAACAGCAAGAAGGGCTATCTGCTTCCTATGGAGTGGGAGGAATACCTGAACTCTGTGAGGAAAGAACTATGATGCCGCAGGGGATGAGCGCCTACACGACGGTGATCTATGACTGCGATGGCGTCATGTTCGAGTCATTTGAGGCAAATTTCGCCTTTTATTCGAGAGTCCTCGAGAAATTCGGCAAACCACCGCTCGACAGGACTAACGCGGAGACCATGCACCTCCTCCACACCTATTCCAGTAAGGATGTCCTTGCACGGTTCTTTGTCGACGATCCCCGTGAAGACGCGGCCCTCTGTTATGCTGCATCGATTGATTACCGGGAGCTTCTTCCTTTTATGCATATGGAGGCGGAGCTCGTCGAGACTCTGCAGGCACTCTACAGCAGGGTTAACCTGGCCGTTTGCACAAATCGCTCGAATTCGATGGAATTGCTCTTGGAAGATTTTGGCCTGACCTCCTATTTCAGTTATGTTATGACCGCGGCGAAAGTGAAGAAACCGAAACCCCACCCCGAACCGTTGCTGAAGATTCTTGAGCACTACCGGATCACACCGGGGGAGGCGCTCTTTGTGGGAGATTCGGTGCTTGACCAGCGATCCGCCGAGGCCGCCGGGGTGCCCTTTGTTGCCTACAAGTCTGATCTCCCCGGTTTCGCGCAAATCAAGCACCATTCAGAAATACTGGTGCTCCTAGAAAACAGAAATCCGTCTGTGAATATGTTGCCCTGACAAGGGTCAGCCGCAAGCAATCTAAGCGCTGAAGTCTTGTCAATGGCACACTGCCATGTAACGATGACCTGCGTCGTCGGAAAATAGAGGGTCTTATGATAAAAAGCATGACTGGGTACGGCAAGTCTGAGTCTTCCCATAAACAAGGTAAAATTACCGTTGAGATGCGAGCGGTGAACCATCGCTATGGGGAGATATCGGTTAAACTCCCCCGTTCGCTGGTCTGTTTTGAAAATGAGGTGCGGAAAGTCGTTTCCGCGCGATTGAAACGAGGGAAGATAGATATCTTTATCCAACTGGAGAGCGTTGTCGACGGCAATCCTCCCGTAGTAAACTCTTCTCTGGCCCGTGCCTACTATACGGCATTTTCCGCCTTGAGAGAGGAACTCGGCATCCGTGAACCGATTTCCCTGTCTTTGATTGTTTCCCAGAAGGATGTGCTGGCTGTAACGGAAAGTGATCTGGATGCGGAAAGTATGAGAGAGCAACTCCTGGCAGTTGTGGAGAGTGCGGTTGATGCTATGGAAACGATGCGGCTCAGGGAAGGACAGGAATTGGTCGATGATCTCCGGACGCGACGGGCGTATCTATCTAGGTTTATTGATGAAATTTCCCTTCGGGCGCCTCTCGTTCCTGCCGAGTATGCTGAAAAGCTTTCGGTGCGCCTTGCTCAGTTTGGCGTGAAAAACATGCCCGATGAGGCCAGAATAGCTCAGGAAGTGGTCCTGATGGCGGACCGTTGTGACATTACCGAGGAACTGGTGAGATTTGCCAGTCATCTTGTACAATTCGACGCTGCACTGGAATCAGCAGAGCCGGTTGGACGAAAGCTTGATTTTCTTCTTCAGGAGTTGGGGCGAGAGGTTAATACCATCGGATCAAAGGCTAATGACAGTGAAATTGCCTCCCGGGTCGTTGAACTGAAGGCGGAGCTGGAAAAAATTCGAGAACAGGTGCAGAATATCGAGTAAACGGTCCGGCTTCTTTTCTCATGGTCGGAAAAAGAAACGAAAAAGGAATGTGCATGAAACAAGAAGGTCTTCTCTATATCGTCTCGGCTCCCTCCGGTGCGGGGAAAACTTCCTTGTGCAATGAGTTAATTGACATTTTTCCGAACTTGCGGCATTCTGTGAGCTATACGACACGCCTGCCGCGGCTTGGTGAGACAGATGGTGTGGATTATTTTTTTGTCTCGTGCGAAGAGTTCGTAAGGATGTCCCGGGCAGGAGAATTTGCCGAGTGGGCGGAGGTGCATGGCAATCTTTACGGCACTGCTGTCAGGACGCTTGAAGAATATTGCTCACAGGGGATTCATGTAATTCTTGATATTGACTGTCAAGGTGCACGACAGCTAAAGTCATGCTACCACGATGCCGTGTATGTTTTTATTCTGCCGCCTAGTTTTGCTGAATTGCGGAAGAGGCTTGAGGGCAGAAATACCGATTCCCAGGATGTAATCGAGCGACGTATGCGTGTGGCAATGGACGAGGTGAAGGAATCCTCCTGGTACGATTACCTCGTCATTAATGATGACTTCGCTTGTGCCCTCGAAAAGTTGAAGTCGATTATCATAGCGGAGCAATGCAGGACAAAGAGGGTCGCGAAAAACGTTACCGGCACTTTTACTATCATTTAAATCAAATTGACGCGTTCCATGCGTCTTCGCACAGCACGTGTGAAAGGAGTTCCATTCCATGGCAAGAGTTACTGTAGAAGATTGTCTGAAAGAGGTTAACAACAGGTTTATGCTTGTTATGCTGGCATCAAAAAGGGTCAAGCAACTTTTTAAGGGGTCAACCCCTCTGATTGAGAATAAGGCTGGAAACAAGAATGTGGTTATTGCGCTCCGAGAGGTCGCTTCCGGGCGGCTTCAATATCAGATGTCATCTCGCAAGGGTCGCTAATTCCACTCTTCCAAGGGGGCGGGGCCGGAAGGTGCCGCCCTTCTTCTTGGATCTGCCGTATTCCCATCAGTTCATTTCACCGTAGTAACTTCCGCACCCGGCTCAACTTCTATGATCAGGCTCAATGACATTCTTGAAAAAATCCTCTCCTACAACCCAGTTGCTGATCTGGATGTTGTCAGGAAGGCCTATGTCTTTTCCGCCAAGGTTCACCAGGGACAGGTGCGTCTGTCGGGTGAGCCTTACCTTGTTCATCCCATGGAGGTGGCTGCTGTCCTGGCCGATCTCAGACTCGATGTTCAAACCGTTGCCACCGGACTTCTGCACGATACCCTCGAAGATACCCTTACAACCTTTGAAGAACTGGAGACGATCTTCGGCTCAGAGGTGGCGAATCTTGTTGATGGTGTTACGAAGATCAGCAAGATCCACTTCAAAACCAAAGAGGAAAGCCAGGCGGAGAACTTCCGCAAGATGCTCCTTGCCATGGCAAACGACATCCGGGTAATCCTGGTGAAGCTGGCCGATCGTCTCCACAATATGCGGACATTGCAGTATCAGCCGGAAATAAAGCAGCGCAGCATCGCGAAAGAGACCCTGGATATCTACGCTCCCATGGCCAATCGCCTTGGTATTTCCTGGATAAAAAGCGAACTGGAGGACCTTTCTTTTCGTTACGTTAACCCGCAGCTCTATTATGATCTGGCCTCCAAAGTAGCCATGAAAAAGAAAGAGCGGGAGTCTTTCGTCGAGGAGGTCATGGAGATCATCTCCCATAAGCTCACCGAACATGGTATCGAGGGAGAGGTTTCAGGGCGGAGCAAGCACCTTTACTCGATCCAGAAAAAGATGGACAGTCGCAAGGTCGATATTGACGAAATTTATGACTTGATTGCGATACGGGTGATGGTCGAGGATATCAGATCCTGCTATGCGGTTCTCGGTGTCATTCATTCAACCTGGAAGCCGATTCCGGGCAGGTTTAAAGACTATATTGCCATGCCCAAGAGCAACATGTACCAGTCTCTCCATACCACGGTTGTCGGTCCTCTGGGTGAAAGGATGGAGATCCAGATCAGGACCGCTGAAATGCACCGGGTTGCAGAGGCAGGCATCGCTGCTCACTGGAAATACAAGGAAGGGAAAGGCTATGACGAGAAGGATGTGAAGCGGTTCGCCTGGCTCCGTCAGTTGCTGGAGTGGCAGCAGGAATTGCAGGATTCCCAAGAGTTCATGAATACGGTCAAGGTTGAGCTGTTCCCTGAGGAAGTGTATGTCTTTACCCCGGATGGTGATGTGAAGGGTTTCCCCAAAGGGGCCTCGCCTATCGACTTTGCCTACAGTGTTCATACCGATGTCGGACACCGCTGTGTCGGGGCCAAGGTGAACGGCAAGCTTGTTCCCCTTAAGTATGAACTGAAAACCGGCGACATCGTGGAGGTTGTTACCTCTCCCCACCATACTCCGAGCAAGGACTGGCTGAAGATCGTCAAAAGCAACCGGGCCAGGAACAAGATCCGGGCCTGGGTCAAAACCGAGGAGCGACAAAGAAGTGTTATCCTTGGCCGGGAGGTTTGCGAAAAGGATTTTCGGCGCTACCGGCTCAATTACAACAAGCTGCAAAAGAGTGGCGAAATAAAGCGGGTGGCCGCGGAATTCGGGTTCGTTGCAGAGGAGGATCTCTTGGCAGCGGTCGGCTACGGAAAGCTTTCCTGCCACCAGATTCTGGGCAAGCTGCTGTCCGAGGAAAAATTGGCGGAAACCCGTGAGCAGAAGGAAACCCGGGTTTCAAAAACGATGGAGAAGCTCAACAAGAAATCCTCCAGTGCCATCCAGGTTAATGGTATCGATGATGTGATGGTCCGGTTCGGGAAATGCTGCAATCCGTTGCCCGGCGATGAGGTCGTCGGGTTCATCACCCGTGGCAGGGGGGTGACCATTCATACGGCGGATTGCTCCTTTGCACTGGAAAGTGACCCTGAAAGGCGCCTTGAGGTTACCTGGAACAGAGACAAGGAAACCGCCTTGCCGGTAAAAATACGGGTAACGTGTCATGATAAGAAGGGTATCCTGGCCAATATTGCGCAGGTTATCGCCAATTGCGAGGCAAATATTTCCAGTGCCTCTGTCCACAGTACCGTGGATAAGAAAGGCGAGAACCTGTTCGAGATCGAGGTAACCGACCTGGAGCATCTGAACCGTGTTTTGAACAACATCATAAAGGTAACGGGTGTTATCAAGGTTGAAAGATTGAAGGGCTGATTTGCTTGGGATTGTTTTCTGTCAATCGGCGCGTCCCGGGCTGAGTACTTCACGTGAAGATGGGGAGGGTATATGGCGAAAGAGATCCTGCAGACAGATAAGGCGCCCCAGGCGATTGGCCCCTACTCCCAAGGCGTCCGGGCTGGAGGCTTCGTATTCTTTTCCGGACAGATCCCGCTTGACCCGACAACAGGGCAAATAACGGGAGTTGATAGTGTCGAGCAGACAGAACGGGTTATGAAGAACATCGAGGAAGTTCTCGCCGCTGCCAATCTCGGCTTTGAGGATGTGGTAAAGACCACGATATTTCTCGTTGATCTTGCGGACTTTGCAGCGGTGAACGAAGTGTACGGCAGAAGATTTCAGAAGAACCCGCCTGCTCGCTCGACGGTGGAGGTCAAGGGGTTGCCACGCGGATCGCGGGTGGAGATAGAGGTGGTCGCATTCTCTGGCTAGAGCAAAAAGCCGCGGAGATAACAATCACCGCGGCTTTTTTCGTATGGGGTGGACGAATGAACGATGGGGAATTGAAGTGAAACACCCTGATAATAGTTAGAGGGCTTTCGTTACCCGGCCGGAACGGATGCAGCGAGTGCATACCTTGATGGTTGAAACGGTGCCGTTTCTCACTGCCTTAACTTTCTGGAGATTCGGAAGCCAGGTTCTGGATGTTTTGTTATTTGCATGGCTCACGTTATTACCAAAGCTGGGGCCTTTTCCACAGATATCACATATCTTAGACATTTTTTACTGTCCTCCTTCGTTGACTGAAGCATTTTTAAATATCAGATTGAAGCGGTGTTTGCAAGTTAAATTTATTGAAACGCGGCATTTTCACGGTGCTGGCTGGAACGGAGAATCATACCCATGTCTTTCCTGAAGGGGCTTTTTGCCTTCATTCTGCTCTCTTTTTGCATTGTAGTCATGCTTTTTATCGACTTCTCCTACACGACATTTTCCCTGCGTCAGCGAGACGTTGCAACTGACGCCATTGTTGTTCTGACCGGTGGCAGAGGGAGAGTCGAGGAGGGGATTCGTCTGTACCGTGAACACCGGGCCCGCTGGTTGTATCTGGTTGGTGTTGATCCATCGGTACGAAAAAACGATCTCTTCAAAGAGCAGGCGGGAAAGCGTGGCGGGGAGGAGATTGTGCTGGAAAAGTCGTCCAGAAATACCCTGGAAAATGCCCTCTACACCCGTGATCTGCTAGCCCGTCGGGAGATTCGATCGGTCCAGCTCATTACCTCTCGCTACCACATGAAGCGAGCTGTTCTTATTTTCACCTCTATTCTCCCTAAAGATATAGCAGTGTATCCGTATCCTGTCGACAGTAAAAACCTGAAGCCGGCCTGGTGGTCCCATGAGGGAAGCTTCCGGCTTCTGTTCAGTGAATTCTACAAATACTGCCTTTTTAAGACATTTTTTCTTTTTGCGCCGGGCGAATTGAGATCCGTCAGAGGGGCCTGAGCAGTTCTATACATCGCCCTTTTCTTCGATCCTGGGGAAAAGCGCCTCTGCTTTGATGACGCGCGTCTCCGGCCGCAAGCCTCCCCATGTGAGACCAGCTTCAGTGATCGGTTCCTGCCATCCAAGGTATCTGAGGCCTTTTACCGCGGTTTCCGGCATGAACGGCGAGAGAAGGTGGAAAACGATCCGCTGTGATTCCAGCATACAATACATCACGGTGGCGAGCCGGCCATGCTGGGCGGGATCCTTTGCCAGAGACCAGGGGGCGGTTTCGTCTATGTACTTGTTGCCGGCGGAAATAACTTCCCAGATTGCCTGAAGGGCTTTGCTGAAGGCCAGATCATCCAGGTGGGCGTCAACGAATGCCGGAAGAGCCTCGGTTTTTGCCCGGTACGCCTGGTCGGTTTCCGTCAGTTCCTCGGCTGCCGGCAGGATGCCGTTGAAATATTTGTTCA
>Ga0105099_10001901_pt1 | contig 12686 bp, 5 predicted proteins | sample PPLLak3cmMay2015_2_FD_79138 | JGI IMG/M metagenome (GOLD analysis project Ga0105099, IMG submission 79138) | Freshwater sediment microbial communities from Prairie Pothole Lake near Jamestown, North Dakota, USA - PPLs Lake P8 Core (1) Depth... | ecosystem: Environmental > Aquatic > Freshwater >...
TCCGGACAGAATTTATCTGACCGGACTCAGCATGGGTGGCTGGGGAGCCTGGAATCTCGCCTTTGCACATCCCGAAATGTTTGCAGCCCTGGTACCTATAGCCGGTTATGTAGACAGGATACCGGTGGTGGAAAATTGCAAAATCGCTCATATACCAACCCGTATCTTCCATGGCCTGCTCGATGAGGTCGTCGATGTATTTTATTCTGCAGAGATCTACAAAAAACTAAAGCCCTGCAACCCCAATCTTAGCCTGATCATTTTTGAGGATGCACATCACGACAGCTGGACCCGTGTTTACGAGGATCCGGCTATATATGACTGGATGTTTGCCCAGGTTAAATCAACAAATAGTATGAGTAAATGAGGTATTGCCTGATTCAAATTTTTCTACTATCAGCACTTTCGCTGAAATTCAGGTATGCAAGGTGTGGATATTTTATAACGACTCATTTTTGAAATATTGCCATTTTAAAAGCGGACTTAAGCTTGCAAAAGATATTTTAACTTGAACTTTCGGATAAAATGCCATTTTGTTTTTACTTTTGGTAAAAACATAGTTCCATTGAGGCCCAAAATCTTATTCCTTTTTTTTCTCTTCAATTTTATTGTCAAGGTTCAGTCACAGGAATTGTTACCCTTTGTTGAAAATTTCACCATGACAGACTATTATGGCGACAATCAGGTCTGGAGTTCAACACAAGGCACGGATAATGCGCTGTATTTTGCGAACAACTACTATTTTCTGAGGTACAACGGTGTAAAATGGGATAAGTATATATTGCCAAACAAGACTATCATTCGTTCCGTCCTTGCTGAAGGGGATCGGATTTACTGTGGCTCATATACAGAGTTTGGTTACTGGAAGCGAAAAAATGGGAAAATGACCTATTCTTCCCTGAGCAAAGGAAAGAAGCTATTTGAAGGCAATTCAATAAATGAGGAGATCTGGAAGATCTTCAAGTTTCAAAACAAGATCTATTTCCAATCATTCAATAATCTTTTTATTTACAACGGAACAACGATCGAGAAGATCAAAATACCTTTTCAGATATCCTATTGTTTTGTTTTAAATGATGAAATATATGTCGCATCAGTAAGAGAAGGTGTTTTTAGATATGTTAAAGGGCAGTTCAAAAAAATTGAAAACTGGCGTAATCTGGAGAATAATGTAGTCCATGGCATTGAGAGCAATGGTGAAAAAATCTATGTTTTCACCGAAAAAAATGGTGTGTTCATCGAAAATAGGGACCTGTTGATCCCCTGGGACAACGCCCTAAATAATGAGCTAAAGGAAGATATTATTATTACAGCCCGGTTTGTGAATAATGAACAACTCGCCATCGGAACTGCTTTCAACGGTTTATATCTGGTAGACATGATCACAGGAGAATATAAAAATATCAACCGAAATAATTCAATAAAAAACAATTCGGTATTAAGCATTGGATTTGACAAAGAAAATGATTTATGGCTGGGTCTGGACAATGGTATTGCACATGTGGAGATTAATTCACCCTATTCCATTTTTTCAGACAATACAGGAATTTTAGGTTCTGTATACTCTGTTTCATTTACCGATAACGGCTATTTGTTGGGCTCTAATCACGGCCTGTTTACTTATCAGGACAAAACTCTGAAAGTGCTGCCCAATACCAAAGGACATGTTTGGGAAATACAAAAAATAAATGATCAGTATATTGTCGGTCATAATGATGGCACGTTTTTATTTGACGGGATACAGGCAAATAAAATCAATTCGATAAGCGGTGGCTGGAAAATATTAAAAAGCGAATCCGATCCGATTGTTTTTCAGGCTAACTATTCAGGTATTGTAATGTATGATAATCCTCTTGATTTTAGTGAATACATAATTATTTCCGATTTGACAAGACCTATCAAAAACATCGCTCAGACCAAACCAAAAGAGCTGTGGGCAGTGGACAATTACAAAAGTTTGTACAGAATTCAATTTAATCCCGGTTTTGTAGGCGATACCATTGAAAACATTACGGAAAAAAACAATATCAGAAATGATTTTGAAATAAAATTGTTTCAGTTCAAGAACGAAGTTCTCTTTAAAATTGACACAATCTGGTACCAATATAATTCTATTACTGAGAAACTGGAAAAAAACAAACTTTTTAATAAAAATTTTTCTGAGGTTTCAGATATCATACCTGTCAATGATACAAATTTCCTGGTAATGAAAGACAAGTTGATTTATATCATTTATCCAAATAATGGGAAGTTCATTTGGGAGTTGATTCCATCAAAATACTATGAGGGGAAAATAATAAATCATAATACGAAAGTATTTCAAAACGGGGATAATTTCTACCTTAACCTGGATGATGGTTTTTTTACTTTTCACCTGGAAAATAAAAAAATGAAAGATCAAAACGTTCACATTGAGGCGTATTACAAGAATGATAAGGTAGAAGAGAACAGCAAGATTGAATACAACCAGCCTCTGGAAATCAATTTAATCTCGGAGTATTTCGGTTATAACCGTTCAGGTCTCTTTTACCAACTAAATGACGGAAGAGAATACTTACCTGTAAAGAAAGGATTCGTTACTCTAAACAACCTTTCCAGTGGTAGACAAATGATTAAAATATACCACAATAATGGTCTCGATTTTACGGAAGTTGCTTCTTTCGCCTTCATCGTAGCGAGGCCCTGGTACTTTTCAGTTTGGATGATCCTGGTATACTTACTATTGGTGGCCGGTATATTTTATCTGTATTACAAATGGAATAAAATACGGTATTTTGAAAAACTGAAATTGAAGGAAGAAGAATTGAAACATCAAAAAGAGATACTCCAAATTGAATTGGAAGCCAAAAACAAACTGACCCGCCAGGAATATGAAAAACATATGCTGGAGATGCAGATCAAATCAAAGGCTTCAGAAGTCGCAGGCAAATCATTGTCAATAGCCAAACAAGCAGAAATGATCGAGTCCATACAAAAGGTTCTAGAAAATGAAACTGATTTATTTCTATTAAAGAGCAAAATAAACAAGTCAATAAAGACCAACGCCATTAACAAAAAAGAATGGGAAAGTTATGATAAAAACCTGTTACAAAGTCATGAAGATTTTGTTCACCGCTTAACTCAGAAGTTTCCCAACCTCACATCAAAAGATATCAAACTCTGCATTTATCTGAGGATGAATTTATCGTCAAAGGAAATTGCTCCTTTGCTGAATATTTCGTATCGGGGCGTAGAGCTGCACAGGTACAGGTTAAGAAAGAAAATGGCACTTCCGACTGATGAAAAGCTTTCAAACATCATCCTATCCATTTAAATTTCACATTTTTCATTAAGAAAATAGAATTCAGGGTAATATTTCGACCTTCATTAACTCATCAATAATACATCATTGCACTTTTAATTCGATGAGTCATTTGTATCTATTCAATAATATAATTATTTGATTATTATTATTTTATAAACTATAATACAAAAAATGATGTGTTTTTGTAGTAAATATTTTTAATCAACTTAAACGATTTAGTTGTATATTTATAATTCACAAGAATCAATTAAGAATTGATATGAAACATATTCTTTTTTTTATCGCTATTTTGTTTTTACAAACGATGTCGTATTCACAAAAAATTTCGGGTACGGTGGTAGATAATTCCGGGGTGCCCATTCCGGATGTTGTTGTTTTCGCTGCATCTACCAATGAGAATACGACTACTGATTTTGATGGTATTTTCAGTATAAAAGCAAATCCCGGAGATGATATTCAATTCACCATGCTGGGTTTTGAGAAGGCCTTAGTGAAAGCCTCACAGGGAATGATCGTAATCATGAATGACGATAAAGAAGGTGCTTTGGATGAAGTGGTATTGATTGGCTATGGATCTAAGAAAGCCGGAGCCATCACAGGTTCGGTCTCTCAAATAAAATCTGATGAAATACTTAAGACTCCGTCACAATCTGCCATACAATCTATCCAGGGAAAATTGGCAGGCGTAAATATCGTCACCAATGATGAGCCGGGTGCTAATCCATCTATTCAAATCCGCGGTTTGGGAACTGTACTGGCCGGTAGGGATCCATTATATGTGATTGACGGTGTCGAATCCCCAAGCTTGAATGGTTTAAGCCCCAATGAAATCGCATCGATGGATATCCTTAAAGATGCTTCCTCCCTTGCTATTTACGGACAAAAAGGATCGAACGGGGTAATTATTGTTACAACTAAAAAAGGAAAAGAAGGCAAGATCAGAGTCTCCTTTGAATCTTATTTTGGCATCAAACAGATCCAAAGAGAGGTGGAAATGGCAGATTCTTATCGATTTGCCTATTACAATAATTCTGCACTTGGATCCAGTTCATACTTCAACTTTGAACAACCCTTTGATACAAATTGGCTGGATGAAATTACAGATACGGGCAGTATGATCAGCAATTTCTTGTCGATTTCAGGTGGCAGTGAGCATGCTAATTACTATTTAGGATATACGAACTACCAGGAAGAAGGTATTTTAAACGGAACCGAATACGACCGGAATAATTTCAATTCAAGAATTGAACTCAAATTACTGGATGACCGTTTGAAAATTTCAAATTCTCTCAATTTTTCTGTAATTCACAATACCCCCATGCCGCTCAGCGCGTTTACAAATGCTTATAAACAGGCACCGATTATGCCGGTTACCTATCCAAATGGCCGATGGGGAATGCCCTTTATAAACCCTCAGGGTATCAATGATTATGACGGAATTCGTTATAACAATGTTGCAAATCCTGCAGCGCAGCTTTATTTTACCAATGAAGAGAATAAAAATAACATCATCTTCGGGTCCATAAGCGCAGAGTTTAAAATTATAAATGATTTAAAATTCACTTCGAACTTCGGAGCTACATATAATGAAGGAAAAGGTTATACCTATACACCAAGCAAAGAGATTTGGTTATCACAAAATCCCACACAGGAAGCAGCCGATTATCCTGAATCCAATCCGGACAATGTATTAAACCAAAGAAAATTTGATTCTTTTATCTGGAACTGGGACAATTATTTCACCTACACAAAAGCATTTGGTAAAAATGATTTTACTGCGGTCCTCGGTATGTCACGATCAGAAAATAACAATGGTGAGTATTTATCAGGTACCCGTAATGATGTTCCTGAACAATCCAATTATTGGTATCTCGATTTTTCGAGTGATAACACCAATATAGCTCCCGGTGCTGTGGTTTCGAATTCACATTCAACACCCGTGCAATCGATGGCATACTTTGCAAGAGTTGATTATTCTTATGATGGAAAATATCTGATCACTGCCTCTTTCAGACGAGAGGGTATCAGTTCTTTTCAGGAAGATGAACGCTGGGGTAACTTTCCAGCGGTATCAGCTGGATGGGTCATCAGCAATGAAGAATTTTTTAATAGTGGAAAAACCTTAAATTACTTAAAACTGCGCGGTGGATACGGTGAAGTTGCCAATGGAAACAGCGGCAATTCATTGAATACCTTGGTTTTTGGTTCCGGCTATAATTATGCTTTCGGACCTGATCAGGAAATTTTTGCAGGTGCAAATATTCCTTACCAGGTCGACCCTTCGCTGTCCTGGGAGACCATGAAAGAATATGATCTGGGACTGGATTTCAGAATGTTCAACAACAGATTTTCAGGAATCTTTGATATCTATAACCGAAACTCAGAAGATGTAATTCTACCTGTTTCCCTGCCACCTGTTCTTTCACCGGGCCCTGTCTTTTTGAATACAGGAACTGTTTCAAACACAGGCTTTGAAATAACACTCCGTTGGGAGGATACGATAGGCGAAAACTGGAGATATTTTATAGGATCCAACTTTTCTGCCAATGAAAATGAACTGCAGGATGTCAGCAATGCCTATTTTGCCAATTTTATTGGTGGTGGACTGGGTAACGGGCAATGGACCAAGCAGGTTTTGGAAGGCGAAGCACTGGGCAGTTTTTATGTTTATGATGTAACGGGTTATAATTCTACAGGAGCTTTTACATACAGCGATGAAAGAGTTGTCGCCGGATCCTATCTGCCAACCTATACTTATGGAATTAACCTGGGATTAAATTATAAAAACCTCGACTTTTCAACCGACCTGTTTGGTGTTGGCGGAAATAAACTTTACAACGGAAAGAAAGCCCAGCGGTTTGGCGGTGAAAACGTAGAAAATGATTTATTGGATAGTTTTTGGACCCCCTCAACACCCAATGCAGAAAACCCTTACCCATTCAACGAAGTACCTATTGCTTCTTCTTATTATGTTGAAGATGGCGACTATTTAAGAATTAATAACATCACGCTTGGCTATTCAATACCGAATATGTATAAAAAAATTGATAAATTTCGAATTTATGTAACGGCTGTAAATCCGTTTATTTTTACTGACTTTACAGGTTTCTCGCCCGAAATTTCAGGAAATAACAATGCCAATCCAATGGGAAGCGCAGGTATTGAACTTGACGCTTATCCATCTAACAGATCCTTCATTATTGGGCTAAATCTCTTATTCTAATTGTATATATATGAAAACTTGTTTTGGTAAATTGTTCATGATTATTCCCTTTGCACTGCTTGTCACAGCATGTGAAGATGTTTTGGATGTGGATCCCAATAACGCAATTTCAGAAATCGATTTTTTGAATAATCCTGATAATGCTGTACAATTGGTTAACGGAGTTTACAATGCGCAATTGGAGTACAACATGTATTCTTTTTCCTGGATCGGTATGACTAGCATTACCTCTGATGATGCCGACAAAGGTTCAACAGCCAATGATACAGGAGCGGACAAGCATAAAATGGATGCCCTGACCTTTGATGCCACCGATATTTCGATCAGCGATGTCTGGAAAGGCCATTACGACGGTATTTACAGAGCCAATAATGCCTTGTTTTACTTGGAACAGCTTACCATTGACCCTTCCCTGAAAAATCGTTTGATCGGCGAAGTGAAATTTTTAAGGGCACTTTTTTATTTTGATCTGGTAAGGTGTTATGGCGGTGTGCCTCTTGTTACAACCCGAATCGATATCAATAACACAGAAGAAATCAACAATGTTGTTTTTGTCCGGAAAACCAAAGAGGAAACCTATGCCGTTATCGAAGCAGACCTGCTGCAGGCTATTGATTATTTACCTTTAAAAAGTCAATATCCGGCAGATGATCTGGGCAGAGCTACCAAGGGCGCAGCCCAGGCCTTATTGGCAAAAACTTATTTATACCAAGAAAAATGGCAGTCTTGCTATGACAAAGCCGGAGAGGTGATCAGCTCAGGACAGTATACCCTTCTACCGGCTTATGAAAACGTGTGGAGAGAAGTTGGGGAAAATGGTTCAGAGTCAATTTACGAGGTTCAGGCAACCCTTACGCTTGGCTTACGCGATTATACGAATGTTCAGGGAGCCCGCGGAACGCCCGATCTGGGCTGGGGCTTTAATACACCATCCCTGTCTCTGGCAAATTCGTACGAAACAGGAGATAAACGTAAAAACTCCACCATCCTGTTTGTTCAGCCAACGCCATTTGTATTGTGGGACGGCTTTGAGGGTTCATCAACATGGAATAATCCTAGGTATAATTACAAGGCATATCAAAGTAGTATAGTTGAGTCCTGGAATGGGGATAAGGGAGCCACCGCCAAAAATTTGAGGGTACTTAAATACAGCGATATCTTACTGATACGTTCAGAGGCTGCCTTAGCACTTGGTATGAATGCGGAAGCACTTAACAGGGTTAATGAGATCAGGTCAAGAGCCGGGCTCAGCCTATTATCTTCCCTGACAATGAATGAATTATGGAAAGAACGCCGTTGGGAAATGGCTATGGAGCACGACCGCTGGTTTGATCTGATCCGCACGGGTCAGGCCCAGTCGGCCATGACTGCCAATGGAAAAACATTTGTACCCGGTAAACATGAATTGTTTCCTATTCCACAGGATCAGATCATTACCAGCAATGGATCCCTAACGCAGAACCCAGGATATTAAGACTTAGAATAAACAACAATTATTAATATTAATCATTAAATTAAATCATTATGAAAACAAACAAATTTTTATTGTATGCATTATTTGCAGGGCTGTTAAGCATCCCTTTTGTAAGTTGTGGCGACGATGATGATGAAGAACCTCTTCCACCAATCGGCGGTTACAACAATGCCGATGAAGTAGCAGCAGCTGACCTGTTGGCTTACTGGCCATTGGATGGAAATGGAAAAGAAGACAAATCAAAAACAGATCCTTCAGCATCAGTGGGAGCAACGTATACAGCTGGAGCTAAAGGAGAAGCTGTAAACTTTGTAAATGGATATTTAGCGTATCCTGAAATTGCTACTTTGGCAACTTCCAGCGCAAATATGTCTATTAGTTTATGGGCCAAAGTAACCAATAATGGTGGAGCTGATGGTCATCCTACTATGTTGTTTACTTTGACTCGTCCAAATGAATGGGGTGGGAATGTTAACTTCATGGCTGAAACAGGATGGAGACCATCTACAGCTGATACATTAGTAATGAAAGGCTTAGTTATTATTAAAACCGGAGATGGTGGTGCCAACTTTCAAGATATCATAAATTCCGCGAACCCGAGTGCAGACGACATAGCTGCCGGCCATTCTGTACAACCCAATAAAAATGGAGGTAAATGGGCTCATTATGTTATGACTTGGGATTCTACGACAGCGATGTTTAAGTTGTATGCAAACGGTGTGAAAATTTCAAATCCGGTTTGGGAATCCAGAAATGGTGGTACCGCATTACCTTTGAATTTCTTTACTCCAACAAAGCCGGTAATCGGAACTTTTGGATCTGTTGCTTTTGGAACACCTGATCCATGGCAACGACCTATGAATGGTCAGGTTGACGAGATCAGAGTTTATAAAAAAGCATTGACCCCGGCCGAGATAGGCGCTTTATACGAATTGGAAAAAGCAGGAAGATAATTTTTGTTTTCATATTTGAAAACCTGACAGTGCTTTTGCCTGTCAGGTTTTCTTTAAATCAGTGAGGCTAAAATTTTGAGAAGCAAAATTAATTAGTCGAACTGATCCTGAGCTTGTCAAAGGATCTTATGGGTTTTATTCCTAGCCACATGTATCGCTTAAAAAACAATTCGTTTAAGATACCTCGACCGCTTGCGGCGCTGAGTTTCATTTAATAACAAATCAATCCCAAAAAATTATGAGAAAGGCTCTTGGCTTTATTATGCTGCTTTATTTTCTGACTACCTCCTGTTCCTGTTCAAAATCTGATGAAGACATTGAGGAGCCCATAGTTGAAAATCCGTTATCAGACGAAGAAATATTGGATAAAGTCCAAAAAGATGCCTTAAAATACTTCTGGGATTATGCAGAGGTAAATTCTAAACTGGCACGCGAGCGTTACCATACCGACGAACCTTCGGTAGATGCCAATCTGGTTACCAGTGGAGGATCAGGTTTCGGATTAATGACCATACTGGTGGGAATAGAAAGAGGTTATATTCCTAGAAATGAAGCTATTACCCGATTGAATACCGCTCTTGCCTTTCTGGAAAAAGCCGATCGTTTTCATGGCGCCTGGAGCCACTGGATAAATGGTACCAATGGCAAAGTCGTTCCTTTCGGAACAATCGATAACGGTGGCGATATCGTTGAGACCTCCTTCCTCTGTCAGGGTCTGATCTGTGTGAGGGAATATTTTAAAAATGGATCTGCTGAAGAAAAAGCACTGGCACAAAAAGCAGATGAACTTTGGAAAGGTGTTGAATGGAGCTGGTATACAAAAGGTGAAAATGCCATGTACTGGCATTGGTCACCCAATTATGAATGGCAAATTAACTTTAAACTGGAAGGCTATAATGAATGCCTGATCACCTATGTTATGGGGGCCTCTTCACCAACTTTCCCGATACCCGCTGCAGCATACCATGAGGCCTGGGCCAGAAAAGGAAACATTAAACATGCCGGAATGCGTTACAATATTCCGGTCATTTTTAATTATAACGGCGCCACAGGCAATGTCGGACCGATGTTCTGGGCACACTATTCCTATATGGGTCTTGATCCCCGGGGATTAACAGACCAATATGCCAACTATTTTACGCTTACCCAAAACCATGCTAAAATTATGTACAACCATTGTGTAACCAATTCCATTGGTTGGGTTGGATACAGCGAGGAATGCTGGGGTTTAACTGCCAGTTACACCCGAAATAACGATGGCAGTGTAGGATATACAGACCACAAACCAGGAAACGACAGGGGCGTGATCACGCCCACAGCTGCCCTGTCCTCTTTTCCATATACACCTGCAGAATCTATGAAAGCCCTGCGCTATTTTTATGAAAATAAAGATTGGAAAGATCGGTTAATTGGTGTTGCCGGACCTTATGATGCATTTTCGCCGCATCACGACTGGGTGACAAAAAGGTATCTGGCAATTGATCAGGGTACGATCGTACCCATGATTGAGAACCACAGAACCGGATTCTTATGGAAACTGTTCATGCAGGCTCCGGAAATCCAGCAAGGACTTAAAACACTGGGTTTCTCATCTACCCAGTATGGGTTCTAAAATAACTCAATGTTTTAATTCTTTGATTTCAAAATATTTATCCAATATCTGTTAAATCGACTTACGGAGTCAATGGCACTAAACTCTGTAATATACCTGTTTGGCACAGACAGGAAGACATTCAAACAATACGAAATTTATTGAAATGAAATTTACCTATACGATTCTCTTAATACTTTCCTGCGGGGCTTTTGCCTTGGCACAGAATAAAGAAAATACACCGGATCAAAGATCAAAATTTATTCAGGAGCTCATTACCAAAATGACGATCGAAGAAAAACTGGGCCAGCTCAACCTGCCTACGGCAGGTGATATCACAACAGGTCAGGCAAACAGTTCGGATGTGGCAAGAAATATACAGCAGGGAAAGGTGGGTAGTTTGTTCAATATTAAGTCAGTGGCAAAAATCAGAGAGGTTCAGAAGATTGCAGTTGAAAACAGCAGACTGAAAATTCCTTTACTATTTGGAATGGACGTTATTCATGGCTATGAAACTACGTTCCCCATACCTCTGGGCTTATCTTGTACCTGGGATATACAACTGATCGAACAGTCGGCCCGGATAGCCGCAAGAGAAGCTAGCGCCGATGGTATTAACTGGACATTTTCCCCCATGGTAGATATATCACGCGACCCCCGCTGGGGAAGGGTTTCCGAAGGTTCAGGTGAAGATCCTTACCTGGGCAGCCGTATCGCCCAAGCCATGGTAAAAGGTTACCAGGGAAATGACTTGTCTCTAAACACGACCATTCTGGCCTGTGTAAAACATTTTGCACTGTACGGAGCACCTGAAGGCGGAAGGGATTACAACACAGTTGATATGAGCAGAATACGGATGTACAATGATTATTTTCCTCCCTATAAGGCGGCTGTGGATGCCGGAGTGGGTACCGTAATGGCATCTTTCAATGAAATCGATGGCATTCCCGCCACAGGTAATAAATGGCTTTTGACAGAAGTACTCCGCAACCAATGGAAATTTGACGGATTTGTGGTAACCGATTATACAGGTATTCCGGAGATGACGGATCACGGTTTAGGCGATCTGCAAACAGTCTCTGCTCTGGCTTTGAATGCCGGTATGGATATGGATATGGTTGGCGAAGGTTTCTTGAGCACCTTAAAAAAATCGCTGGATGAGGGAAAAGTTACCATGGCGCAAATAGACAATTCCGTTAAATTAATCCTGGAAGCGAAATACGACTTGGGTCTGTTCGCAGACCCTTATAAATATTGTGATGAGAACAGAGCAAAAACAGAAATATTTACCCAGGAAAACCGGACAATTGCGAGAAAGACAGCGGCAGAATCCTTCGTGCTGTTCAAAAACGAAAAACAGCTGCTTCCCTTAAAAAAATCGGGAACCATTGCGCTTATTGGCCCTCTGGCGAACAATGCCGTGAATATGCCGGGAACATGGAGTGTTGCTACCAAACACGCTAACGCAGTTCCTTTATTGCAGGGCATGCAGGCAGTTTTAAAGGGCTCTGCTAAAGTATTGTATGCCAAGGGCAGCAATTTAATTGAGGATGCCGATTACGAAAACAGAGCAACCATGTTCGGCAAAACGCTGAACAGAGATGACAGGACGAAAGAGGTTTTACTCGCTGAAGCGCTTGAGATAGCAGGCCGGTCAGATGTGATAGTCGTTGCCCTGGGTGAATCTGCCGAAATGAGCGGAGAATCAAGCAGCCGTGTGCATTTGGATATCCCCCAAACCCAAAGGGAATTGCTTGACGCCCTGCTAAAAACAGGAAAACCGGTTGTACTTGTACTATTTACCGGGCGGCCCTTGGTGCTGACGGAAGAAAATCAAAAAGTAGCAGCAATCTTAAATGTTTGGTTCCCGGGAACAGAAGCCGGTTACGCCATCTCTGATGTATTGTTTGGAGATATCAATCCCTCCGGAAAACTAACGATGACTTTTCCTCGAAGTGTCGGACAAATCCCTGTTTATTACAGCCACAAGAACACTGGAAGACCCTTGAAAAACAAGAACGGAGATTTTGAAAAGTTCAGAACGAATTACCTCGACGAGCGCAATGAACCACTTTTTCCTTTTGGTTATGGTTTGAGTTATACCACTTTCACTTATAACAATTTAGAAATTTCTAAACCGA
>Ga0105099_10001902_pt1 | contig 12685 bp, 11 predicted proteins | sample PPLLak3cmMay2015_2_FD_79138 | JGI IMG/M metagenome (GOLD analysis project Ga0105099, IMG submission 79138) | Freshwater sediment microbial communities from Prairie Pothole Lake near Jamestown, North Dakota, USA - PPLs Lake P8 Core (1) Depth... | ecosystem: Environmental > Aquatic > Freshwater >...
TAAGGGGTATAAGGAGATAGGTCATCCCTCTTGTAGGGGTCATCGTCACCATCCTGATCAGGAGCCTGCTGTAGGGTATGCTCTCTACCCGTCTTACCTCTTTTAGGCGCGGTATGAATATCCCTGACGAGATATACCTGAATGCGAAGCTCAGGAGGAAGACTGTGATATATGACGACCAGAATATATGGCTGTATCTGACAAGGACTGTGCCTAGCATCGCTCCAAGGAATATCGCTATCCCGTCGAGCACGTTGAAGTATGCCACGCAGGTTGCCCTTTTCTGCGTTGTTGTGGTGTCGAATATGAAGTCGAATGTGGCAAGCTCGAAACCTGCCCAGAAGAATCCGCTATATGCCTGTACGAATATCAGGTATGCTATGTTCGGCGATATGGCCCACAGGAATGGCACGAGGGGCATCGTGAACCCTGCGAGTGTGAGGACTTTCTTTGAGCCGTACTTGTCTATCGCTTTTCCCCATACTGGCATGGACAGGTATTTGATTATTATCGCGACCGCGCTGACTATGGTGAATGTCATGTAGTTGAATTTTAGGTCATAGAGCATGTATGCTGTGAAGAATGGCGCTGCTATATAGACTGAAAAATTCATCGCGCAGAGGTACATGACGAAAAGCCCGTAATTCCTGTGGCTTGCCTCTTTTATGAAGTCTTTCAGGCTGAAATTTGCCTCTTCTGCTATCTTGTAGTCTGGCTCGTATTTCTTGAGGAGATAAATGAAAGATCCTATCCTTGATATTAGCGCTATAGAGAATATTATCAGGAACCCGATATATTGCTTCTCGCTGCCGTCTGTGAAATTCTGCAGTATGTATCCTGAGATGAGGAATGTGAAGAAGGATATGAGGCCGGCTATCTCGTTTCGTCTGCCGAAGTACGAGCCTCTTTCGTTCTCATCGACAAGGTCGCCCATCCAGCTGTTCCATGCGGGGTTCAGTATCATGCCGAATATGTAATAGATGCATGCGAAGATTATCAGGTATGATGTCTTGAAGTCGCCGAAGAAATACACAAGTGCTATCGGGATATACATGAGCCCCTGCAGGAGTGCGAATAGCGTCACAAGTTTCTTCCTTGATTTGAATATCCCAAGAAGCTTGTTTGAATATATCTGCAGTATTGACCCGAGTGCAAGAGGCAATGATCCAAGAAGTCCAAGCTGTGTGTTTGTGGCTTTTAGGAACACGGCGAACACAGATAGGAATGATTCTCCAAAACCTACCATCGCAGAATGGAATGACCCGTCGATTACAGAATACCTGAGGCTCTTTTTTATCTTTGTCTTGATGTCGTCGTCCATGCCAAGCTAGTAGCAGGAGGGATTTATAAATCTAATTCTTGATAAAATTACCGATTCAGCGGTTGACACCGCCTTCAAGTCATAGTTAACACTATTTTTGCATCTTAATGATGTGTTTTATCAGTTCTAGAATCTTCTCTGTCGTCTGCTGGCATTGCTTATGCTGCCTGACGGTCTTGGTGCGCTTTGGCCTTCCCTGCGGGCTGGGCCGCGTCTGGGGCCCCTGTCATCCCGGGGCCTTCCAAATCCGCCCTGTCCCGGGCGTTGGAATCCTCTCCTGAATCTGGGTTTCTCCTTCCAGTATATCCTGACCTGTTCTATCTGGGGGGTCTCTTCTTTTGGTATTTCTACTGAGTTGTCTCTTAAGACCCTTGAGAAATTATCATAGTCTGCGCTTGCGAGTATGTTTATCGCTTTGCCTTCTTTTCCTGCTCTTGCAGTCCTTCCTATCCTGTGGATGTACTGCTTGCTCTCTTTAGGTATGTCATAGTTGTAGACGTGCGATACGCCTTTTATGTCAAGGCCTCTTGCTGCGACGTCAGTGCATACGAGGACTTCAACTTTCTGGGCGTGGAAATCACCTATTGTCCTTGTCCTCTTGTCCTGTGACAGGCCGCCGTGGATCGCCATCGCTTCTATGCCCATCTGTTTTAGGTTGTTTGCGACAAAATCCGTGTTCCTCTGCGTGTTGCAGAAGACCATGACAAGTCCGGTCCTTTCCTGTTTCAATAGGTGGACAAGGAGCGAGAATTTCAGGCCATCCTGGACATTATAGTACACTTGTGTGAGCTTTCTTGGGTCGACAAATGTCTCTGCTGACACTTTTATAGGATTGTTCATGTATCTGTGCGCTATGTTGGCTATCTCGTTAGGGATAGTCGCTGAGAATAGCAGCGTCTGCCTGACTTTCGGGCATTCGCGTATTATCTTCTCGACATCGTCGATGAATCCCATGTCGAGCATCCTGTCTGCTTCGTCGAGTACTAGAGTCTTTATGCCTCTTAGCATTATCGTCCTTCTGTCTATGTGGTCGAGGATCCTTCCGGGAGTCCCTATGACTACGTCCGCCCTTCTTAATGCGTCTATCTGCGGGTTTATCGACACGCCGCCGTATATCGATGTTATGTTGAGCGGCTGGTATTTCGAGAATTTCCTTATCTCTTTTCCCACCTGCTCTGCGAGCTCTCTTGTGGGTGTTAGTATCAATGCCTGTATCCCTGCGCCTCTCTTGGCGTTTTGGAGTATCCCTGATGCGAATACAAGTGTCTTTCCTGACCCTGTAGCGGATCCTCCTAGGATGTCCTTTCCTTGCAGGACGAGCGGTATTGCCTTTTCCTGTATCAGTGTCGGTTTCTCAAATCTCTCTTCTGCTATCACCCTTAATATGTTAGGGTTTATTCCAAGTTTACTAAATAATTCCATGTTTTATATCGAAGAAAAAGTGGTACTTTTTCTTGAACCTCATTATGTGTTATTTTCGATTAGAGTTATCTCTATTTCTCATGTTATCGCCACCTCTTTATAAATGTGAGCCTTGTTTATCGCAATGTCTATGCTGCCAAAGCCACCTAGCGAGCTACGATATTATATTCTAATGACTCTGCAGTTGGGCGTAAAGAATCTAAGAAAGACTCGATGCGAGCGTGGCTTTGGCTTAGTATTTTTCTGTTGTTGAAATGCTCTATTTCCTGACCCGTATCCCAGAAGACCTGTCGTGATACACCATCTGCGTAAAGCCAGCTAATTTCAGGTTCTTCATTATGTTCTCCTGGAATTCCTTGCCATGCGTCTTCTGAGGTTTTGGTGCATAATGATACAGTATGCCGTCTTTCTTGAGCACCCGGTAAAGCTCTCTGTAGAATTCTTTTGAATATAGCTCTGGTGACCTCTTGAATGTGGGCGGGTCGTGTATTATCCTGTCGAAGTATTGGTTCTTGAAGTTGTTTATCCCTATATCTACCTCTTTTTCGTGCAGTGTTATCTTCGGGTTCGTGAACAGCTCTCTTGAATACGGGTTTATCTTGTCGAGGAATATTACATTCTGGTCCCTTTCGAATGTATGGACCTCGTCGGCATCTTTTGAGGACATTATCGCTGTGTATCCTGCTCCGCAGCACGTGTCAAGGACCTTGCCTTTGACTGGTGATATCTCTTCTATCTTTGTCTGTGTGTCCTGCTTCGGCGATATGTGCGTATGCCTGTGCATCGGTGTTGATGATAATGTGAATGTCGGCCAGTCTGAAGTTGGCATCAGTTTGTAGTATAGGTTCGTCTCATCCGAGAACACTGCCACCTTCTTGAGCTCGTTGTCTTCGACGACATAGAGGAAGTGCTCTTTGACTTTCGTGAAATCCTCCACAGGTATTGTATTGCCGTCTATTATTGCGTTCCCGTCTTTTATCTGTATCTTTGTCTTCGTCATCCCTAGATCTAGCGATATCTCAAGCTCCTCTTTCCTGTTTAAGAGGATCTGCTGCGCTTCTTTGTTGGATATTACCGGATAATCCATCCTCATTCTTTGAACACCCTCTTAGTGACTATCTTAGATTCAAATTTATCTGGCAGCTGTCTGAGTTTCATAACTTTTTTTATTGGAGAAGTTTAATAAATCTTTGCAAGAAAGATGGCTTGGTTTTCAGAATTCTTTCAGTATCTCTTCCCAGCTCTTGACCCGTCTCATCTTATCGTTCAGGTTGTTCTCCCTGTTCCATGGCCGGTCATAGAGAAGTGATCTTGTGCCGTTCATGCTGCAGTCATGGGCATATTGGAAGCAGTCAACTATCATGACTTTTACCCCCTGTTCATGGCATATCTCGTATTTCTTCCTGCCTGCATCTGCGCCATTGCCGTGCCAGTCTGATGTGAAGTATACATCTAAGAACCGGTCAGGCAGCTTCTTGTTTATGAGTGCTATCGTCTCATCTCTCACTTTGATAGGTCTTGCGGTGATTATCACGAGGTCATGGTCCTTGGTGAGTATCCTTGTTGCCTCTTCTGCGCCATCGACGAGCGGAAGGTCCCTGAACTGTTCTGTCATGAAGAAAGCGTCTACCCTGCGGGTTATCTCGTCTCTTGGCACATTAAGGGTTTTCGTGAGTTCGTACTTTGTGACGTCTTCTATGCTGAATCCTGTGCCGTACTGTTCGTTGTGGTATCTAAGAAGCGGAGTTATGAATTCTGCAAGCACGTCGTCAAAATCTATGCCTATCATCATATTTTCTTGCCTGCTATTGCTGTTATATCTATGGCTGCTGTCGATGCATTGAGAAGGTTGTAGATGCGGGGAGGTCTTTTAAGATTCATCTTCTTTATCTCTCTTGATACGTGGCCTTCATCATCCATATGATCTTCTATTGTTGTGGTATCTATGACAGCATCGTAACTGCCGGTCTCCAGCTCTTTTAATGAATTGCTGACCTTGACATGTTCTGGTTTGAATTGGCTGTTCAGAGTGTATTCTAGTGCTGTTGTGAACCTGTTCTTGTACGGAGAGTACACTAGCACTCTATTGTGCTCTTTTCTCTCGCAAGAAGAGTCTTCAGTATAGTTGTTACGGGGTTCATTCGAAAACATTTTCTCTCAATCACCTATCTTGTCTTTATTTGTTGGGTGAACACAGCTTGTTTATAAATATAATACTTTTGTAGTTATCACACAGTGACAACAAAACGAAAGGTTTAAAAAGGGAAGCCACAGGATACCTTATTTTGTGTTGAGCGTGACGTCTAGTGACAAGAGAGAGCTTTCTGACATAGTCCAAGGTAGAGACCAGTATTGGAACCTGGACAAGCGATACGAGGCATTGCAGGAATATGTAGCTACTTGTGATGATGAAGAGACCCTGGTAACACTCCTTGACTGGGTCGACCGCAGGAGAGATTCCAAACCTAAGCTTGAGGAGAAGGCGAACAGCCTTTATGACAGCGTAAGGCAGAAGCTTAGGGATGCAAGTCCAGATGGTGATGTGGGCTGCGGCGATGGAGATGGCAGGTTCAATTATCTTATAGAAGAGCTGGAGGGAAAAGGCAATAACTTCTTCTACCGGGACAGGCTGAAGAGGATAAAGGATGGACTTTCTGCTACGCCTCTTGATGGCATCTCATCAGATGAGATAGTTGACCTTCAGCTGCTCGAGACAAAGCTCGAGAACAGCTCTTACCTCAAGGCGAAGATAGGGAAAGACAGGCAGCTCGCTGCTGATTTTGTCTCGACATTATGGGTGCTGCGCGACAAGATAAAGGAAGCTAGATCAGCATATGCGCGGGATAGGCTAAAAGATGTGAAGTCAAAGCTTTATGACGTGGACACCGAATGCCTTTCTGCAGAGAAGATACTGAACCTCCAGAATCTGAAGGTGAACCTGGAGAATAATGATTACATAAAGTCTAGTATGGGCACTGACCGCCAATTGGCTGCAGATTTCGTCTCGACATTATGGGTCCTCCGCGACAAGATAGATTCAGCGAGATCAGCCTATGTCGAGAGGAAGAAGGAAGAGTCCCGGCAGAAAGAGAAGATGCTGCAGGAAGAGGCAAGACTTGAGCATGCAAGACAGGAACAGCGTAAGGCTGTTTCCAGGAAACCTTTCTTCTCGAGGATAGCAACGGCTGCGAAAGTGGCATGCGTGGCTGCAGTAGCATCTATGTTCTTTTCACCCGGCGATTCAGGTAAAGATGTCCATATAAATTCTCATGATGCTCCATATTCCCAAGAGCAGGTCATAGAGCTGTCTGATGCTGATATTGAATATGATGTTGATGTTTCAGACCTCGATGCTATAGATTTCGACTCTGTGCTTTCAGGAAGCAAAGATTCAAGACCTGTGGTCAAGGAGATCAAGAATCCTGTGTTGGGTGAAGCAAGAGGCGTGCGTGTACCGATACTGACATACCACGGGATAAGTTATATTGACGACGGTTCTAGCATAACGATAACGCCTGGTAAGTTCAGGCAGCATCTCGAGACGCTTTACAGGGCAGGATTCACCCTTGTATCTCTTGATGACTATGTCAGTTCAGATTTTTCAAGTGTGCCAGGAGGCAGGAAACCGATAGTCATAACGTTCGATGATGCGGCCGTAGGCCAGTTCAGTTATTCCAAGAAGTCGGATGCAGAAGGGAACCGTAAGATAGACCCGAATAGTGCAGTAGGGATACTTAACCAGTTCCATCTGTCGCATCCTGATTTCGGCAAGTCTGCAGCTTTCTTTGTTGATTTCTATGGTGCTCCTTTTGCTCAGCAAGATTTTGTTAAAGAGAAGTTGAATGCCCTTCTCGACATGGGTTTTGAGATAGGTTCTCATACGTACGACCATAAAGACATGGTGACTGTCTCTGTTTCAGAGAGGGAGAAGGACATTGAGAAGTTCAACGAGAAGATTGACACGCTTTTAGGAGACAGGTCTGAAGAAGTCAAGTACTTTGCATATCCTTATGGGTCTTATCCTAAGAATATCAATAAAGATCCTCTTATGTCCGATTCTGGTCCCGGGGCAAGATTCGTTGCAGCATTCGGCCCCCTAAGGGATGTCAACTTGACTCCATCTACAGGAGACCGTGAGGAACTGCTCAGGCTGTCAAGAGTGATTGTCAGGAATGATACGCCATTCGAGAAGTACATATCTGCCAAGGACATATACGTGAAGCCAGCATCATTGCTTGCGATGGATTCAACAGTCATCGATGGACAATCTAAAGCTGCTGCGCTTGCTAATCCTGCTGATCCCCTGCAGGATATCGGCGGAGATTATTATGATGGATCATCTATAGATGGAGACCTGGTCTATGCAGAGAACACTGTAAGACAGATGCCTGGAGGTTTAGTGCTTCAGGACATGCGCATAAAGACGGATGAGAAAGTCATTGCGCTGACATTTGACGGGTGTGATGCCAAGAGGGATGGCTATGATTCTGATCTTATTGAATACTTGAAAGCTGAGAATATACCTGCCACGATATTCCTTTCTGGAGAATGGATCGACAAGAACAGGGTTGAAGCAGAGTATCTTGCGAAAGAGGAGCTTTTCTCCATACAGAACCACGGAGAGTTGCACAGGCCTCTTTCTTTTTCAGGAAACTCTGCGTATGGTATAGACGGGACATTGAGTCCGATTGATGCGCTGCTCGAAGTCGAGTTCAATGCTGAGAGGATCAGAGGGCTTACAGGAAAAAAGCCAAGATACTATCGGCCAGGCACTGGTTGGTATGAAGAGGAAGCAAAGGAGCTCATAGAAGAGAAAGGATACAAGATAATAGAGTTTGACATAGTTTCAGGAGACTACACTGGAAAGAGTTCTGCAGGATTTATAATGTCCAAGATATTGAAAGCAGGGAACGGTTCTATCGTGCTCATGCATCTTAACCATCCTGATTGGAACACCAAAGAAGGCCTTGAGCTTGCTGTTCCTGAACTTAGGAGAAGAGGCTATCGTTTCGTGAAGATAGAGGAGGGTACTGGTAAATCTGTACCTAATGTCTGAATATCCTTAAAAGACGTAGGATGTTCGCAGGTTTTCGTGTTAATTTCGTTTTTTTCTTTCTTTTCGCGATTAGCTTTTTCAATCGGAAAAAGACGTCTTTTGTTCGATGTCAAGTATCGCTAAAGGCATAAAGAGGTACGTAGGTATAGCAGCATTAGCTGTTGGAATCTCATGTTCTGGTGCAGATGCCGCTCCTGTTCAGGATGCCTGTTCAGAATCATCCTGTCCTGTCGTCTATGAGGCGAAAGTGGAAGAGCCTGAGCTTGCATGCTATCATGAAGATTCTATATTTTCAGAGGCCAGTGTATATTGTGATGATTTTCTTCAAGGTATGATAACAGGTCTTGAGCTCACTGTCACATTGTCTGACCAGACGATGAGGCTTGAGGGCTTGCTAGGTTCAGGACCAGAGCGTTGCACTCTTTTAGAGCAGAGGACAATCTTGGGAAAGAAGGGCTGGGAGACCCCGAAGATGGAGTCAGATATGAAGTATGCGAACATAAATCCTGTCTGGTACATACCTAATAGCATACTTGCAGAGATGTTGAAGGAGCATTCTGCAAGCTACGTAAACCGTTTCTGCCACAAGGATGGCTGCTACATACTCCCCGGTCCGAACAATCCTCTAGGAGCAGTCGCTTTCCATATTGAAAACAGCAGAGGGATAAAGCTGCACGGCACGATAAACAAGGAATTGTTCAATAATGAGGACAGGTTCTATTCGCACGGCTGCATAAGGACAGAGGATGAGGTCAAGCTTCTGAAGACGATTAATGAGCTTGTCGGCAACAGCGAGGATTGTGATGGTGCATGTATCGACAAGCATATCTCTTCTGGTAAGACCCACAAGCTGGTATTCAATAAGACAGTCCATATCAAGATAGTCGAGTAGATCCAGCTGAAATTAAGCCAGTGCCGCCTTGCGAGCCTAAGGGCATTTCTGTAATACTGATAGTTTTAAATATCTGTCAGGAGTTCTTTTTTGTCATGGCGCTTACGGTTGAGCAGAAAGCAGAAAAAATAGCAGAGGAAGCTAGAGCCAGCATAAGCACGTTCTGCGGTGAAGAATGTCATGCATACTGCTGCAGGAAAGGGTATCTTGTCCTCACAAAAGAGCAGGTCCCTATAGTCACTCAAGGCAGAAAGGCCCAGATGATAAAGGATGAGACGCTGATGGAGCTTGATGATGGCAGGTTCTCCATGTACATGGGCAAGTATGATCATCCCTGTCCTAGTTTAGATATCAAGACATTTAGATGCACCATATACCCGAACAGGCCTAAGACCTGCATGGATTTCCCGTTATTCCTTCAAGACAAAGGCATCCGTCTCTCTCCAAGATGCCTTGCAGTGAAAGAAGGCAAGTTCTACCCTTACGTCTCTCAGCTCTTGGCATTAGGCTACAAGCTGGAACGTTGGCATCCGTATTCGGATATGGAGATACATAATACGATAATTCTGCCGGAATGAATGGCTGCTTAAGGGTTAGCATCAATCTGCGAAGGCTCTTCTGAGTTATAATAGAAACTGACAGGGGGATGTCACTTACAGGGAAGTCAGTTATTCTATTTGACATTTATAAGCCGAAGCCCGATGCTACCCTAAGAAATCAAGTTGATATGCTTACATCTCTTCCGGCGCCTTTATCCCCAGGAGATGCAGCCCGTTCGCAAGCACCTGTCTTACCGCATCGCAGAGAAGTATTCTTGCTTTGACTGTCTCTTCGTCTCCTGCTTTCAGGACAGGGCAGGCATCATAGAATATGTTGAATTTCTGGCCCAAGTCTATCAGGTATTTTGCAAGTATTGATGGCTTGTACTGTTCAGTTGCCTGTGACAATACAGTCTCGAAATTGCTCAGTCTCTTGATGAGCTCTTTCTCAGCATCTGCAGAGAGCAGTTGGAATTTGACTTCATCAGTCACGCTTTTGTTGTACTTCCTTATTATTGAGCATATCCTCGCGTGGACATACTGGACATATGGTCCTGTCTCTCCTTCGAATGAGATGCTCTGTTCAGGATGGAATGTTATGTCTTTAACAGGGTCTGTGACCAAAAGGTAGAATTTCAGTGCGCCTATGCCTATGACTTTCGCCCTGTCATGTATCTTCTGCTCTTCGAGGTCGTTGTATCTTTTTATTATCTCGTCCTTGGCAAGGTCTTCCATCTCTAGCATGAGGTCGTCAGCATCGACGACTGTCCCTTCCCTGCTTTTCATCCTTCCGTCAGGTAATAGTACCATGCCGTATGCGAAGTGGTAGCATCCGCGTACGAAATCGAATCCGAGTTTCTTGAGTATCAGGAATAATACCTTGAAGTGGAAGTTCTGCTCTGACGCGACGACATATATTGACCTTTCATAGTTGAAGTCCTGGTGCTTGAGCCATGCAAGATAAAGGTCTTGTGTCACGTATACACTTGTGCCATCCGACCTCAACAAGACTTTCTCTCCCAGTCCTTCTTCACCTAGGTCGACCACTACCGACCCTTCTGCGTTCTTCTTGAATAGTCCTTTTTTTAGGCCACCCATGACTATGTCTTTGCCTTTCTCATATGTCTTGCTTTCGTAGTATACTTTATTGAATTTCTTGAGGCCGAAGTCCTTGTAGGTCTGCTCGAACCCCAAGAGTGCCCACGTGTTCATCTTCTCCCAAAGCCTTCTGATCTCAGGGTCGTTGGATTCCCACAGCCTTAGCATCTCTTGCGCATCATCGGCAATTTTCGGGTCCTCTTTCTCTTTCTGGCAGAATAGCACATAGAAATCTCCTACAAAATGGTCGCTTTTCTTGCCCGTCGTATCGGGAGTCTTACCTTCTCCCCATCTTTTGTACGCAAGCATGCTCTTGCAGATATGTATCCCTCTATCATTATTGAGGTTGACTCTCACAAGGTCATAGCCTTGGCTTTCGAGAAGGTTTGACATGCTCTCACCAAGAGCCATGTTCCTTAGATGGCCGAGATGCAGGGGCTTGTTTGTATTTGGAGCAGGAAACTCTATTATCACTTTCTTGCCTTCGCCGATTTTTGATTTTCCATAGTTATCTTTTGTGTTGAACAGTTCCTTTAGCGTTCGTTCTGAGATTATGCTTCTGTTTACAAAGAAATTCACATAAGGCCCGATGTTCCTTACTTCTTCTATCACATCGTCAGGTTTTATCTTCATCTTGAGCCATTCTGCTATCTGCTGAGGGGACTTCTTTAGCTTTTTAGAAAGTGTGAAACAGGGGAATGCGTAGTCTCCGAGTTTCGGGTCAGGAGGGACTTCTATCAAAGATTCATCTATCCCTTCTGTGCCTGCCTCGTCGACTATCTTCTCTATTATGTGCAGCCTGAAATTATCCATTTCTTTTTATTCTCGCTTTCAGCGTCTTGCTTTGAGTTTCTCTTTTATGAAGTGGCTGATGGTTTTTATTCTTTGCTCCTTTATAGGTTCAAGAGTTATACCTTGTTTTTCAGCGATCACCCGTATCTCATGCCTCATATCCCTTATGGCTTTACTTAGGACGCTGTATTCTTTCCATCTTATGTATAGGCCTATGAGATAGAGCCCGAATACCCCTCCGACCAGGAGTTCCATCTTCTTGACAAGGCTTTCTATCGGATCAAGAACTGTTGTCAGTATCGGCAGCAATGTAGAGTTTATGTCCAAACGCGCACCTCTTTTCCATGAGGAGAAGACTGGTTTATTTATTAAAGTATCGTAGAAAAATAATTTGAAAATTAAAAAGATTTATTCTTCCTCTGTCTCTTTTTCCTCTATCTGTTCTGCCTGTTCAACCCCTTTGAGGAAGGCCTTGTCTTTCGGGTCATCGTCATCTTCTTCTTCGTCAAATGAAAGGTCGTCTTTCGCTTCATCATCTACTGATTCGTCCTCTTCTTCGAAATCTTCCATGTAGTCATCACCTTTTTTGGGAATTGAATTTTGGGTTTCATGGTTATGTATAAAAAAGTTTCGCACAGGTTTGTATATAAAATATATAATCTTCGGGAATCACTACTGCACGATTCTAAAGATATGGATCATTCCGGATAGGTGACCACTGGTGTATAGCGCTGAAATTTTTTTATGATATCATTCAACAGGTCAGTACATCATTCAAAACTTTTTTAAACATCCTTTCTTTTTTTACCGGACATGATACTGACAATATCGGGTAACCCTGGTTCTGGAAAGACGACTGTCGCTAAATTGCTTTCTGAGCGTCTGAAGCTCAAGCACTATTACATGGGTGGCATCAGGAGGCAGATAGCTAAAGACAGGGGTATGACTATCGAGGAATTCAATAAGCTTGGTGAGACTGACCCTTCAACAGACAAGATCGTTGATGATTACCTGGTCAAGTTAGGCAAGACAGAGGACAACTTCATAGCGGAAGGCAGGACTGCAGCACATTTTATTCCTGATTCGATAAAGATTTTTGTTGATGTTGACCTGAGGGTCGGGGCAGAGCGTATACTAAAAGATCTGACAGAGAAAGGGCAGAAAAGTGTCAGGAATGAGACTTCTGCTGTGACAGTCGAAGGGCAGATGAAGCTTTTGAAAGAGCGTAATGCCTCTGATGCTGAAAGATACAAAAAATATTATGGTATAGATATAGCTGATAAGAAGATGTATGACCTGTGGCTCGATACTTCGGATATGTCTCCTGAACAGGTCTATGAAAAGATAGCTTCATTCGTCAGATCATATCGTGTTTCAAAGGATAATCAAAAACCAAAATCAAAACCAAAGGTTTAAATATTTCGCTCAGATGTATTTCATCATCCTTCTAAGATTTATAATATGAGGTAGAAGGAGTTAAAATGGCAGAAACAATAAAAACAGACGATTTCATCGAATTGGATTATACTGGTGTCTTAAAAGACACTAAAGTGGTATTTGACACA
>Ga0105099_10001903_pt1 | contig 12681 bp, 7 predicted proteins | sample PPLLak3cmMay2015_2_FD_79138 | JGI IMG/M metagenome (GOLD analysis project Ga0105099, IMG submission 79138) | Freshwater sediment microbial communities from Prairie Pothole Lake near Jamestown, North Dakota, USA - PPLs Lake P8 Core (1) Depth... | ecosystem: Environmental > Aquatic > Freshwater >...
ACCGAATCTTTGTGGGGTATTACTTCTATCCAGGCATTCTTTGACGTGTTGGTAACCGGGGTTTCCATCAGCCTGAAATTCTTTGCATCGAGGTTGGTACGAATGAAAAAGCGGTCTTCAAAATGATCGATATCATATTCCAGTTCCCGTTCCCGGGGATGAAAAACTTTAAAAGCTCCGGCGGGATCATTGGCTTTTATATAGCGATATTCATTGGATAAGGTCGATGCCAGGGCGATGATGATATATTCTTTTGACTTGGTCTTATATACATAGGCATTATAGGTCTCATCTTCCTCTTCATAAACATCGACATCCTTTTTAGCTGATGTCCCCAGGGCATGGCGCATGATTTTATAAGGCCTCAGGGTGCTCACATTTTTCAGCGAATAAAAGAGGGTTTTGTTATCCGATGCCCAGGTACACGAACCCAACGTATTGATGATCTCATCCGTCAGGTATTCACCGGTTTCAAGGTTTTTGATCTTTAAAGTATAGAGCCTGCGGCTTACGGTATCCTCGCCGAATGCCATCAGCTTGTTATCCGGACTGACAGAAATCCCCCCGACATCATAGTAATCGAATCCTTTTGCCATTTCATTCACATTCAGCAGTATCTCTTCAGGGGCGTCCAGGTTTTCTTTCTTTCGGCAATAAACGGGGTATTCCTTTCCTTCCTCATAGCGGGTATAATAAAAATAACCGTTTTCCTTGTACGGGACTGACATATCGGTTTGTTTGATGCGGCCTATGATCTCCTGGTAGAGTTTCTCCTGAAGCTTTTTGGTATCCTTCATCATATGGTCGGTATACTCATTCTCTTTTTTAAGGTAATCGATAACGGCCGGGTTGTCGCGTTCATTGAGCCAGTAATATGGATCAATACGGGTATCTCCGTGCAGGGTAAGTTCCTTGTTTATTTTCTCGGCCTTGGGAGGTATCATGGTATGGTTATTTTTACAGGATGATCCGGTGAACATAACTGAGATCAGGCATACTAACGCACCTAAGGAAGATTTGTTCGTGATCATAGGATGTTGATTAACAATGGTTTTAATAAAAACGTTATGGTAAAACAATCCGGATACCTATGTAAGAGTCTAATCAAAAAGTCCAGCCGTTATTGAAAACGGTTGCTCCTGCAATCCGGCCTACATTTATAAATATAGAATAAATAATTATATTATTATGCTCTTTTTAAGTATATTTGATGTGTTTGGCAAGGGCTCAAAAGCCATCAAGCAATGTAAAATATTCTCAAACCCATGGCCCTTTCAAATCCCAAAGGATATGTTGGCATTTTAGCCTTTATTTGCTTTTTGTTTATTACCTCATTTGCTTCCGCACAGATTCTTTCTTCCATTACCGACCCGCGCGATGATCAGCAATACAGGACAGTATTGATTGGCAATCATTGGTGGATGGCTCAAAATCTGAATATCGGCACATGGATTGACTTGATCGGAGATCAAACTGACAATGGGTCAATTCAGAAGTTTTGTTATAATAACCTGGGGTGGTATTGTGATACATTTGGAGGTCTTTACCAGTGGAACGAGATAATGAATTACAATCCTGATAATAAACAAGGTATTTGCCCGGATGGCTGGCACGTGCCTTCTGAAAACGACTGGAAAGAACTTGAATTTGCTGCAGGCATGCCGGAAATTGACCTGGATAAAACAGGATGGTTAAGGGGAACCAATGAGGGGACATTCCTTAAAGAAGGCGGAGGATCAGGTTTCGAGGCACAATTGGGAGGTGGTATTTCTGATGACAAGCAATCTCTTTGGGTCAATGAATTCGGATTTTTATGGGCTTCGGATCAATACAATGATCAACAGGCCTGGATACATGTTTTCCGTGCAGACACAAGTACCATTCGTTTTGGCAGTGCCTTTAAGCAAGATGCATTATCTGTGCGGTGTGTCTGTGATAATAATGAATTTCTTACGCTTTCCATAGAGGCTGAGGAAACAGTGTGCGCCGGACAGGAAATATCCCTGAAAGCTAAAGTGAAAGGCGGAACTGAAAATAAGGATTATAGGTGGACATCCGATCCTCCGGGTTTCTTTTCAACCGACAGCATTATTTTTGTGAGACCGGAGACCGAAACCATTTACAGGATTCGTGTTATTGACGGAAATATTTATACCGTCGATTCTGTTAAGGTAATTGTACAACCTGTTCCTGCATTTATAATAAACGGAGAAAACAAGGTATGTTTAACAGAAGAGAATCTTGAAAATCTTGAATATATTGCTGTCACGCTAAACCCGGAGGATTATAGTTATAACTGGTCACCGTCTGACGGAAGCATCATTACCGCCAGTCAGAACGCAGTGCTGGTAGATTGGGGCACAACACCAGGAGCCAGAACACTGGGAGTGCAGGTTACTGATAAAAATACAGAATGCTTCAACCGAATAAACTACGAGGTTGAGATCCTTCCTGCGCCCCCGAAACCCATAATCATGTCAAAAGGCGAGCACCTGCTGATCTGCTCCGATTCGGGACGCATATACCAGTGGTATCAGAACGACGCAGCCATTCCCGGGGCAAACAAACAGTTTTATTATGCCAAGGGCAACAAAACAGGTAGTTTCAGGATCGAGACCAAACTCGACAATCAGTGTATGAACTGGTCAGATCCATACAGTTTTTTGATCAAATCCACCGGCGGATCCGGTGATGAGTCACAGACCGTTTTTATAAGGCCTAATCCTGCCAGCGGGTGTATCATGATGGATATCATTAATGATTTCACAGGACAGGTTGACGTTATGGTTACCAACAGCATAGGCACTATTATCAGGCACATTGTCCTTCATAAGCAAAGCCAGGTGTTTGAGGCCGGTATTGATCTCGGCGGGATGGCTGAAGGATTTTATCTGGTGTTGGTTACATATGGAAACCATAAAGAAGTTCACCGGTTAACGATCAGGAAATAGGCTGATGAAAAAGATGTCAACCTTATCGGTATTTTTAATGGTCATGACCTGTTTCAACGGAAACGGACAAAGATTCTCGTCGTTGCAGATAAACCAGATCAAAATTGAAATAAACCGGGTCTTTCAGGTCTTCAGCCATTACTCAGCTTATCTTCCGGAAGGGATTTCGGGTCAGGACATGCCGGCGGAACTTCAGGCCATTTTCAGTCCTGATGCCCGTATCCTGAATTTTCTGGAACCTGAAGCCGGAAACCAATATCCGGTTTCCCCTGCGGAATATTTTCAGTATATCCGCAGGCATTACACTTTCGGGCTTAGCTATGAACAACAATGGAACACTGACAAGATGAGCAGGCCCATGCCCACGGATGAACAATACACCGGTTTTGTCTTGTACCTGCCGGTTTCTGTAAAGGCTATCGGTCTGTTTGACGGGCAGAAGATCAACAATGTTTCCGGTGAATATTATGCCATCATGGGATTCAGGATGAAAAACGGACAAATCACAGATCTTGTCATTCACTATCTGCAGGCTGAAAAACCCAAAATCAAATCGCAACAGTCCAATACCTTAATTGGACCTTATGTGGCGCCTGCCTTTACCAGGATACACAGTCAGGATATTTTTAATGATGATGTGTGGGATGCCTGGGGGGAGTTCGGATATCGTGCAGGATTGAAGGCAGTTTACCGGCGCAGCCCGAATCTTGGCTTTTTCAGCGGAGCGGGAATAAGTTATTACAGATCGGTATACGAGATTGTTGATTACAACAACGAAAACCTTGACAAAATGGTGAAAACAGATGCTGACGATGATAAATACTTTGAACTTATCCAGGCATCGGTGACTGAAAAAAATGCGCTGACGTATCTCGATGTGCCGCTGGGAATCCGTTACAACACAAGCGGAAAAAGGATCAGATTGGCTGTCCAGGCGAGCCTGGAATTTTCATTTCTGCTGTCCTCCCGTTTCAGCGTCACCGGGAGTTCCGATCATCAGGGATATTACCCCGAATATCATGTGATCCTCTATGACCTGCCTGATTATGGATTTACAGCGGGACCGGTCGATATCAATGACAAGTGGAAGCTTAGCCCGTTTAATCTGTCAACAAATATTTCCGCCGGAGTTGAAGTCTCACTCGGCAGTAATATGCTGTTGACAGTAAGCCCTTTTGTAAACACCGGACTTACGGATCTGGGATATAATGTGCCCAAGCATCGCGATGACTATATCAGCATTTCCGGCCATCCCGGGAAACTAAGCACCAGAAGTGCCGGCCTTTTGTTTGAGATTTTTTTTAAATTATAAGAACGGCGCCATGAAAGGAAAAGTATTTCGGCGAATTATAATCAGGATCATGATTTTGCTGATATGTTCATGCCCTGTATTTGCGCAGAACAATGAGCAAATGCTGGCTTCCTCTTCCGGAAAATATTGCCGGGTTAAGGTCAGCCAATATGGACAACGGTTTGATACCCTTGAAATTCTCATACAGGTGGAATGGATCAACGAAAGCCTTCAGCCGATAAACGATTACAATTCGCAGCTTTTACTGAGAAAAGATCAGGTAAAATCTTCAGCCGAAGGAAAGATAACCTGCCTGGATTTTCAGCAGCGTGATTATTTAACCATTAACCATTCCTGGCCTTTGCTTATTAAAGTGAGCAAAGATTTTACCGGTAAGGATATTCGCTTTGATTTCGACTTTGAAATCCGGGATGGCATGGATGCCGGCCCGACGAAAAGCCTTAGCCAGCCATTGCTGTTCAAAAATCCCAAAGAAATTGCCTGCCTGGCTGTGGTTGATCTGAAAGAGCTGGCAAGGGTGGACAACAAGCCACCGGAGATCCGCCTGATATCGCCCATAATCAATGATGATAATCTGCGGGTTGTAAAAACAACCGAGGTGGACATTATCGGGTATGCAACGGATGAGAGCGGTATTAACCTTGTGCTGGTGAATGCCAATGATGCAAGAATGTATCCCGACGGGAAATTCGTATCCACCGTGAAACTGGCACCCGGTGAAAATGAAATACGCATGTCAGCGATTGATAATGACGGCACCATAACCGAACAAAGAATATCCGTTTATTGTGATAGCTATGAATTGGCTTCCCAGATGCTGAATGCAGGGAATTATTACGCTTTGATCATTGCCGTTGAGGAATATGAAGATCCGAAGATCAGCGACCTGGATCATTCGATTGACGATGCCAATGCCTTGTATGATATCCTGATAAAGGATTATACCTTCGAAAAGGAAAAGGTGAAGATGCTCACCAATCCCAGATTTGAAGATATCGTGATCGAACTTGACAGGCTGAATCAGGTGGTAACTGAAAATGATAACCTGTTGATTTTTTATGCCGGCCATGGGATATGGTCGGAACAGTCCAAGGTGGGATACTGGCTACCCGCTGATGCAAGGGAATCAAATACAGCCAACTGGTTTCGCAACAGCACCCTGCGCGATTATATCGGCAGCATCAAATCGAAACACACACTACTGATAGCAGATGCCTGCTTCAGCGGTTCCATCTTCAAATCACGCAGTGCTTTTGCCAATGCACCTTCGGCCATTGAAAAAGTATATGATCTTCCGAGCCGGAAGGCCATGACCAGCGGCTCGCTGTCGGAAGTACCTGACAGAAGCGTTTTCCTGGAATACCTGATCAGAAGGCTGGACGACAATGACAAGCCTTACCTGACCTCGGAGGAATTATTCTACAGCATGAAAACCGCGGTTATCAACAACAGCCCCACCATCCCACAATTCGGTGAGATCCTCAATACGGGCGATGAGGGAGGGGATTTTATTTTTATCAGGAAGAGATAGAATGTAGGGACAAGCCTGCCGGCAAGGCAGGAGACAGGGGACAAGTTGCAGGAGCATGAGAATAGAAGAAGTGAGGAGAGAAGGAATTCGGTAAGCGGCAATCAGACTGCAAGACCTGCCTGCCGGCAGGCAGGCTGCACGACCACAAGACTCTTACACTCCCTGTTTTCTTAGCAATGCCTCTCCCTGAAAACTTTTTCCTTGACTCGTATAAAATTTTGACGTACATTTAGTTATACAAATTATAACCTAAAATTAGTTTGTATTATGAAAATCCTGCCTGGATCCTTATTGGCTTTTGTATTGGTTCTTGCCGTTGGATGCAATAAAGACAAAATAGAACCAACCGACACAAATACGGATTTCGAAGTAGAAGCTTCTGAGACAATAGGTCCGGAAGGAGGATCGATTGAAACGGAAGGTTTCGTTCTTACCATTCCTGCCGGCGCCTTTGGTTCGGAAACTGAACTCGTCCTTTCATCAGCGGTTGATAAACAAACTTTTGGTGAATATCTTGTATCCAGGATGTTTAAAATTGATGGGATTCCTGTAGAATTCAGCAAACCGCTGAAAGTGAAAATCCGGTATGAAGGGACCCTTAGTGAAGGAAGCTATATTGCATCAGGTGAAGAGGTGTATACTCCAAGCCTGGATACACTAACAAATGCTTTCCGTCTCATCAATGCGACAGATTCATCGGGTTGGTTGAATGGTGAATTACCAATGCCTGAAGAACATGTTCCGTCATCTGGGTTAAAGAAAAAATCAACAGATGCAGGCGGTTTTGCCGGGCGTATGCTTGGAGCTATAACTTCAATTGTATCTATTTATAGTGAAAACCTGAATTTTCTTATTCATTATCCATTGTTTCTTGTCAATTATTCTGATGCTGTTGCACTTGGAGATTACCTGGAAGAAGCATATTCGTTTTTTGAAAACCATTTTGACCTTAAATATAGTGATTCATTGGAGATTGTACAGGTAAATGTTATGTCCTTTGCCTACAGAAAAGCATATAGTTCATCGGCATTCGGTTACTATTCAAATTCTTATATTTTTCAGTATAGCGGTTATCTTGATTTTAATAGTGAATATTTACATGACAGAGAAAATATACGCTTGACAGCAGGCCATGAATTCTTTCATTTAGTCCAGTATTTGTATGACAAACGTGGAGCTTTTTCAAAAGCAGCATATCCTTCGAATCATCAATGGTTTAATGATGCTACTGCAGTGTGGTCAGAGAAGTATTTTACGGATGAAACAAATTTTCAGTCTCCTATAGCGGATGGAAATCAAATGTCTCCTTTTGATGGTTTGCATGCCGGAGCCACGTTGGATCCATCAGAACATGGTTATGGTATGGCAGCACTTATTGGTTATCTTACCGGTATATATGGAGATGAATTCATTTTTAAGGTATATCAGTCCATATCTGAAGGAATGCATGTTGTTGACGCAATTTCACAACATACAAGCAAACCTGCAGATTGGCTTGAAGATTTTTTCAGACAATATATTTTAGGTAATTTAAATGTGTTTGGTGTAAATGCATCTTTTATTTTCAGCAATGCACATAGAACATTTACCATTAAGAACAAAAATGATTTTGACAGTACAATTACGGATGGGTATGATGATCTGTCCGCCAGACTTTATAGAATTGATTTTGAGGACGAGAGTATTGATAACAATGATGAAATAACTATAGGAGTTGAAGGTATATATAAAAACAAGACTGAAATTACAATTTTCAATGGGACAAAAGGAGCAAACGGCAAGATAGAATATGTTACAAATTCTACCAATGACATAACAATTGGAAACATTAAAAGAGATTATATAGATAAGAAAAGCCATATGTATGTTTTGGTAACAAATTCAAACGCTTTCGCCAATTATGCAGGAGCCATTTCATATTTTGATCTTAACGTTACCATGAATAAAAAAATGCCTCCTCCGGATTGGGACATTTGTAGTGCCAGGATTTATGTGCTCGGTCATTTTAAGAAAACTTCGTTGAACGGAATAAAGGAAGTTGACCTTGAACGCGGTTTTGGAAATGTTTATGAGGGAGGCTTTAATAATAATACTACTTTTAGAGCAAACTATTATTTCAATGATCCTGATTTAACATCGTCAGGGGAAATGGAAGTAGTTTTGAATGAAACACAGGATACGGTTGTGAGCTTTAGTTTTACAGAAGAGGCAACAACCAGTAAATACAGGACCGTAACCACGCTTTCGGGTAAAAATATACCTAAAAATCCTAATGCTTTATTTCAAAATACTTATATAGTAACCGGTGAATCAATTTGTGAAGAAAACATTATCTCCCTGAGTTATGAACGTACCAGAATCACAGAAGAGGGAGAAGATGAAACTTTAACAGATCATACCTGTACCAGTAATAGCTGGATAGAAATATGGTTTTAAAGAATGTACACGGTTTATCTGGTATAGCTAAAGACTCTCAACCGTTCACCTATTGATTCGAAGTAATCAATCCCTTTCTGGTCGGCAGGTTCATTTTCCGCAGCAGTTCATCGTAACGGGGATCATTCCTTATGTCCTCTGTACTTGGGTAAAAATTAATGTAGATAATGGGATATACCTTATTCACCAAGGCGTCATTACAGGGACAAGGGACGAGTGACGAGTTGCAGGGGCATGGGCATAGGAGAAGGAGAAGGGGAAAGGCGGCAGGCAGATCATAAATCATCAAATCAATAAATATGAAGGAAGCACGGATGGTCATCCGATAGGTCCTGAAATGGAATACGGTCCTGTTTATCATCCTTGCGCAATCACAATATGTTTTTAAAAAATTTTTTATAAATTCGACCGACCGGTCGGTAGTTTTTTATATATTTGTACCATGCGTGATAAAATCATTGAAACTGCGGCTGAAATGATGCTCAGGGAGGGATATACCCAGGTATCGATGAATGGCATTGCCGATGCAGTGGGACTGGCCAAGCCAAGCCTGTATCATTATTTTAAGGGGAAGGAAGAACTGTTTGAAGCCGTGGTCGACCTGTTCTTCAGGGAGGGCAGTAAATGGACTACCGTCTTCCTGCAAACTGATGTTTCATTTAAGGAAGCCCTCCGGCAAATGTTCGCTTACTTCGCGGAACTGATGGAATATATGGATCATTTGCTGGATGACCGGCAGAAAGGCAAATACGGCTACTATTACCTGCTGGTGGATGCACTCCGTATGTTCGGCCAGGTGAGGGAACGCTATGAACAGTCCTATAAAAGTGATTTTGCCGTCATCCGTAAGGCAGTCAGAAAAGCCATTAAAAACAAGGAGATCCGGAATGACATCAACTGGGAAACCCTGGCAGCCATGCTTTCATCACTGATGGAAGGAACACTGCTGCTGAGCACCCTCTATCCGGCATTGAATGTGAGCAAATTGAGCGAGGGATTTTTTGAGTTGGTTTGGAACGGGATAAGGAGTGACAAGCCTGCCTGCCGGCAGGGCAGGGGACAAGACAGAACCAAGAACCAAGAACCAAGATAAAAGAACAAAGAACAAAGAGCAAAGAGCAAAGAGCAAAGACAACCGACAACCACAACCTGCCTCGCCAGGCAGGCAACCACAACCATTATAACCATTACAACATATTTCAAATGAACTCCATCGCCATAAAAACCGACCGCCTCACCAAATCCTACGGTGATGTTACCGCGGTGAAGGATCTTTCACTGGAAATATACCGCGGTGAGATCTTTGGCTTCCTGGGTCCTAACGGCGCCGGGAAAAGCACTGCCATCGGCATGATGTGCGGGCTGATTCAGCCCGATTCCGGTAAGGTGATGATCAACGGTCATTCCGGCCGGCATCGTGATACCATCAAAAGCCTTATCGGCCTTTGTCCCCAGGAGATCATCCAGTGGCCAAAGCTTACCTGTATGGAGCAACTCGTATTTACCGGCCAGATGTACGGGATGTCCTATGCCATGGCCAAAACAGCCAGTAATGACCTGCTGACAAAAATGGGATTGTATGAGAAAAGGAAGAAGCTGGCTGCAACGCTTTCAGGCGGGATGAAACGAAGGCTGAACCTGTGCCTTGCCCTGGTGCATGACCCTGAAATTGTCATACTCGATGAGCCGGAAGCTGGACTTGATCCCCAAAGCCGTTTGATGGTCAGGGAGTTTATCCGTGAACTGGGCAGAACCAAAACCGTGATCCTTACCACGCATAACATGGATGAGGCCGACCGCCTGGCTGAGCGGGTGGCTATCATAGACCATGGCAAGCTGCTGAAGCTCGATACGCCATCCAACCTGAAAAGGGCCATGAGTGAAGATGATGTTATACAGGTGATGATAACTCCGGTGGGAAACAAGGACAAGGCGGCGGCAGAAACATGCCTGAAAACACACTATAATCAGGTTTTAGTGCAGCAGGACAAGATCCTCATACGGGAGAAAGCCAACCCTGAGACCCTTTGGAAAGCCAGCCAGCTATTAAAAGACCATGGTTTTGATATAGCTGAAATCAGTATACGGCCCAACACACTGGAAGATGTTTTCATCAGCCTCACAGGCCGCAGTTTACGCGAGTGATCGTTATAAAGATAAAAAGGATTGACATGAAATTCCTGGCCATAGTCTATAAAAGCATGATTGAGCAGTTCCGCAGCTTCTGGCTGCTGATACTGACCGTCCTTACGGCTCCTTTTTTTGTCGTCGTCTACAACCTCATTAACGAAAGCTATAAGCCTTCCTATGATATCCTGCTGGTGAACAATGACGAGGGATACAATCCTGATTCCGCAAAATCAGTTAACCTGGGTGATTCGCTTGCCGTTTATATCGGCAGGACCATCATGGATGGTTTCACTTTTCATGAGGCTGATAGCCGGTCTTCTGCAGAGAAGAAAATTGAAAATAAGAAAGCGGATGTGGCGATACTGGTCCCTGCTGATTTTTCATCCCTGATGCATGCCCGGGAAAAAGGAATTGATTCCTTGCCCCGTATCGAATTCATCGGGAATATCACCGATATGAACTATATTATCGGTGCCATCGGCGTATATGACGGCATCAGCAATTTCTTCTCATCCTTCCTGGAGTCAGAGCCCCAGTTCATCATGGAAGAAACACCCATCGGGGCTTCCGGCACCCTCTCCGATTTTGACCTTGCCATTCCCGGTCTGCTGGTTCTGTCTATTGTAATGCTTATGCTGAGCGCTTCAACGGCATTTGTGGCTGAAGTTGAAAACAAGACCATGCAGCGGTTGAAACTTACCCGGATCAGCACGGTAGGATTTCTGAGTGGCGTAAGTATGGTGCAGCTTGCGGTAGGTATTATTTCCATCCTGCTGACATTGCTGGTTGCCTTTGCCATGGGCTTTCATTTTGAAGGTACCTGGCTGGCATTTTTCGTAGTAGCGTTGCTGACCTGCATTTCAATCACCGCTTTCAGCCTCCTTATAGCTGCCTTTACAAAAACCGTCACGCAGGTCCTGGTAGTAGGTAACTTTCCCCTGTTCCTGTTTATGTTCTTCACCGGTGCCATGTTCCCGGTAAATGCCCCGGAATGGTTTAAAATTGGAGATTATAGTGTTTCAATAACCGGACTTATGTCTCCGTCTCATGCGGTGTCCGCTTTGTATGACCTGATGATCCTCAACAGGCAGCTTGCGGATATCTGGCCGCAGTTGTTATGCCTTACTGTTATATCCATCGTTTATTTTGCAATCGGGCTGTGGTTTTTTAAAAGAAGGCATATGAGGGTGGGAGGAGTCAGCGTGAGAGTGAGAGCGAGAGTGAGGGAGGAAGCAGTAAGCAGTAAGCAGTAAGCAGTAAGCAACAGCTATGTCTCGTGATTCCTTTCACCATGCATCAGCAGGCGATTAGGCTTGGATCCTTTATGAACATACAGCAGGGAAGGGAAATGCTTAACGAGAGATGGGTAGGTCACTTCGACCCGCTTCCAGTTGTATGCCGATACCAGTATCAGGTCAATGCTTTCAAGAAAAGACGGATCGGTAAAACGACTCTTGACAATCTCCGGTGCAAATCCGGTCTTTTTTCTGAAAGACTCGATGATCTCAATTGAATTTTCAGCCGGAAACACATAACACTTCTGATAGGTTTCTTTTTTCATATTGCAGGCATAATGCAACAGGAGTTCATCATCCTCACCAAAGAATATAAGCAGCATAGAATCGAGCTGAAATTTCTGCCGTTCACTGAAAACAAGAATATCACAATCGACTTCATTCAGTATTTTCCGGATGATGCCTCCCAGCAGGTCGGAGCTGAAAATGGAGTATGCGCCCCCGAGCATAAGGAAATCCGGCTTTTCGGTCCGGCAGATCGTAACAATTTCAGCAGCAATATCACCTCCGGTACTTTTATAAATGGTTCTCAATGGTATTTTTAAATTCCCGGCTGTTTTCATGATGGGAGCAAAGCTTTCCTTTTCAAATACAGCGGCATCGCTTGGCGATATGTCAGTACGCGGTGAAATATGCATGGCAACAAAGGCTGTTTCAGTCAGCAGGTTTGGCACAATGGCCCTGCTGATTTTTAACAGGGAGCTTCCCATACGGGGATTGGCAAAGGAGAGCAATACTTTTCCTGTTTCTGACAATACCTCACGCGCCGGCCTTTCACGGGAAAAATATTTGATAAGGCTCAGTCCTGGCCCGGTTATAAAAGTAGTAACCAGGGTCATGATAACCAGCATGGAATAAATTTCAGTACTCAGGATGCCAAGTTCATAACCTATGTTGATCACAACCAGTTCCATAAGGCCTTTGGAATTCATCAACACGCCCAGGGTAAGCGAGTAATTCCATGAAAGTCCTGCAAATCTTGAAGCCAGCAGTGTCCCTCCGAATTTACCCAGTATGGCAACGCCT
>Ga0105099_10001905_pt1 | contig 12671 bp, 12 predicted proteins | sample PPLLak3cmMay2015_2_FD_79138 | JGI IMG/M metagenome (GOLD analysis project Ga0105099, IMG submission 79138) | Freshwater sediment microbial communities from Prairie Pothole Lake near Jamestown, North Dakota, USA - PPLs Lake P8 Core (1) Depth... | ecosystem: Environmental > Aquatic > Freshwater >...
ATACCTGACTTAAATTTTTCTCCATCCGATCTTCTCCAAAAACAAACGCGTCCATCCGAAATGAATCTTTCTGAACTTAACGACCTTGTTAAATCACAGAAGAATGCGGGGAATGATCCTACTTCCACATTGATTGAGTTACATTCCAGAATTGCTTTTGCAATGACGAGCGTTATTGTTGTTTTATTCGGATTGCCAATTTCAGCGAATAAAAGAAAAGGCGGCATTGCTTCTCAAGTTGGATTAAATATTCTTGTAACTTTTTTGTATTTAGTTTTTATGAAAATAAGTCAGGCATTTGGAAAAAACGGATCATTAAATCCAATAATAACTGCGTGGATAGCAAACTTTTTGTTTATGGTAGCTGCTGCAATTAACCTTTGGCGAGCAAGACAATAAATCTTAACCTAGAACAGTTCACCGCGGCGTATTAGTCTGTTTATTCATGCATCATTAAATATCCCAAAACAGAATGAAGTAAGTTTTACGGAAATGACCTTTAATTAATCTTCCATCTTGAACTAAACGCTGCAGACAACATATCTGATGATTTCGGGAAAAATAAATTTTGCATTGCATTTGTTGCAAGGTGAATTTCAAGAAAACCAAAATCAAAACCCATTCCGTAATTCCAGTTAAGTTTTTCTGTTCCGCCAAATTCTACACCTGTACGAATATTAGGAAACGATTGCCACGGACGCCATTCAGCACCAAAAGAAACTCTTAGATTAGTTGAATTGCCGGGCATATTATTTAATCCCTGGTTCAAATCGCAGGCAAGCAACAATCTTCCGGGAAAACCTTCTTCATTGTCATCAGAAACTAAAAATGCTGATCCAAATCTAATTGCTGTAGCCAGACTGGTTACAAACAAATCAATTGGCTCACCGGATCCAAAGATTTTATCAAACACAGAATCACGTTGTGCTTCATTACTTATATCAGTTACAACAATATCACCACTTGAAACAAATCTTGCAGTATTTTTATTCCATGTTATTTGCCCGATATCGGTTACAGAAGCGGCTACTTTCCATCTGTGATTAATCATTGCAGAAAATCCAAGATCAAATCCAAATCCTTTTCCAACAGGAGAAGGAAAAATGGAAAGGCTGCTTTGTCTTTCTACATTTTCAAAATCGTATGCTATACCAAAATCATCCGACAAAGCCGAATACGCTAACAGGTTAGCTTCACCAGAAATTGTTCCATTGGGATTTGTCTTTAAATATGTAGTTATATCTTCTGTAGCGATATAACCAAAACCCTGGTAGTATTTAAGTGAAAATCCAAAACCAAATTTTTCAAATGCACCACCACTTAAAAATTCTAATTGTCTTGCATAAGAAAAAGAGAAACTGCGCACCCACCATGCTTCAACAGAAGCATCACTAAAATCATATACTTTACCTTCTGTGTAAGAAAGATCTTTTATGGCTTGTGGAAATTTAAATCTGCCTCCGCCAAAATCACCAACTGAAAAAGCAAACGTTCCAACATCGTACCCTGGATTATAACTAAAAGATAAAAGTGAAACTCCAGCGTGGGTGTAAAATGATCCTCCATTTTCGAACAATCGATTAATTCTAACTTTATCATCCTCAGTTAATATCCTCTCATCACCACCAATACCGCCAAAGTAATATTGAAAATCATCATAAGTTAAAAAGTCTGTGCCGCTTCTAACGCCTGCAGATGGCAGAGGTAAAACAGTAGAAAAATCTATCGATCCTTCCTTGGAAAATATTAAGTTAGCCGGATTTATACCAATTGAAAACACACCTTCAGAAGTTGCTGTGTGTGTTTTACCCAAACCTAAGCTTCTGGCATCCGTAACTCCTGTAGAACCGTATTGTGCAAATATTGTATTGTTAATTAGTAATATTAACACAGTTATGTAATAATAATTTTTCATACTCTTTCTTTTAGCTTTTATTTTTTTAATTAGTTGGATTGAGGAAAGGAAAGGGATAGAATTTGAAGAATAATTTTGCTTTGACAATTCTATTCTATCAATGTAAAAAGTCTTATATGTAATATCAGTTTTCATGAATCATTTTAATTTATGATAGATTCATTCTCCACCAGTTGAATCAAGTTTCTTATCACTATTACAATAATTATTCCAACCCATGAATTGTTTAATGCAGAAATTTTTGAGTTTAAAAAAATTTTGAAGGAAAAATGACTTAGGAAGGGTAATAATTACAAAAAAAGCCGGCTAAAATTAACCGGCTTTAATTAAAAAAGAATGAGTAAAATTAGTTTACTTTTTCAGTACTCTTTGGTGGAACAAAACCAAACATTTGATTTGGTGCCGAATCAATTTTAATTTCACCAAACTTTGATTCGAACTTATCGATATTGTCCATCAAAGCTTTCATCAACATTTTTGCGTGCTGCGGAGTTGTAATTATTCTGCTGTAAACTTTTGCTTTAGGAACACCGGGAACAATTCTTGTAAAATCTATTATAAATTCTGCCGGTGAATGCGAAATAATAGCAAGATTGGAATATATTCCTTCAGCTTCTTTTTCACCAAGCTCTATATTTAACTGTTGACCCTGTGGTTGTTTATTTTGATCCATAATTATTATTTTCTCATTTCATCTGCTTTTTTGAAAGCAGTAGCTGCATCATCAGTCATACCAAGTACAGAGTAAACTTTTCCTAAAAGTTCCCATGTTTGTGAATTAGCATCTGGCATTTCAACTGCTTTTTCTAAATATGGTAATGCAGCCTGATATTTTGATTTATATTCATCAGATACTTTTCCTTCTTCATCAGATTTTTTATTTAGATATGTTCCCCATTTAAGATATGTAACACCAAGATTGTAAATTGCATTATCGTAAGCAGGATCAATATCTATTGCTTTTTTAAATTGAGTTTCTGCACCAGCAAAATCATCTGCACCTAATAAAAGAACACCATAATTATATCTTATATTCTTTTCCTCTGGTTTAGCTTCCACAAGTTTTTTGTATTTATCAATTGCCTCTTTGCTTCTATCAGCACCAATATAAGCAGTTGATAAAGTAACCAGCATTTCAGGATCATCAGGATAATTTTTTAATCCTTCCTCTAATACATCTATGCTTTTGTTAAACTCTGCTTTAGCTTCATCATTTTTATCCTGAGCTTTAAGATTGGTTCCATTAACGTAATAAATTTCACCTAAGAATTTGTATCCATCAAGAGCCTTTTCGCGATTGATTAACTGTTTTAATGGTGCTACAGCAGCTTCATTGTCACCTTTGCTTAGATATACAAAAGCAAGATTTTTATAAGTATCAGCAGAATCAGGTTCGATTCTTAGCGCAGAATTAAAGTCTGAAATGGATTTATCATAATAAATTTTTGCACTATCAGGATCTGCTGCTTTTACACCTTTTTGATACAGACTAACACCCCGGTTAAAAGCCTGTGCCCAAAAATATTTTCTTGAATCGTTAATGTTTTTTTCAAAACTTTTACTGATTGCTAATGATTTATCATAACTATTAACCATTTCGTTAAAATTACCCTGTTCTCCCTGAACATATCCAAGCAGATAATAACCTTCATCACTTTTGGGATTTTTTGTTACTTCTTTTTGTAAAACATCGATTGCTTTATCAAAGTTTTTTTGTTGTATGTACAATTTAGCACTTGTTATTTCAGTGGAACCGCATTGATATCCCACAAAAAGCATACTTAGCATAAGAAATGCAACTACGAACAGTTTTGATTGTTTCATTTTTTCTCCGATTATAAGTAAAAATTATTTCCCTTATCTATAGAATTGTAATTTTATGGTTCAAAGATACAAACATTTTCCAAAATATATAACCATTTCTTTGGTGTTAGTACACCTATTTAAATTGATTTTACCTTCTTAAAAGGATATTTTTTGGTAACAAAAAAGAGGTTTATTGTGACTACTGAACAAATCATCAGGACAATACCAAAAGTTCTGCTTCATGATCATCTTGATGGCGGGCTTAGACCACAAACAATTATTGATCTTGCCCACGAACTTAAGTACGATAAACTTCCTACAATAAATCCAGCAGAACTTGCCGAATGGTTTCACCGCGGTGCAAACAAAGGAAATCTTGTAGAATATCTTCAGGGATTTGAACATACAACTGCTGTTATGCAAACTAAGAATGGATTGGAAAGAGTTGCTTATGAAATGATGGAAGACATGCACAATGATGGTGTTGTTTATGTTGAAACTAGATTTGCACCTGTTTATCATAGAATGAAAGGATTGTATTATGAAGATTCTGTTAACGCAGTTCTTGCAGGATTAGAACGCGGCAAAAAAGATTTTGGTGTGGGTTACGGTTTGATACTATGCGGTATGCGAAATATGAAGGACACCGTTGATATTGCAGAACTTGCAGTAAATTTTAGGAATGATGGCGTTGTTGGATTTGATCTTGCCGGTGAAGAAGGCGGCTATCCGCCTAAAAAACACATTGAAGCTTTTCAATATATACAACGTGCTAATTTTAATATTACAATTCATGCTGGCGAAGCTTTTGGTAAGGACTCTATCTGGCAGGCAATACAATGGTGCGGTGCGCATAGAATCGGACACGCAACAAGACTGCTTGAGGATATTGTTCTTGATTCTGATGGTAAAGTTATAAGTTTTGGAGAACTTGCTCAATATGTTTTGGATAAAAGAATTCCATTAGAAATTTGTCTTCTTTCAAATGTTCATACAGGTGCTATCGATAAAATAGAAAATCATCCATTCGGGATTTTATACAAAGAAAAATTCCGTGTTACGCTGAATACAGATGATAGACTTATGAGTGATACAACGATGACAAAAGAATTTTTGACCGCCATTCAATATTTTGACCTTAACTTTGAGGATTTTGAAAAGATTACAATCAATTCAATGAAATCAGCGTTCATTCCTTACAAAGAAAGACTGCACTACATTTATAATGTAATTAAACCTGGTTATCAGAAAATAAGAGAAAAGATATTATCGTTTAACAATACTAAAGGAGAAAATGAAAAAACTATTCGCTAATTATAATTTTGAATTCGATAAGAACGAAAAAAAATTATTAACAAACTTTTCTAAACAAGCTTTAAAGCAAGTATCCGGCGATAGCAGGTTTTTTGCCGAAGAAAAAGTATTTAATTCTATAATTGAAAAACTAAAACAAAATGAAGAAACGGTTAAGTTTACTAAGGATGAAAAGACAAGATTGACACATCAGCTAAAACAAAACTCTGAGTTTATGAAAAAAGAGATGAAGAAAAGCTGGTTTTTAAAAAAATGGATTTACAAATCTTTATTTAAACAATACGATAGTTTAATAGAAAAGTATTTTAAGGATTAAGAATGTTAACAGCTCATAAAGATATAATTTCTCCGAAAGGAACTGAGATTTCTTGCAAAGGATGGATACAAGAAGCTGCAATGCGTATGCTTATGAATAATCTTCACCCTGATGTTGCGGAAAATCCTGCTGAGTTAATTGTGTATGGAGGAAGCGGAAAAGCTGCACGTAATTGGGAAGCTTACGAAGCGATAATAAATTCTCTAAAGAATTTAGAAAATGATGAGACACTTTTAGTGCAATCCGGTAAACCTGTTGGAATTTTTAGAACCCATACTAATGCACCAAGAGTTATAATTTCAAACTCGATGCTAGTTCCTGATTGGGCGACCTGGGATGAATTCCGAAGACTTGAACAGCTTGGATTAACGATGTACGGGCAGATGACCGCAGGAAGCTGGATTTATATCGGGACACAAGGAATTCTTCAGGGTACTTATGAAACGTTTGCGGAAGCAGCTAAAAAATATTTCGGTGGATCGCTTAAAGGTAAATTTGTTTTAACAGCAGGGTTAGGCGGAATGGGCGGAGCTCAGCCTCTTGCCGCAACTTTTAATGGAGCAGTTTTTCTTGGTGTTGATGTTGATCGTTCAAGAATTCAAAAAAGAATTGATACTGGTTATACTGATGTAATTACTGATAATCTTGATGAAGCATTAAAGATTGTTCTTGAATCAAAGGAAAAAAGTGAAGCAATTTCTGTTGGATTGGTTGGCAATGCTGGAGAAGTGCATCACGAAATATTAAAACGTGGTATTATTCCTGATATCGTTACTGATCAAACATCAGCACACGATATGTTAAATGGTTACGTTCCAATGGGAATGAGTTTTGAAGAAGCACTTCTTATGAGAAAATCTCATCCTGAAAAATATATTTCTCTATCACGCAAAACTGTTCTTAAACATGTCGAAGCAATGTTAGAATTTCAAAAACGTGGCTCAATAGTTTTTGATTATGGAAATAATATTCGCGGTGAAGCAAAAGAAAATGGTTTAACAAATGCTTTTGATATTCCCGGATTCGTTCCAGAATTTATTCGTCCCCTTTTCTGTGATGGCAAAGGTCCATTCCGCTGGGCTGCACTTAGTGGAGATCCAAATGATATATATTTAACTGATCAAGCTATACGAGATGCCTTCCCGCAGAATAAGCAACTTCTCAACTGGATCGATATGGCTCAGAAGAAAGTTCACTTTCAAGGATTGCCTGCACGTATTTGCTGGCTTGGTTACGGTGAGCGTGCCAAAATGGGAAAGATTTTTAATCAGCTTGTTGCAGATGGAAAAGTTAAAGCACCAATAGTAATTGGAAGAGATCATCTTGATTGCGGTTCTGTTGCATCACCAAATAGAGAAACAGAAGGTATGATTGACGGTAGTGATGCAATTGCTGATTGGCCTATTTTAAATGCTTTGTTAAATGCGATTGGTGGTGCAAGCTGGGTTTCTGTTCACCACGGAGGCGGAGTTGGAATTGGAAAATCAATTCACGCTGGTATGGTTGTAGTCGCTGATGGGACCAAAGAAGCGGAAGAAAGATTGGAACGAGTTCTTACATATGATCCGGGTATGGGCATTATGCGACACGCTGATGCGGGTTACAAACAAGCGATTGAGAATGCAAAAAAATGGAATGTAAAAATTCCTATGTTAAAATAAATTTTGTCACTCTGAGCGAAGTCGAAGAGTGATATTTTCTTTTTAATCAGAAAATCGATTAAGAAAAAGTAAGATGAAAAATATTAGCATGTCATTTCGAAGGAGTCCTCGACTGAGAAATCTGTTACTTAATTTTGAAAACAGATTTCTCACTTCGTTCGAAATGACTTTATTAATTATTGTATTTTTATGTAACACTTCCTTTTCGCAAGATAAAATAGATTTTGAAACTTGTACATTCAACGGTTTTCCGCTTTACGGCAAAGTAAAAATTGTAGAATCGTTTCCAGACATAACTGTTCAAATAGTTGAATCATTCCCGGATATTAAAATAAAAATTGTAAACTCTTTTCCTGATGATTGCGGTGAATGGCAGATTGTTGAATCTTTTCCTGATGTAAAAATAAAAATTGTTGAATCATTTCCAGATTTAAAAGTAAAATTTGTAGAATCTTTTCCAGGTGAGCCGTAAGAAATAAATAATATTCTTTGTGTTCTTTGTGTAGATTACTTTGTGACCTTTGTGGTAAAAACTAACCACAAAGAACTCAAAGTCCGCCGTGGCGGATCACAAAGTTCACTAAGAAAAGTAAAAATTAAATTATCAAAGAGGTTAAAATGAAACTTAAAGTATTAGTAGCAGACAAATTTCCGGATAAGTATATCCAGCAAATGAAGGATCTTGATCTTGAAGTAATATACAATGCTAAACTTGGAGAAAAAGATCTTCCTGAAGCAGCAAAAGATGTTGATATTATAATCGTTCGCTCGACTGTAGTTAACGAAGAAACTATTAACAACAGCAAAAAGCTTAATCTTATAATTCGTGCCGGTTCTGGAGTAAATAATATCAACATAGCGGCAGCAAATAAAAAAGGAATTTATGTAACCAACTGTCCCGGAATGAACGCTGTTGCAGTTGCAGAACTTGCAATCGGATTAATGATTTCTCTTGATCGATTTATTCCTGATAACGTTTCTGATTTTAACAAAGGTGTCTGGAATAAAGATAAATATTCCAAGGGCAAGGGATTAAAAGGTAAAACTCTTGGCTTAATTGGAGTTGGTAATATCGGTAAGGAAGTTGCAAGACGTGCACTTGCTTTTGAGATGAATGTTTACGGAAAAGATATAACACGGATTGAAGGAGTTCAGATAAAAGATTTTAGTGAAATGGATCAGTTGCTTCCGTTGTGTGATATAGTTACAATTCATCTTCCTGCTACACCTCAGACAAAAGGTTTGTTTAATAAAAAAATGTTTGGTTATCTGAAAGATGGAGCTTATCTAATTAACACATCCCGACAGGATGTAATTGTTGAAGATGATCTACTTGAAGCAATAAAAGAAAAGAATATCCGTTACGCTTGCGATGTATTTAAAGGTGAACCTGAAGGAAAATCCGGAGAAGTTTCATCCAAGCTTATGAACAATCCAAATATTTACGTAACTCATCATATTGGTGCTTCTACCGAACAGGCACAGGATGCTGTGGCTGAGGAAACAATAAACATAATAAAACACTACGTTCACAGCGGAGTTATAGACCACTGGGTTAACAGAGCAAAAATAACAGATGCGCATTACCAGCTTGTTGTTAAGCATTATGATAAACCCGGTGTACTTGCAGCCGTGCTAGATGTTATAAGAAGCGGTAATATTAACATTGAGGAAATTGAAAACATTATTTTTGAAGGTGGAATTGCTGCTTGCTGTACAATGAAATTACAAGCTGCTGCAACTGCAGATATGCTTAAGAAGATAAGTGAAAATGCTAATGTTATTAGTGTTAGTCACGTGGAGATTTAGAAATTTTACTCGGCAGTAACGAACCATTTCGTAACTGTACTACAAGGATTAGTGCTAACTGCCACCAAATGGTTGGTGGCAGCTAATTCTAAACAATTATATATGAAAATATTTAACCTACTTTTTCTATTCATTGTTATAAACTTAATAGATTGTCCTTTTGCACAACTACTAACAGAAAGATATAATCATCTTGGAGAGATGTTTGTTCCCCAATTTTCATCCGCACTGTTTCCACATCCTGATAGAACTAATGGACACGTTTATGATGATAAAACATATTCTGCCCAAGAACATTATAGTGACAGCAGTGTTGCAATATTTATCCCCAAAGAATTTAAGAAGACGGAAAAACTAAATTTTGTGGTTTACTTTCACGGTTGGAATAATAACATTGATAGTGCCTGTGCTCAGTTTGATCTTATCGAACAATTTTCTGAAAGTAATAAGAATGCAATATTTGTTTTTCCAGAAGGACCAAAAAACTCACCTGATTCTTTTGGTGGGAAGTTAGAAGAAAAAGATGGTTTAAAAAACTTGATTGATGATGTGTTAAAGTATTTACGTGAAAATGCAAAGTTCAAATCCACAAAAGTTGGAAACATTATCTTAACTGGACATAGCGGCGCATATCAAGTTATTTCATTTTGCTTAATGCGTGGCGGTTACACACAAAATATTTCTGATGTAATTTTATTTGATGCACTTTACGGGCAGACAGAAAAATATGTTCATTGGATAGAGAACTTCAAAGGACGATTTATCAATATCTATACTAATGACGGTGGAACAAAAGATGAGACTGAAAACCTTATGAATGATTTAGCTGCCTGGGAGATTCCATACTTTAAAACTGAAGAATCACGATTAACGATTGCTGACTTAATAAATAATCGGCTAATTTTTATTCATTCCGAGTTAACTCATAATGAAGTGATATCTGTAAGGAAACAATTTAGAGATTATTTAAAAACGAGTAAGATTAGTTCAATAAAAAAATGAATCCTTACAGATTACAATTTTAATTGTTCCTAAGATTCTTCTTCCCCCTCAAAGATGGCAATCAAATTATACTTTTTCCAACCGTAATAAATACGTGCTTAATAATTATAATTACCAAGTCGCAAATTTTGATGAGTAATTATTCTTCAAAACCGCCACTCTATTAAGCTTATAATCGAAATCGTTCTGAACCTATATGGCATTTCGTTTGATTTTCTTTCAACAAATAAAAATAATCTCAGTAGGAAGAAGATGAAAAAAATATTTTACTTAACTGTAATACTCCTAATTAATTTTGCTCCTATCGGTATTTCTCAAGAATCAATAGTTGCAAATCATACAATTGCAAAACTAAACCTTATCCCTGATGAATGGATTGATTCTGCTAAAACAAAACTTCATATAGCATACGGACACACATCCCATGGAAGTCAGCTAATTACAGGAATGGACGGCTTAGAAAATTGGAAAGGAAATAAATATGCATTCAATGAAGGTGGTACAAATGGGGCTTTAGATATTGATGATTACGCTTTTTCCGGTGCATCTGATCTTGGAAATCCGGATAGAACAAGTTGGGCAACAGCAACAAGAAACTATTTAAATAATTCAGCTAATAATGATGTAAATGTTGTTATCTGGAGTTGGTGCGGACAGGTAAGCAGTGCAACTGAATCTGACATCAACACGTATTTGAATCTGATGAACGGATTAGAGAACGATTATCCAAATGTAAAATTTGTTTATATGACAGGTCACTTAGATGGAACCGGAACAACTGGAAATTTAAATCAAAGAAATGAACAGATAAGAAGTTACTGCTTAGCAAACGGAAAAATTCTATATGATTTTAATGATATCGAGTCTTATGATCCTGATGGAGATTATTATTTAAATAAAAATGCAAATGATAATTGTGATTATGACAGCGATGGTAATGGAAGTCTTGATAAAAACTGGGCAACTGATTGGCAAAATTCCCATACACTAAATGTCGACTGGTACAATTGTTCGGCTGCACATAGTCAGGCACTTAATGGAAACTTAAAAGCTTATGCTGCATGGTGGCTTTGGGTTAAACTTGCAGGTTGGGACTCAGCTTCTGGGACTGGTAACTCAAATTCAACTCCGATAAGTAATTTTGTTTTATATCAAAACTATCCAAACCCATTTAACCCTTCTACCAAAATAAGCTGGATTACTGTAACAGAGAGTTGGCAAACTCTTAAAATTTATAATGTTTTGGGAAATGAAATTGCAACTCTTGTTAATGAATACAGACCGGCAGGGACTTACGATGTAGAATTTGGAATTAAGAACCTGCCTTCCGGACAGGCAGTTTTTGAATTAAGTTCAGGAATATATTTCTACCGTTTGAAAGCAGGAAATTATGTTGAGACTAAGAAAATGGTTTTATTGAAATAGTGCCAAACATTTACCTGATTCAAATTATTATTATAAAAAAAACTGCCGCCAAATGTTTGGTAGCAGTTTTTAAATTTAATTTTGATTTTAAAGCTATAGAAACTTGATATCTATCATATCCTTAAGAATTCCGTGGAAGTAAGGCAATTGCGTAAGTGATTTTATTCCTTCAAGATCCTGATCTTCAAGATCGAAAACAATATGCTGAATGTTAACAGAAATAAATTCCAACGAGGTTTGTGTAAATCCTTTTAACAAGTCAGTGTAGTCTTCTGTATGACCATTAAGTAAATGGTCTCTATGCTTATCGTTAAAAGTCTTAAGTACATTTTCAGATGCGCCAGCAAGAATAAAATTAACATAAGGTGCATCCAGTAATTCAATTATTTCTTCTGAAAAACTTAATCCATTTAAGAACAATTCTTTCTCATAATTTTCATCACCAACAATGAGAGTGTTGTCATTTATATGAGAAGATTCATCCTTTACTAAAGTTGGTGTAACATCAACATCATAAAATTCTTTAAATAGAATCTTACTTAAAATAATTTCATTAGTTGTTACATCCCCTTTTAAAAATATTTGTTCTATCGTTTCCTGTCCTTCTTTAAAATGTATATAAGAATTTGAAAGAAGCGCATTAAAAGATAAGCCGATCTGGGATGAGATAAAAAGCTCTTTGGATGTAAGTAAATCCAAAGTTGGGATTAGACCGATAGAATTCTCTTCTTGTAACAATCTTTTGGCTATCAGCGCAGCGGGATGAAATTCGACAGCAATACTATCATCCAGATTTAACTCAGATAGGAGTATCTTGGAAAAAACATTTTGCGGTACCAAAATTTTTGTTTTCATAGAATAAAAAAGCCGCTGAGATTAGCGGCTTCCGAAAATATTTAGTGTTAAGGTTTTTTGCTTTTAATTCTTGCAGCTTTACCAGAAAGATTTCTAAGATAGAAAAGTTTAGCTCTTCTAACATCACCTTGCTTAAGCACTTCTACTTTTGCAATCTTAGGTGAGTTAAAAGGAAAAATTCTTTCAACGCCAACACCACTGGACATTTTTCTGACGACAAATGTTTTATTCATTCCTGACCCACGAATACTGATTACATCGCCTTCAAAAGATTGTAATCTTTCTTTATCGCCTTCAATAACTCTAACCTGCACACGAATGTGATCACCTGGATTAAAAACAGGCATATCAGTTTTTATCTGTTCGGGTGCCAATTTATTTAAATCAATCATTTCATACTCCGCTAATTATTATAATTTCTCCACTTTTCAGTTAAGATTTTCGATTGTTCTTGTTTCCATTTTTTAATTTCTTTGTCATTTCCAGAAAGCAGCACATCGGGTACTTTCATTCCCCTGTACTCTGCAGGTCTTGTATAAAAGGGTGCTTCAACAACATCACCATCCTG
>Ga0105099_10001906_pt1 | contig 12664 bp, 10 predicted proteins | sample PPLLak3cmMay2015_2_FD_79138 | JGI IMG/M metagenome (GOLD analysis project Ga0105099, IMG submission 79138) | Freshwater sediment microbial communities from Prairie Pothole Lake near Jamestown, North Dakota, USA - PPLs Lake P8 Core (1) Depth... | ecosystem: Environmental > Aquatic > Freshwater >...
CTCCAGCGCCATGAGTTCATTCAATTGGATCTGTGCAGCTCTTACTGTCTCTGCCTGGCGCGACAAACGGGTGCTGTCAGAATTAACATATACCATTGACTGCAATACATTAAGCTTCGAGCTTGAACCCAGCAGATAACGTTCTTCATCTATCCTCAATCTCTCCTTCGACAGTGTAAGGGCATATTTCAGGTTGTTTAGAAGCTGAACCTGGTTTATGTAATTGTTGTAAGCCGATACTATACCCGATACAAGGTTTTCAACCGCCATCTGAGTATTGAGCTCCCCAAGCTGCTTCAGCTCGTTAAGCTTTTTGTAAGTGGTCTGAACATTAAATCCGTTGAAGATAGTAAGACCCAGGGAAACACCTGCTGATGAAGCAGTATTGAATACTCCGGAAGTTGAACCCTGTGTGCCGTCAGTATAATTGGTTGTACTGCTGTTAAGAGTCCCGGAATGTCTGCCGCTGAGATCAATTGACGGGAGGAAGCCTGCATTGCCCGGTGTGAAATTATTTCTCGTTATTTCCTCACTATTTCTGGTTATAAGCAGTGAAAAGTTATTTTCCAGGCTGGTTCTGATACAATCATTCAGGGTATATACAACCTGACCATGGAGTGTCATACTTAAAATAAAAGCACCAAGATTAAGCAACAACAACTTGATTCTCATCAGTTTTCTTTTTAGATTCACTTGATATATAAGTATATATTGCAGGTACGACATATAGTGTCAGCATTGTAGAAAAGATCATTCCGCCAACCACTGCAATACCCATTGCAACACGGCTTTGTGCACCTTCACCAAATCCGAGGGCAAGAGGGGAGATGCCCAGTATCGTCGCAAGGCTTGTCATGAGAATGGGACGGAACCTTGCAGCTGCAGCATATTTTATTGCATCAAGTTTTGACATTCCGGCACTCTTTCTCTGGTTGGCAAATTCAACGATAAGGATTCCGTTTTTCGATACAAGCCCGATAAGCATGATGATGCCAATCTGACTGAATATGTTCATTGTAATGTCGAAATACCACATGAAAAACAGGGCTCCCGTTATTGCCAGGGGAACAGTCATCATAACTACAAACGGATCCCTGAAGCTTTCAAACTGTGCTGCCAGAACAAGAAAGATCAGTACCAGGGCAAGCACAAATGCGAACATGAGGCTCGATGAGCTTTCCTGAAAATCCTTTGAATCACCTGCGAGTGCTGTCCTGAACGAATCATCCAGAACCTCATCGGCGATCCTGTCCATCTCCTCAATCCCTTCACTTATGGTATAACCCGGTGCAAGCCCAGATGAGATGGTTGCCGCAACAAACCTGTTATACCTGTATAACTGGGGTGGAGCAGTCTCCTCTGTAAGAGTTACCAGGTTGTCGAACTGAATCATTTCTCCCCGGTCATTCCTTACATACAGCGACTTAAGGTCAAGTGGCTTATTCCTGTCTCCCCTGGCAAGCTCGCCAAGTATCTGGTACTGTTTGCCGTTCATGAAGAAGTATCCGAAACGCTGGCCGCTGAGCGCAAGCTGAAGTGTTGTTCCTATGTTCTGTGTTGAGACTCCAAGTGATATCGCTTTCTCACGGTTAATATGTATCCTGAGTTCCGGCTTCGTGAATTTAAGGTTTACATCAGCCATCTGAAGTATCTCGCTGTCGTTGACCTTATTCATGAATTCAGGAATCACTTCCCTCAGTTTCTCAATTGAGGTCGCCTGCAGAACATACTGAACCGGCATACCCATTCTGCGGCTGCCGAATGTTGACTGCTGCATAACAAATGCTCTTGCTTTCGTCTTGTTCCTGAGATCCAGAGAAAGCTTATCAGCTACTTCCTGCTGAGTCCTGTTTCTTTCATCGGGTTTTTCCAGCACTATCCTGATATTTGCAAATGTGCCTCCCCGTATCATGGTTGTATACCTTACACGCTCAGGAACTCTTTGCTCCACCAGCCCGGCAAGGTCATCAGCATAGGCCAGCATATATTCATATGTTGCTCCTTCTGTGGCTGACATGTTGATCGTGATCTGCGACCTGTCCTCAAGCGGGGCCATTTCAGCCGGAATCGATGTCCAGAGCAGAAAAATAAGTCCGAAGGCAATAACAAGGATGATCAGGGCATATCTGCGGTGATTCAGGAAGGAATCCAGTGTTCTTTGATAAAATGCGTTGAGCTTTTCAAAAAAACGTTCAGTTTTCCGGTAAAACCAGGTATGGCTTTTTTCATGCCTGAGGAGTTTTGTCGACACCATAGGAGTGAGCGTCAGCGCAAGAAATGCAGAAATAGCTACTGTACCTGCCATTACTATACTGAACTCCCTGAAGAGCCTTCCTGTAATTCCTTCCAGAAAGACGATGGGGAAAAATACCGAGATCAGGGTAATGGTCGTGGAAATGATAGCAAAATAAATCTCCTTTGACCCCTTCATCCCTGCTTCAAACGGACTCATTCCAGATTCAACTTTAACATATATGTTCTCCATCACAACAATGGCATCATCAACCACAATACCAATTGCCAGAACCATTGCCAGCAGTGTCAGGACATTAATTGAAAACCCGGCAATGTACATAATGAAAAATGAACCAATGAGTGAAACCGGAATGACGAGAATAGGTATGATAGTTGCCCTCCAGCTTCGAAGGAAGAAATAAATAATTACCACTACAAGTGCAAATGCTATAAAAATGGTATCCTCAACTTCCCTGATCGATGACCGGATATATTCGGTATTGTCGTAATTCGTATTGACCTCGACATCATCAGGCAGATCTTTTTGAATATATGCGAGACGCCTGAAGATCTCATCGACTATCTCAATGTGATTCGATCCTGGCTGTGGGATGACTGCAATCTGTACAGTTGGTATGCCATCATTTTTCAGAATTCCCCTTATATCTTCCGGACCAAGTTCCGCACGTCCGACATCCCGGAATCGTACGATCATATCTCCTGATTGTTTGATAATCAGTTCGTTAAATTCTTTGGGTGTTGTCATCAGCCCAAGGGTTCTTATTGTAAGCTGGGTTGTCGTTCCCTCAATTGATCCCGATGGCAGCTCAACATTTTCGCGGTTGATGGCATTCCTTACATCCATTGGAGTCAATCCGTATCCTGCCAGTTTTACCGGATCTATCCAGAGCCGCATTGCATACCTCTTCTCTCCGAAAATACTTATTGCGCTTACACCTGAAACAGTTTGCAGCTGTTCCTTCAGGGTAAGGTCAGCAATTTCGGAAAGCTCCAGAAGCGATCTCTTCTGACTCTCGACCGTAAGGAACAGTATCGGGTTGGCATCAGCATCTGCCTTGGTAACGGTTGGCGGATCGCAGTCGCGGGGCAGTCTGCGCTGGGCTTGTGAAACTTTATCCCTGACGTCATTAGCCGCAGTTTCAAGGTCGACGGAAAGCTCAAATTCAACTGTTATGTTGCTTCCGCCCTGACGGCTGACACTTGTCAGCGTCCTCACTCCGGGAATACCGTTTATTGATTGTTCAAGAGGTTCCGTTATCTGTGTTTCAATAACATCCGAATTTGCTCCCGGGTATGATGTGCTGACAGTTATAATTGCAGGATCAACGCTCGGGAATTCACGGATCCCCAGAAAAGTGAATCCAACCACGCCAAACAACAGAATGACGATAGCCATTACAGTCGCAAGTACTGGCCGGTTTATACTTACTGATGAAAGACTCATATAATAGTAGAATTGCCTGGGTTTAACCTTTTTAATTAACTACAACAGTATCCAGACTTACCGGCAGGCTTTCACGCAGTTGTAAAATGCCTGTGGTAAGAAGCGTGTCACCGAAATTTAGTCCTGATGTTATCTGGATAAGCGACTCGGTACGAAGACCTGTATTTACCCTGACAACAGATGCGCGTCCCTTACGATACAGATATACAAGCTCTCCCTCCATTTCAGGGACCAATGCTTCAGTTGGTATTGCAATTGCATTATCGAGCTTTGAAAGCTGGAGTGTTACAGCAGCATATCGGCCTGATTTCAGCTCTTCATTTTTGTTAGGATAGAGTGCTCTTATGACTATTGATCTTGTTTCAAGCTCTATTTTCGGATCAACCGCATATACTTTTGCCTCATAAATAGTATTACTGCCGTCCATTTTAAACGTAACGGGATAACCAATGTTAACTTCATCCATGTACCGTTCGGGAATTGAGAACTCCAGCTTGATCGGACTCATTTTGATCAGCCGTGCTATTTTGGTATTGGGATTTGCATAGGCTCCTTCGCTTAAATATCGCAATCCGATGATACCGTCAAAAGGTGCACGCAACTCAGTCTCTGAAATACGTGCCTTAACCAGGTTTATATCAGCTTCAATTGTCTGCAGTTCAGTTACGATCTGATCATAGCTTTCCTGGCTTATGGCATCTTTTTCAAGCAAGCTTCTCTGCCTGAACTCCTTCTCCTCAACCAGCTTCTTCTGCGCTTCCAGTTTCTGAAGCTGAGCCTGCAGTGGTCTGTCATTTATCTTTGCCAGAAGATCACCTTCCTTGACCCTGGTTCCCTCAGTAAAGTTGATATTGACTATTTTACCTGATGTCTCAAATGAAAGTTCAACTTCCTCATCAGGCCTCAGGGTTCCTGTGCTGTTGATCAGTTCGCTCATCTGAGCGGGCTTGATTACGAATCCGCTGACATTAAGGAGCTGACGGCCCTGCATTCCTCCCGGACCTCTTCCCGATGCCTGATCCGATCCCGATGATTTTGATGCAAAAAGCGGTTTTATTTTCGGGTAAAAAATCATTACTGCCAGAACAACTGCCAGCAATACCGTTATTGCTATCCTTAATTTTTTATTCATAGACAGACTTATGATGAATGAGTTATAAACATTTAGAATTCAGTTATTAAAACACTTTATTAGCGTGCAAATGTAGACAATTTGAGGCTTTATGATCCATTTAAGTTTTGTAAAAAATGTTAAATATTTATAAAACAGTTAACCTTCAGTTTTGTTCTTAAAACCAAAGTCTGAAAAAAGCAACTATTTTTACGTTACAAATCATGAGTAGCTATGATACAGCGCATTCAATCCATTTATCTCTTACTGACAACCTTGCTGTCAGTTTTATTCCCCGGAGGGAACATGTTAAGGTTCACCGATGCCTCGGGCAACGCTTTGGGTATTACATTCAGAGGTATTTACAGATACGAAGCCGGATCCCCTCCCGAACTGCTGGGAGGTATCCTTCCGCTTTTATTGCTGATCCTGCTGGTGGCGGTCGTTTCACTGGCAGCGATATTTCTTTTCAGGAACAGAAAGCTTCAGATGAAACTGACAGCAATACTACTGGGGCTCTCAGGCGTTATCATTATTGTAACGGTTGTATACGCAGTATTTGTTATTAGAAAATATGATTCAGATATTATATGGAGCTTCAGAATGCTCCTGCCGTTTCTTATTCCGGTTTGTTTATTCCTCGCTTACAGGAGAATCAAAAAAGATGAGGATCTGGTAAAATCGTATGACCGGCTGAGATAGGGTTTCAGTTGTGTTGGAAGAATTATTTCCGTAGCATCAATTTCCGTTGGCTTCAGCCAACGGTTAAGGGACGCTCAGATGATCTGAAGGTTCTCCTGGTTCGTTATTTTCTCACAGTAGTGGCATTTAAGAGCCACATTCTTCTTTGACACAACCCTGAACTTCGTAACAACATGCTCAAAGTTGGTGATGCATTTCGGATTCATGCATCTGGCAATACCGACAATTGTGTCAGGAACCTCAACGACTCTCTTCTCAACCACTTCATAATCCCTGATTATATTCAGCTTCGCATCAGGAGCAACCAGTGCTATCCTGTTGATGTCGTCATCCTTGAAGAATTTCTCCGAGATCTTGATAATAGCTTTGCTTCCCAGTTTTTTGCTTTCAAGGTTCGTCCCGAAGGTTATCTGGTTATCTATATGATCCAGACCAAGGATCTGGATTACTTTGAATAACTGCTTTGCCGGAACATGATCGATTACTGTTCCGTTCTGAATAGCGCTTACAACCAGCTGTTTTGGTTCTTTCATGACTCAATGCATTATTTGATTCCTAATAAAGTACAAAGTATCGCCTGCCTTGTATATACGCCGTTCTGAGCCTGGTTAAAATAATATGCCTTGGGATTGGTATCCACATCAGTATGAATTTCATTTACCCTGGGAAGGGGATGAAGAATGCGCATGTTAGGTTTTGTTTTTTTCAGCATATCATTCCTGAGAACATACACATTTTTAACCTTCTCATATTCAATGGGATCCGAAAATCTTTCCTTCTGGACCCTGGTCATGTAAATGATGTCGGCTTTGGAGATGATGTCTGAAAAGTCAGTATGCTCATAATACTTCAGCCCCATATTATCGAGGTACAGCTTAAATTCATCAGGCATTTTGAGCTCCTCAGGTGAAATGAAATTAAACGTGGCATTCCAGTTCGACATTGCCATCATCAGCGAATGCACCGTGCGGCCATATTTCAGGTCGCCTACCATGAAGATGTTAAGATTATCCAGTGTCCCCTGTGTTTTACGAATGGAATAAAGATCAAGCATCGTTTGTGTCGGATGTTGATTGGCGCCGTCGCCTGCATTTATGACCGGAACTGAAGCCACCTCGCTGGCAAACCTGGCGCTTCCCTCAACAGGGTGACGCATCACAATAAGATCGCTGTAGCTGCTGACCATCTTTATGGTATCATGCAGCGTCTCACCTTTGGTAACACTGGAACTTGATGAATCCGAAAAACCGACGATCTTCCCGCCCAGCCGGTTAATTGCACTTTCAAAGCTTAACCTTGTGCGTGTTGAGGGTTCAAAGAAAAGAGTGGCAATAACCTTGCCTTCAAGCAGCTTTCTTACCGGCTGCTTTTCAAATTCTTCCGCACGGTCAAGAATACCAATGATCTCTTTCTTTGAGAAATCATCTATTGATACTAAACTCCTGTTTTTCATCGGATTGGCACTATATTAGAAGCAAAAACCTGTCTGATCCCAAAGTTACTTAAGAATAATCACAGGGGAAGGGAGTGTTGATAATTAATTAAAACTTTGAGTCTCCTCCGAAAAGTTTTTTTGCCACCAAGGCTCCAAGGCACAAAGTTGCACCAAGAATAAGTCATTGAAAGATAAGCTCTTGGTGAACCTTGGTGTCTTGGTGTCTTAGTGGCAATTTCATTTATTGGATTTATCGGAGTGGACTCAACTTTAGCGGTACAATTTTAAGCGGATGAGAGTAACCTGTATGTCAATCCTTCAATCCTTGAAATGCGGTTAATTATCCTTTCCCTGGCCGATGCCCTGAAGCTGATTATGATCCTGCACTCCAGGTCAAAAGAGTGCTCTGATTGTTTTATATCCTCTTCCCTGATTATCTTCATGACATTGTTCATTGCGGCGTAGGGATATCTGATCTCATAGAATTCATGGATTACATGGTCGATAATTTCAGCTTTTTCAAGCGCTGATGCCGCCGCTTTCTTATATGCATTGATCAATCCGCTAACACCGAGAAGAGTGCCTCCGAAATAACGTGTAACAACTATCAGCACATTGGTGATTCCGGATGATCTTATCTGGCCAAGAATCGGACGGCCGGCGGTGCCTGAAGGCTCTCCGTCATCATTTGCTCTCCAGGCATGGCCTTCCCTGCCCAGCAGATATGCATAGCAATGATGTTTCGCATCATGATAGGTCTTTCTTGTTTCTTCAAGAATGGAATTGATCTGATCCTGATCCATCACAGGCCATGCTTCTGCAATGAACCTGCTTCCCTTGTCTTTGAAGGATCCTGAAGAGCGTGACTTAATGGTTTTAAATGAATCACCGGGAGGCATTTCCATCATTTTATGACGCGGGATAAATAACAGCGCAATTTAATTAAAAGCGCACCTTGTCCTGACTCTTTCTATAAAAAATGATATTTTTGTCATCAAGTGAGGCTCGATATGAATGTGCTATTGAATGAAAAGGATCTCCAGAAGCTTATCGTAATAGGCGACAGGATACTTATTAAACCAAAAACACCGCAATCAAAGACAAAAAGCGGACTTTACCTGCCTCCCGGGGTCAATGAGAATGAAAAAGTGCAGATAGGATTTGTGTTGAAGGTGGGTCCGGGGTATCCCATACCTTCAGTAAACGATAATGATGAACCCTGGAAGAACAGGACTGATGAGCCGAAGTATGTTCCCCTTCAGCCTAAAGAGGGCGATCAGGCAGTTTATCTTCAGAACAGCGCCATTGAGATCGAATTCAACAATGAAAAGCTGTTTGTGGTGCCTCACTCTGCAATTTTACTGCTACTCAGGGATGACGGGCTTTTTGAATAACATGGAAAAATGAACAATCTGACTCTTAAAGGTAAGAAGGTGCTTGTGGTGGAAGATGACCTTTCAAGCAGACTCTACCTGAACAAGATACTTGAACGGGCAGGTGCAGTGGTACTGAATGCAGGCGACGGGGTGGAAGCCATCAGAGTTACAGAGGAGAACACCGATATTGAAATAATACTGATGGATATACAGCTCCCGGTTATGGATGGCTATACTTCGGCAAGGAAAATCAGGGAGCTTGGCCGGCCGTTGAAAATAATTGCACAGACTGCATACGGAGTTTCAGGGGATATGGAGGATATAATGACCTCCGGTTTTGATGATTATATCCTGAAACCCATTTATGCCGATCAGTTGATTCGGAAACTGGCGTCATACTAGTTGCTTGCTTTGCCCACCGAAGCCTCGGCGAAGGTGGGTTGCTGGTTCCTCGTTCCTGGTTAATTGTTGGGGAAACCGTGCGTCGTGTGTCGTGAGTCGTGCGCCTTATTCCCTATATACAGCCATAGTACTGAATTCCTTTCTGAACTCATCTATTTCTGCCTCCCATCTCTGTTTTTCAAGCCTGACCGGCTGGCGGCTTATCAATGATTCCCTCATCACTGAATCTCCTGAAAGTATGTCAAACGGCATAAGATCATACTCGTATTCATAAGGAGGTTTGTTGAATCTGAGCTCTTCCGGAGAGGTCTCAATGATGGCATCAAATATTTCAAGAGCAGTGGCAACAGGATGATATGCTGCGGGATCGGTTACATGTATCTGTATCCCGTTGCAAAGCTTCCCCTGGTACTTGTTAAATGTTGGAATAAAGTTGTGCACCCTGAAAACAGAGCCCGTGATTTTGCGTTTATCAAGATTGGCCTTAAGCTTTTCAGGATTGATAAATGGTGCGCCGAAGAGTTCGAAAGGAATGGTTGTCCCTCTTCCTTCTGAAATGTTCAGTGCCTCTATAAGAACAGTACCGGGATATACAATTGCCGAATTCAGTGCCGGCATGTTGGGTGAAGGAAGAACCCAGGGAAGACCGGTTTCAGAAAACAATGAATTCCTCTTCCATCCTTTCATCCAAAAAATGTTCAGGTCGCACTTCGGGAAGTACTTCTCCCTTAGCCATAATGCCATTTCACCGATTGTCATCCTGTGGCACAGCGGAATTGATGCACCTCCAACGAATGTAAAATATTTCTCCTTAAGCACGGGCCCGTCAAATGGCAATCTTCCTACCGGGTTCGGCCTGTCCAGTATCCAGACTGGGATTCCTGCTTCAGTGCATGCTTCCATGCAAAGCTTTACTGTCCAGATATATGTATACAGCCTCGCCCCGACATCCTGCAGGTCAATCATCAGCACATCGATCTCCTTAAGCATCGCCGGCGAAGGCTTACGGTTCTTTCCGTAAAGGCTGAAAACCGGGATTTTATAAAGAGGATGCTGGTTCCCTTCCCATTCGATCATGTTATCTTGTGTCTGCCCGAACATCCCGTGCTGGGGACCGAAAAGAGCACTTAGCCTGCAATCGGCACTGCTGAAGATAAGATCAGTAATGTGAATATAATCCCTGGTTATACTCGGCGCGTGGCATAAAATGCCGATTCTTTTGCCTTTAAGCTGCACCGGGAGCCTTTTACGGATAATTTCCAGCCCTGTTTCAACCATGATATATTTTTATTAAGCAAATTTAACAGCCACAAGTTAATTAATCATGTTTCACATTTGCACAAAATGAATATTCTTTTCTATGTTTATGACATGAAAAAAACACCAATGAAAAAGTTTTCTTTGTTATTGGCAGCCGGAGCCTGCTTCTTCATCAATGCTTATACCCAGAAGCCTCCTCTCGACCACTCTGTCTACGACGGTTGGAAAAACATCAATTCACCGGCCATATCTGCAGACGGGAAATGGGTGACCTATGAAATAAATCCTCAGCAGGGCGACGGATGGCTGTACCTGTATAACGCTGCAACCGGCTCCCTGGATTCTGTTGCCAGGGGTATAAAACCTGTAATCGCACCCGAAAGTAAATATCTTGTAAGCCATATTTCACCGGCTTATGGTGAGACCCGGGCAGCGAAGAAGAAAAAATTCAAAGACGATCAGATGCCAAAGAATGATATGCAGATCAGGCTGCTGCCCGAAGGTGAGGTAAGGAATATCCCCGGGGTTAAATCTTTTTCATTGCCGGAGAATAAATCATTCTGGATGGCATACCTTCTGGAGAAGAAACCGGATGAAAAGAAAGATACTATATCAGTTGCAGATACGCTCAAGCTTTCGCTGATAAAGGAAAAGAAGAAGAAAAACGGAAAACCGGTAGAGCCAAAAGGCACTGAATTGGTTATTTTAAATCCTTTGCTGGACAAAGAATTCAGGTTCAATGATATAACTGAGTATGTAGTTGCAAAGGATGGAAAGTCAATCAGCTTTCTTCAGGACAAACCGGATACTACAAAGATTGACAGTGTCAGGGTCTTTATGTTTGATACTGACAGGGTGAGTACTTCACTGATCTTTGAAGCCAGGGGTACTGTTAAAAAATTAACAACAGATAAACCGGGAAACCAGATTTCATTCATCTATACTTCCGATACTTCAAAAACCAGGGTTTTTGAACTCTGGATCTCAAAAGGTGCATCAAAGGCTTTTAAGGCTATTGATACACTGAACAGGGCATTACCGTTAAACTGGTCGGTGAGTGAAAACGCAAATCTCTCTTTCTCTTATGACGGCACCAGACTCTACTTTGGAACTGCACCACACCCTGTAAAAGAAGCGGAGGACACTCTGCTCGATGAGGAAAAATACAGGCTTGATATCTGGTCCTGGACCGACGATGTTCTTCAGCCGGTGCAGAAAAAACAACTTGACGAGGAGCGTAAACTCTCTTTTCAGGCAGTATATCATGTTGACCGGAGCGTTATGTTCCAGATGGCCGACACCCTGGTGCCTGTTTTTAGGACATTTCAGAAAGGCAACTCTGATTTTGCCCTTGCATCATCGAACCTGAAATACAGGAAATCACTCTCCTGGGACAGCAATGACTACACTGATTATTACATAATTAATGTTGAAACAGGATCAAGGAAGCTGGTGCTTGAAAACACTCCTTCGCAGGTATATCTCTCACCTGCAGGCAATTACCTGCTGATCTACGATATTGTACAGAGAGCCTGGTTCTCGATGCCGGTAACGGGAGGGGAGAAAAAAAATCTCACTGCTTCAGTGCAGTTTCCCCTTTACGACGAACTAAATGATGTTCCTGATTATCCGCGCCAGTATGGAATGGCAGGTTTCCTTGATGTTAGCAGGCATGTCATCGTCTAGGAAAGGCACGATCTCTGGCTGCTGGACCTTTCGGGAAGCGAAACGCCTGTAAACATGACCAATGGATTCGGCCGCAGGAATAATTTGCGGCTGAGATACCTGCGCCTCGATCCTGAAGCAGAGTTATTAAGCAGGAAAGATGTCCTGTATCTTTCAGCTTTCAATTATGAAAGTAAAGAATCAGGGTATTGCTCCCTGAGGCAGGGAAAACCGTCCGATCCCCAGATGCTGATCATGGATAAAGCTTCTTTTTCAAGAAACCTGACAAAGGCCAGGAAGGCCGATATGCTGATCTGGCAGCGGGAAACCTGGGCAGAATCACCGGAACTTTATATAGGTGATATGACAATGAAAGGACCGCGCAAAATCTCAGACACCAATCCTCAGCAGAATAGATATAACTGGCTGACAGCAGAGCTTGTTGAATGGAACTCATTTGACAATTCATTATTGCAGGGCATACTTTACAAGCCTGAAGATTTTGATCCCTCCCTCAAATACCCGATGATAGTCTATTTTTATGAGCGAAGTTCCGACGGATTGTACAGTTATTTCCAGCCTGCTCCCAGCGCATCGATTATTAACAGATCATTTGCTGCAAGCAACGGATACCTTGTATTCGTTCCTGATATACCTTACAAAACAGGATACCCGGGACAAAGCTGCTATGATGCTGTAATAAGCGGAACGACTTCACTTCTTGACAGATTTGACTTTATCGACAGGAACAGGCTCGGACTTGACGGACAAAGCTGGGGAGGTTACCAGATAGCGTGGCTCGTCACAAGGAGCGACCTCTTTGCATGCGCATATTCAGGCGCTCCTGTCAGCAATATGATAAGCGCTTACGGCGGAATCAGGTGGGAGTCAGGAATGAGCAGAATGTTCCAGTATGAGCACAGCCAAAGCAGGATTGGAGGTACACTATGGGAAAAACCTATGCAATTTATTGAAAACTCCCCGATCTTCTTCATACCTGAAATAAATACGCC
>Ga0105099_10001908_pt1 | contig 12661 bp, 12 predicted proteins | sample PPLLak3cmMay2015_2_FD_79138 | JGI IMG/M metagenome (GOLD analysis project Ga0105099, IMG submission 79138) | Freshwater sediment microbial communities from Prairie Pothole Lake near Jamestown, North Dakota, USA - PPLs Lake P8 Core (1) Depth... | ecosystem: Environmental > Aquatic > Freshwater >...
CGGTTCAAGACGCCGGCCGACGCGCCCGGCCAAATCGGTCTGGACAGCTGGACTTTAATGAAACAAGACGGCCGCTGGTGGATCGTCTCCTGCGCCAACGAGATCCCCACGCCCGACAAGCCGCTGCCCGAGGCGCTGCGCTGACCGGCGGATTCTGGAAGAACATCCCCGGAGATTGCGAGTCGGCGTCAAAGGATCGCCCATGATACTATTATTTCTCAGTGTCGCCGGGCTTGTTTTATTGATCGCCTGGCTCCGGCTCCACGCCTTTGTCGCGCTAATTCTCGTGGCCATTTCAACGGGTCTTTGCGCCGGCCTTTCGCCGATGGACACATTGAAAACGATCCAGAGCGGCGTAGGAGAGACTTTGGGCGGCATCGTTCTCGTTCTTGGTTTTGGCGTTCTGCTGGGCAACTTGCTCGCCGTCACCGGGGCCACGGCCGTCATCTCCGCGCGCCTCTTGGCCGTATTTGGTCCTGAACGGGCAAAGTGGACTTTGGCCCTGACAGGATTTGTCGTCGGATTGGCCATGTTCTACAACGCCGGTTTTGTGATCCTCGCCCCCCTCGTGTTCAGCGTGGCGGCGCAAACCAAGCAGCCCCTGGTGCCGCTGGCCATCGCCATGGCCGCGCCATTGTCGGTGACCCACTGTTTTCTACCGCCCCACCCGGGGGCAACCGTGGTTGCGAACACGCTTCACGCCGACCTGGGCAAGACGCTCCTTCTCGGGCTCCTGGTGGCGATTCCGGCCGTGATCCTGGCGGCCGTTTTTTTTCCGACCCTGCTGAAAAGGATCAAGGCCAACCCGCCCCGGGGAATCTTCGCCTCTACGGATGAAACGCCGGAAAATCCGCCGTCTTTCACCCTGAGCCTGATGATCGCCCTTCTGCCGGTCCTCCTCATGGCCGGTTCCACGGCGGCGCTGCTGGTCCTGCCGGAAGGCCATGGCCTTCGCCGGTGGTTGTCCTTCTTCGGGGACTCGGGAATGGCGGTCATGGTCGCCGTTCTCTCCCTGTTGTTTTTCCTTGTCATCCTGCGGCGACAGTCTCCCGGCACCGCGTTGGAAAAAGCATCGGGAGCGTTCGGGGCCATTGCCGGATTGATGTTGATCATCGCCGCCGGAGGCGGATACAAACAGGTGTTGCTCCTCACGGGAATCGGCCAGAGCCTGGCGAATCAGATCACCGTTCTGCCTTTTTCGCCGTTGATCATGGGCTGGTTGATCGCGACCGTCCTGCGCATCGCCGTCGGATCGGCGACGGTGGCGGGGATGACCGCGGCGGGCATCGTCCTGCCGCTCGTAAAGGCCAGCGGCGCCTCGCCGGAGCTGATGGCCTTGGCCATTGGCGCGGGCAGCGTGATGTGCTCGCATGTCAACGACACGGGATTTTGGATGTTTCGCGAGTGGTTCGGGTTGAGCCTAGCCGATACGTTTAAGACCTGGACGGTCATGGAGACGATCGTCGGCATAACCGGGTTGTTGGTCGTGCTGGGCCTCGATTTGGTGCTTTAAAGGGGTCGTAATGGACAAAGCCAATTTCGGTGTCATGGGTCTCGGGGTCATGGGGCGCATGCTCGCCCTCAATATCGAACGCAACGGCTTTCGCGTCGCGGGAATCGATCTGGAGACGGCGAAGATCCGCGATTTCAGCGTCAATTCGGCGGGCAAGAACATCATCGCCTGCGAAACCCTCGACACGTTCATCGCCACCCTCGAACAGCCGCGCCGCATCCTGATGATGGTTCCCGCCGGAAAACCGGTGGACGCGGCCATCGCTTCCCTGAAGCCGCATCTGGCCCCCGGCGACCTGCTGATCGACGGCGGCAACACCCACTTTCTCGATACCGAGCGTCGTTCGGCGGAAATCTCCGCCGCCGGCCTCATTTACATTGGCGCCGGCATCAGCGGCGGCGAGCAGGGCGCGTTGTGGGGCCCATCCATCATGCCCGGAGGCCAGCCCGAAGCCTGGATGTTGGTCAAACCCATTTTCGAGGCGATTTCCGCCAAGGCCGACGGCGAGCCGTGCGTGGCCTACATGGGACCGCGCGGCGCGGGTCATTTTGTCAAGATGGTGCATAACGGTATCGAATACGGCGATATGCAGCTTATCGCCGAGGCCTACGATATCCTGCATCGCGGTTTGGGGCTGGGTAACGACCGATTGCACGAGATCTTTTCCGAATGGAACCGTGGCGAGCTAGAATCCTACTTGATCGAAATCACGGCCGCCATTTTTAAGAACATCGATCCCGAAACCAAAGCGGCTTACGTCGATCTGATTCTGGACGAGGCGCAGCAAAAGGGCACCGGAAAATGGATGAGCCAGAACGCTCTCGACCTGGGCGCGCCCACGCCCACCATCAATGCCGCCGTCGAAAGCCGAATCCTCTCGGCCTTTAAAGAGGAGCGAGAGGCCGCTTCACGCGTGTTGACCGGTCCCGAAGCGAGGATTTCCGCCGACCCCCGGGAGGTCGTCGAGGCGATGCGCGAGGCCCTTTATGCGGCCAAGATTTGCTCGTACGCTCAAGGGTTCGCCTTGATGAGTCTGGCCAGCAAGGACTATGGGTTCGACTTGAACCTCGGCGAAATTGCCAGAATCTGGCGCGGCGGCTGTATTATCCGGGCCCGCTTCCTGAACGATATTCGCGCCGCCTTCGCCAACCATCCGGCCCTTGCCAATCTCATGATGGATCGCGGATTTGCCCAAATCATGAACCGGCGCCAGGCCTCCCTGCGCCGAATCGTGGGGCTGGCGACCGAAAGCGGCATCCCGGTCTTGGCCTTTGGCTCGGCCCTGGCCTACTACGATGCCTATCGCAGCAAGCGCCTGCCCGCCAACCTGACACAAGCCCAGCGGGATTACTTCGGCGCCCATACCTACCGCCGCATCGATCGGTCCGGCTCATTCCATACGAAATGGCAATAGGAAGGTGTTCCATGAAGTACGGACTCGTCATCAAACCCGCAGGTTCCATCGACTTTCTCTCCCTGGGCGCGCTGGTGCATCGCCTCGATCCGGGGGTCGTTCCCTTCCGCAAGGCGTCCGAATGCGCCATTCACGTCAGCGGCGGCGAATTCAACTGCGCCGCTAATCTCGCGGATTGTTTCGGCCAAAAGACAGGCATCGTGACGGCTATGGTCGATTATCCCATCGGCGACCTGATTGCCGAGCGTGTGCGGACCATGGGTGTCAAGCCGTTTTACAAATGCTTCAAGCACAACGGCGTCAACGGCCCCAACATGGCGACGGTCTACAGCGATCGAGGATTCGGCGTTCGCGCACCGGTGGTTTTCTACAACCGGGCCAACGAAGCCGCCGCGCAACTCAAACCTGGCGACGTGGATTGGGCGGGCATTTTCGGCGCCGGCGTGCGCTGGTTCCACAGCGGCGGGATATTTGCCGCGCTTTCGGAAACCACCGGCGAACTCATCATCGAAGGAATGCGGGCCGCCAAGGCCGCGGGCTCCGTCACATCTTTCGATCTGAATTACCGCGCCAAGCTCTGGAATATCTGGGGAGGCCAAGAGCGTGCCCAAGCGGTCCTCCGTCGCATCGTCGAGAATGTGGACGTCCTGGTCGGCAATGAGGAGGATTTGCAGCTCGGCCTCGGCATCCCGGGCCCTCAAGTGGCCGCCGCGTCCAAACTCAATCCCGGGACTTTTTTCGGGATGATCGACACTGTCGCGACGCAATTTCCCAACGTCAAAATCGTCGCGACCACCCTGCGCGAAGTCCACTGCACGAATCGCCATTCCTGGGGAGCCGTGGCCTGGATCGACGGCAAGACATTCATATCCCCGATCTGCGAGCTCGAGGTGTTCGACCGCGTCGGCGGAGGCGACGGCTTCGCGGCCGGCCTCATCTATGGCTTACTGGCCGGGGAACCTGAGCAGACCGCGGTCAACCTCGGTTGGGCGCACGGCGCGCTGCTCACGACATTCCCCGGCGATACCACCATGGCGACTGTCGATCAAGTCAGGGCGTTGGCCCTGGGCGGCTCGGCGCGCATTCAGCGATAGCCGCCTTGACGTCAAACGGCCCTCCCGCTCCGGGCTCATTCCCATGGCGAATTTTATCTAAGAACGGACTCTTTCGCCGGCGATGAGATTTTCCTTGCGTTTCCGGGGCAGGGCTTTGACCGCGCACTCCCGGGCCAAGGCCTGGGAGCGGCTGCCGCAAGCTTCACGGTAAACCAACGCGACCGGCTGATGGGCTCGGGTATAGCGCGAAGCCTTGCCTTCTTGATGCATCTTCAGACGCCGATCGATGTCGGTCGTCACGCCGGTATAAAGAGAACCGTCGCCGCACCGGAGGATATACAGATACCAGGAATCGCCCGAAGCATATGGCGCCGTTTCTTCCCGGACCTTCATCCCCCGGAGCATCCGGCGGTATCGGGGTTTCATCCGCTCACTTGTCGGGCAGGGTCAGCGGAGGCCCGAGGGTATCCCGATGAGTCGACATAAGCGTCCGCATATAATTTCCGACGCTTCCGGCGTCGGCGAAGCCGGCTTTCAAGGCGGCCGCCTCGGACGCCTCCTTCGTAATCAACTCCGATTCGGAGTATTGACGCCAGTTCCGGTAAACGCCCAGGGTGATGACGTCCCAGTCGGCTCCCTGGTCCCGGATGAAGATCAGAGTCTGGCCGCGACCGCGCTCGCGGTTGAAGGCATTCTCCATCCGCCGCTCTTCAACGAGCTCGTCGAACTTCCCGGGAAGAGACCGGATCATTTCGAAATGGGCCAGCCCGGCTTCTTTCACAAATTCCCGGAAAACCCCGACCGGCGGGCCCAGGACATAAAGGTCCTCATGCCACAGCAGCATCTCTTTCAGGCGGCGGGCGAATTCATCGGAAGGTAGACCGGCAGCGGCCGCCGCGACGTCCCGCTGAGCGATCCGTTCCCGGCTGTAAAAATCGGACAGGCTTCCACAGGGTTGAATCACCAGAATGTCCCAATGGTCCCCCTGGGAATGCCTCACGATATAGGGCTTTTCGTCGCCGCCGGCGACGATGACCGGGGCCCGGTTCCGGAAAAGTTCGATCAGGTCCGCCAGCCGTCCCGGCCCTGCCTGAAGCATCATGAACCGGTAGAGATACGTCCCTTCGCGCGGACCATCCAGCTTTTCCCCGGGCAGCGGAGGCTGGGTTTGCCCTGCCCGGACGGGACCGGCCCAAAAGACGAGAGAAGCGAAAAAAAGCGCCGCCGCGGCAATGACCCGTCGAGTCTTGAATTCCGGCATTCTCCTTCTCATGGCTCCTCCTTTCCGCGCGATACGAAAAGCAGAACTCCGCGGCGCGGACCCCTTCAATTTATCATCCGGCGAGGGCAGAAGACAAGAACGCGAATCGCGCCGTCTAAAATCTTACCGAAGGCTAATATGTCTTGCCATTTAAAAATCTTACCCTGTCTGAACACAGAAAAGACGATTTATTTACCCTCTCCTCTTCACCAGAGGAGGCCGGAGAATGGATCTTCCCGGCCGGAGGCGACGGATGGGAACGACGGACCCTGGCAAGCGGAAGGCTCATCCCGGAGAACTGAGACAAGCTCAGATATGATAAGATGGGTGTGAGTCGAGGCCGAGGGAAGAAATCACGCCTCCCGACGTCATAAAAGCGAAATAACGGACGTTGGCCGAACGGGAGAAGAGACGCTATGCCGAGCCGCCGTGAATTCATCAAGGATGCCGTGATCGCCGGAGCCATGTTTTCGCCCCTATCCGCCCTGGCCCAGGGACGCGGCCGGGGGCGTTTTAGAACGCCGCTTTCCGAATCCGATATTCCCGCTTACAGACACAAGATCATTTCCCTGTCCAACTGGGCGGGGTTGAAATCCGATTTCGAACGCGTCCGGACTGATGATGGGTACAGCCGGAACGCGCTTTTCCGGGCGGCCATGAACCCGGTTGATTTCTCCCTTCCAGCCGGACATCCTGAGGCCGGCGCGGTCATCGTGATCGCCACCTTCGCCAAATCCGCGGTGGCCGAATTCGCGATGAACGGGACGCCCCGCCGGATCCTGATCCCCTTTCAATACTTCGCGGACGAATGGACGGAGGACCGGCTCATCGAGACGATCCGGAAGGACATCGTCAAAGACACCAGCCGCCGCGTCGTCAACGTTTCCAAGCGGGTTCCCTTGAAATACCTGGCCGGGCGGAGCGGTCTTGGGACGATTGGCCGGAACAACCTGGTCTTCGTCGACGGGATGGGAAGCTATTGCCTCCTTCATGCCTTCGCGACCGACGCCCCCCTTCCGGGCGATGCCTTGGGCGAGCTTCAGCTCCTGGGCGAATGCCGTCATTGTCAAGCTTGTGTCAGTTCCTGTCCGACCCAGGCCTTCGGCCGGTCGCAGTTCGCCCTTGACGCCGGCCGATGCATCACCCTCTTCAACGAGAATCCCGGGGATTTCCCCAACTGGATTCTCCCCAGCATGCATCACGCCCTGATGGGGTGCATGAAATGCCAGGACGTCTGCCCGGAAAATTCCCGGATTCCGGAGCTGCGCATTTCCCTGGAGGCCGTGGCCGAGGATCACACCCGGAAAATTCTGGGAAACAAGCCCGACGAGGCCTTGACGGCGTTTCTCCGAAACCGTCTCCGTTTATTCCCGGCGGTCTCGCCGGCCGATTTCCATCCGATTCTCAAGCGGAACCTCGGCGTCCTCATTCGGGCCTGATCCCGTTTTCCCTCATTTCAAGACAAACTGCACGCTGACGGTGAAGACGACGCCGCGCGGCCGGCCGTTCACGATCATCGGCTCATAGACCCACTGTCTGACTGCGTCCAGAGCCGCTTCATCCAGCAGCGGAACGGACCGTAAAATCTTCAGGGCGACAACCCGGCCATCGAGGCCCGTTTCGGCTTCGATGATCACGATCCCAGAGGTCCGGCTCTCCCGGGCCAGCTCCGGATAAACCGGATCGACTCTTTTAATTAGGCGCGGCGGCCGGATTTCTCCCACGGCCGCGACGGGCGCCTGGACGTCGCCGATAAGAACATCGAGGACGGAACCGGGGATGCCTCCGTAAATCCCCATGTCCACGCTGCCGGGGACGCCGCCCGGAACACCGCCGTCCACTCCGAAGCTTGGGATCAGCTCATCTTCGAAGGTCCGCGGGATCTCGACGGGGGCGATCAATCGCCCGGAAACCAGCGGCGGACGGGCCTGGACCGGAGCGATCCGTCCGGGCTTCCCGGCGGGGGATGACCTGGCCGGAGCGGGAGGCGGGGGCGGAAGAGGCAGGGGCCGGGCCGGGACCAGAAAAGCGCCCGAAATCCGATACGGGGGCGGCGCCGCCGGCCGAAGCAGGGGGATCACGATCAAAGCCACGGCGATCGCGGCATGCGCGGCAAACGACAGGGGGAGCGCCCAGAACGCCGTTTTCATCCTGGATGCGGGGAGGAAGAACGCGTTGTCGTACATGGCGGCCTCCTTTTTCATCGCTCACTTCATATACACCTGAAACCGGCGCTTATTCCCCGGGCAAGCGATTGACTTCGCCCAGGGAGGGGCCTATGATTTTTTCGATCCCGTGTCCGGACGATTAAAAACCGGAGAGGAAGAGAAAGGAACCGGAATGATCCTTGTCCGCCGAAGCCTCGGCCTGCTTCTTGCGGCGGCTCTTCTGCTCGCCTCCGCCGGCTGCGACTACCTGCTCCGCAACCTGATCCCGGCGGACGAGGCGGCTCTCGCCCAAAGAATCTTCGAGCTCGTCAACGCCGAGCGACAGGCGGCCGGGCTCGAGCCGCTGGTTTGGAACGACGTCATCGCGGCCGAAGCGAAACAACACAGCCGGGATATGGCCGACGGCCTCGTCCCCTTCGGTCATGACGGCTTCGCCGACCGGTTCGCCCGCATCACCGAGGTCATCCCGGCTTCGGGGGGGGCCGAGAACGTGGCCTATGCTTCAGACGCCGATCTGGCCGTCTCCCTGTGGATGGACAGCGCCGGGCACCGGAACAATATCCTCGGCAATTACGACGATACGGGCGTCGGCGCCGCCTGGGACAGCGACCTCGGCGTGTTCTACTTCACCCAGATCTACATCCGCTCGCGTTGAGCCCCCGTCGCAACAGCCGCGGCCGGCCGTTTGTCCGGCCGGGCGTCCTGTGCTATCCTGCGTCGAGAGGAGTGGACCACCGTGACCGGATCGATTTACGACGAACTGAAAGACCGCGGATTCATCGCCCAGGTTTCCGACGAAGCCGCCGTGCGGAAAATGCTCGGCGAAAAACAGGTGACGTTCTATATCGGCTACGACAGCACCGCCGCAAGCCTCCATGCCGGAAGTCTCGTCCCGATCATGGCGATGGTCCATCTCCGGCGGGCCGGCCACCGAGCCGTCGCCCTTGTCGGCGGCGGCACGACCATGGTCGGCGACCCGAGCGGCCGGACCGAGATGCGGCAGATGCTCGACGAGGCGACCATCCGGTCGTACGGCGAGGCGATCCAGGCGCAGCTTGACCGGTACCTGAAATTCGACGGCCGCGGCGCCCTGGCCCTCAACAACGCCGATTGGCTCAAGCCCCTGAACTATATCGCTTTCCTCCGCGACATCGGGCGCCATTTCAGCGTCAATCGGATGCTGGCCGCCGAGGCCTATAAAATCCGCCTCGAGAAAGGGCTCTCGTTCATCGAATTCAACTACCAGCTCCTCCAGGCCTACGACTATCTGACCCTGTTCCGGAGTCACGGCTGCACCCTCCAAATGGGCGGCGACGACCAATGGGGCAATATTCTGGCCGGCGTCGACCTCATCCGCCGGGTCGAAGGGGCGGCGGTCGAGGCCATGACCTTCCCGCTGCTGACAACATCGGCCGGAGCCAAGATGGGAAAGTCCGCTCAGGGCGCCGTCTGGTTGGACGGCGGCCGGTTCAGCCCCTACGATTTTTTCCAATACTGGGTCAACGTCGATGACCGAGACGTCGGCCGGTTCCTCCGGCTTTATACCCTTCTTTCCTTAGACGAGATTCGGCGGCTGGAAAGCCTCGGCGGCAGCGAAATCAACGAGGCCAAGCGCGTCCTGGCCTATGAAACCACGGTCCTCACGCACGGGGAAGAATCGGCCCGGGAAGCCCGGGCGGCCGCGTCCGCCGCATTCGGCGGATCCGGCGAAAAAGACATCTCTTCGCTCCCGTCGACGGCCGTCGCCCGGGCGCGGCTCGAAGCCGGAATCGCCCCGGCCGAGCTGTTCGCCGAAGTCGGCTTAGCCCCGTCCCGCGGCGAAGCCAAGCGGCTGATCGCCCAGGGCGGCCTTTCGGTCAACGACGAGCGGATTGAAAACATGAATCGGATGCTGACGGTCAAGGACATCGGCCCGGACGGGATGATCCTCAAGGCCGGCAAGAAAAAACTCCACCGCGTGGTCGCAGGGGATTAATTCTTAATCGGTTCTCTTCCAGTTTTTGTGGGTAGGAGTTACCGAGAATATAGCGGCCTCCGCTCACGCGTCCGGATTTTAACGGCTTTTCTTGATTGGCCTGGCCTGGCTTTGCCAGGTTCTCGTGCTGGGTCGGTTTTACCGACAAGTACTTGGGCGAAGAACTCGCGTCCCGGAAGACCCTTTAACGGTTCAAGGCGCGGGACGCTCAAACATCTTCGCTCGGCCGGCTTCCCAAGCAAGCATCAAGAAAAGCCTAATCCGGACGATGTTCGCTCCAGCCGCCATAACCTCTAATCTCTACCCACACAATATGGAAGAGGGCCCTTTAATTATTAGTGGCCGGCTTTCGGCGGGCGGGTTCCGGGCGGACGACCGAAGACCTCCTCATACCGTTCCGGATAGGCGTCTTTGCCGCCGAGCAGCATCCCGGCGAGAGGAAACCGTCCCCGGGCAAGGCGCGACATCTCCGCGGCAACCCGCCGGATGTCCCATTGGGCCGAGGCGTCTTCGCGCAGGCGGGAGATATGATACAGCTCCCGGAGATTGACCTTTAGTAAAACCCGGCGGCGATGGGCGTTGGTTAAAACATAAGCCGCGGCCGCTCCCGCGGCTTCCTTCAAGACCGCATAGGCCTGCCCCGTCCGGGCGATCATGTCCCGGAAAGCTTTCCCCTCCCCTACCGCTTCAATCGACGGCGGGATCGTCGCGCCGAGCGCCGGATCGTATTCCTGGACCGTGAGCGTCGCCATGCGATGGCGCTTCAGCTGGGCGAAACACGACGCCGATACGACCAGCTCGAATGTCAGGACGGCGTGCTCGAACTCCCGGGGAGGGAAGTCGTAGAATTCCATCCGCTCGAAAACGCCGAGAAAGAGGGCTTTTTTCTTCCGGCCGGAGAGCTTCCGGACGTCGGCCCGGCAACGGTCGAAAGACCGGCCGCCGGCCGCATGGAGAAGGGCGGCTAAAATCCGGTCGTCGCCGTCCGGCGTGGCCTCGGACAAGCGGACGGCCGGCTCTCCGGCCGGGCCCCGGCCCCGGGTCGTCCGTGCAGGTCCCCGTCCAAATGCGCGTTCGGCCGCCGCCCGGAACGCCGCGGCCGTCTCCGTGTCGAACGGCGTCGCCGCGGTGAACAGGATGATCGACGGAGCGACGCGCTGCGCCTCCCCGGCCAGCATCCGGTTCAACGCTTGGATTTCGACCGACGGCTTGGCCGCGAATCGCCGGATCATCAGCTCGAGGTTCCGGGCATTGACGGTCAGCCCAAGCTGGCCTTCAGTGGCCAGGCTGACGGCATAGCGGGCGTCTTCCTTGGCCCAGCCGTCAAGGAGGGCGTGCCGGCCCGGATCGGCAGCCGCTTCCGGATTCGCCGCAAACACGTACGGCCGGAGCTTGGCGTAAAGGGCGTGATAAAGGGAGTTCTGAGCCCGAACCGTCGCGACAAACAGCGGCCGCTTCCCCGCCCGGACGATCTCCTCGGGGACAACATAATCGTTCCCCAGCTTGATGTACCGCTGCGACTTCTCGGTGAACGAGCAGAGACGGAACTTTTCGATTTCCTCGATGGCCAGGCGGCTGACGCCGCCGATATCGAAATTGAAAACCGCGTGCTCGGCCACGGAATGATGGCCCATCTTGAAAATGATGGCCCGGTTCGATCGCCGGGCCTTTTCCACCTCGGCCCGGGCGGCCCGGCGCAGCTCTTCGACGGGGCGCGGATCGCGGGAAATCCGGGCATAAGCCGCCGACAGGGTTTCCGGGGTGAGGTCGAGGCGGTCCGGGCAGGCCCGGCGGACTTCGTCCAGAGCTTCCCGGTCGACGTTAACCCCGGCGAGAACGACCTTCATATTTCAGGCGGTCTGGTCCTTGCTCTCGACAGCCACTTTGAGCACGACCTGGTATTCCTTGATCCGGCCTTCGCGGACCGAGCCGCGCTGCTCGACCACCTGGAAAAAATGGGCTTTGTGTCCGGACCCGACGATCTCTTCGACCGCCGAGCGGACGGCTTCGCTGAATCCCAACGGCGACGTTCCGACGACTTCCAGCATCCGCAACATGGGAAACCTCCTCACAAGGGGATTGGGACCGCGGCCGAGGAGACGAAGACGCCGGGCAAGGCGTCGCCGCATCGCGGGCAGCGGCCGTTGAGCAGCCGGTTTTCGACGACCTCGAAGCCGCGCCGACGGACAAGCTTCGTCCGGCAGGCGGGGCAAATGGTCGGCTCGCTCTCTCCGATGACATTCCCGGTGTAGACAAAGCGGAGGCCTTTCCGGCGGCCGATCTCGGCCGCCCGGTTCAAGGTGTCCATCGGCGTGGCCGAAACCGAGGTGTATTCGTAATCGGGATGAAAGCGGCTGATGTGCCAGGGGATGTCCCGGTCGACACCGGCCAGGAACCGGGCGATTTCTCCGATCTCCGCATCGTCGTCGTTAAGGCCCGGGACGATCAAGGTGGTCACCTCGACCCAGATCCCCAGCTTCCGCATCAAAACGATGCTGTCAAGGACGGGTTGGAGGCGCCCGCCGCAGACGGTTCGATACGTCTCGTCGCGGAAGGCCTTGAGGTCGACGTTGGCCGCGTCAAGAAACGGACGGATGACCTTGAGGGCCTCGGCGGTCATGAATCCATTGGTCACGAACGTGTTGGACATTCCAGCCGCCCGGGCCAGGATGGCCGTGTCGAGGGCGTATTCAAAGAAGATCGTCGGTTCCGTGTACGTATAGGAAATGCTCCGGCAATCGGCCGCCCGAGCGAGGCGGACGATGCTTTCGGGAGAGAGGCTGCGGCTCTCTCCCGCAAGCCGCGGATGTTCCCGCCTTTGGGAGATCCGCCAGTTCTGGCAAAAACCGCAGCGGAAGTTGCAGCCGGCCGCGGCGATGGAGAAAGACGACGTCCCGGGGAAAAAGTGAAAAAACGGCTTCTTTTCGATCGGGTCCGGGGAAGCGGCCACCACCTCGCCGTAAGCGAGGGTGACGAGTTTTCCACCCCGGTTTTCCCGAACGCCGCACGTCCCGAAATTCCCCGGCTCGATCTCGCAGCGGTGGGCGCAAAGGGCGCAGGCGACACGGTCATTTCCCAAGGAAGACCAGAGGCGGGCGGCGCGGGAAGGGACGAGTTCCAGGGAGGCGGATTTCATGAAGGCATTTTATTCGAAAGTGGGAACGGGCACAAAGCCCGGAGGAGGCACGACGGACAGCCCGGCTTCCGGGCCTGGCAGACCGCCCGGCCGTGGCTGACAACCCAGAAGTTGAAATCGCCCCAATGCCGCCGGGGGA
>Ga0105099_10001909_pt1 | contig 12654 bp, 10 predicted proteins | sample PPLLak3cmMay2015_2_FD_79138 | JGI IMG/M metagenome (GOLD analysis project Ga0105099, IMG submission 79138) | Freshwater sediment microbial communities from Prairie Pothole Lake near Jamestown, North Dakota, USA - PPLs Lake P8 Core (1) Depth... | ecosystem: Environmental > Aquatic > Freshwater >...
ATGCTCCCTTTGCTGGTAAGCATTCTCACCGATTCAGATGGAATCACGACGGGAATTGCTGCACCGCTTTTTTCTGCCTCATCGAAGCATCTTGAAATTGTTTCGACCGACACCAGAGGCCTTACCCCGTCATGTATTGCAATCAGTCCTTCTTCAGGAAGCGTATCGAGTCCGTTCTTTACCGAATGGAACCGCTCCTCGCCTCCAGCAACCACTTTATGGGGAACCGAAAACCGGTGCTGTGCAACAAGTTCATTCCAGAACGAAATGTGCTGTGCCGGTAATACCACCGTAATATTGAAGGAATTATCAAACTTACAGAACTTCTCAATAGTATGCATCAGCAGTGGCCGGCCGCACAGCGGCAGAAACTGTTTGGGTATTGTGGCTCCCATTCTTCGCCCGCTTCCTCCGGCCACTATAAGCACAAAACGTCCCATATTTCTTTCTAAAGATCCCTACTGCGCTTATTCTTTGGTATAAAGATAACGCTTAATACTCCTTTTGGGGGTTTTGACAAACTCCTCGGGGTGTATTCTGACCTTGCTTACCGCCATGAAATCGGGCAACCTGTCGTTTGCCGCCTTCCTGTTGTGTTCAAGAATAGCAAGAAGCTGCTCATCGCTGATCTTCTCCTTCTCTTTGGTTTCAAAGTCGGGGAAGATCAGGGCAACGAGTTTGTTATCCTCCGAAATAACGACCGATTCAGTAACCATGTACATGTTATTGAAAACGGATTCTATCTCCTCAGGATAAATATTCTTGCCGGAAGGTCCGAGAATCATACTTTTGCTTCTCCCCTTAATGAAGATATTCCCCTCGCTGTCTATCATGCCAAGGTCGCCTGTGTGCATCCAGCCATTCTCATCAATCACTGCACGGGTGGCTTCTTCATATTTATAATATCCGTCCATTACGTTTTCCCCGCGAAGAATAATCTCGCCGATGCCCGTTTTCGGATCGGGATTATCTATTTTAACCTCGAGAGTGTCGACAGCCCTCCCTGATGCTCCGAGCTTTGTTGTATCCCATGAAGCATAACTGATAAGCGGACCGCATTCGGTCATTCCGTAACCGACAGAAAACCGGAACCCGATCTTCTTGAAAAATCTTTCGGCGTCGGCATTCAGCGCGGCTCCGCCAATAACGACCTCTTTGAAACGGCCTCCGAAACTTGCATTTAGGGTCTCCCGTATCTTCTTGTGAAGAAGCATGTTAACCCCCGGAATGGAAAGAAGAATCTTCATGTGCGGCTTGGTAATTACCGGTATCAGTTTCTTCTTGTAGATTTTTTCAATTACAAGGGGAACCGAAAGTATCAGCCGGGGTTTTATTTCACCAAAAGCCTGAAGTATTATCTGTGGTGATGGTGTTTTGGTAAGAATGGTGATATGGCAACCGTAGGTGAAAGGGAACAGAAATTCAAAAGCGCAGCCGTAGGTGTGGGCAAGTGGAAGAAAAGAAACAACCGGGTCGCCTGTCTCGAGGGGCATGTTCTTCTGTGCATACCTCACATTGCAGGCCAGGCTGTTATGGCTTATCATTACCCCCTTGGAAAAGCCCGTGGTTCCCGAAGTATAGCTTATAACGGCAAGCTTGTCGTTGGTAACATCCGAGAATTTAATGTGTTCTTTCTTAAGTTCGGGATATTTTTCGTCATATCTGGCAGCAATCTTATCGAAGCTCTTCTTAACATCATCGCGGGTGGTCGTGATAAGTCCAAACGACTCGAGCGAAATAACGGCAAGAATTTCCTTCATCTTTTTGATGTCCATCGACTCCCAGATTTTCTCATCGACGAAAAGAATAACGGAGTCGGAGTGGTTAATTATATTCGTCAGATCCTCCGTTTTAAAATCGGGGAGAACCGGAACGATAACTGCCCCATAGGTCACAGCAGCAAGGTAGGTCACACACCAGTTGGCCGAGTTCTTGCCAATCAGGGCAATTTTATCTCCTTCCTTTATCCCATATGCCTCGAATGCCATATGGATCTTTATCATCTTTTCGGCTATCTCCTTATAGGTATAGCCTTTTTCCTTGTAGTTTGAAAGGGCTTCAATGTCCCAGCTCTTTATGATACTCTGCTCGATGTATCCGACAAGTCGTTCTTTGATCATAGCGTTAGGTTTTTAATAGATATACATAAGGATTAGTGCGGTGATGCTAAGTAGGTTAATGACAATGAAAAAGTAATTGAAATTCTCACGTTTTTCTCTGAAGTGGCCCAGTTTACGTGCAAAAATACCTATAGTTGGTCCGAAAAGAACCACCAGGAAGGCGAACGATTCGATATCAAGGAAAACCTCATCAAGGCCACCTTTATAGAAGCTGGCCATAAAGACGATTAGCAGAAGAATTAGCAGATACATGAGATAACTCCCTTTAAGAAGTAGTGTTGAAACTGGGCGCTTCTTATGCATTCTGTGGGGCTTGAGATAAGCGTATGCAATGGAGAATACGATTATAATAAACACGACCCCCAGAATTCTGCTCATAACATCTTCAAAGTTTGACATATCGGAAGGTTTTTAACGCTTAGTAAATCTACCTTTTATTTTTTGTATTCACTAATTGCCAGAGCTGCAGATCCGAGAATTGCCGCTTCTGACAAGGGTAGTGCTGAATGCAGTACCCTGAAAGTGCCTTTGAATGACTGCATTGTGTACTCATCGAGATATTTCTGCAGCGGAACCGTAAGCAGTTCGCCTGCTTTTGCCAGTCCTCCGGCAAGTATTATTGCTTCGGGACTGCTGAAGACTACCGCATTGGCAATGGCAATGGCGAGCATTTCGGCGGTGAAGTTGAAAGCTTCGAGTGCAATCGGGTCTCCCTTTGTTGCAGCTTCAGCGATTATCTGCGATGTAAGTTCGGTTGGAGGCAAATTACGTAGAGAGCTTTCGGCATTCATTTCGGCCAGGAGCTGACAGGTCGTTCTGACAATTCCGGTAGCCGATGCATAGGTCTCGAGGCATCCCTCCCTGCCGCATCCGCACTCCCTGCCTCCCGGAACCATTATCACATGACCAAGCTCTCCGGCAAATCCTGTTTGCCCGTATACAAGTTTCCCGTCGGTTACAATTCCGCTACCCACGCCGGTACCGAGGGTTAGCATAATGAAGTCCTTCATCCCCTTTGCCTCACCGAAGATCATTTCTCCGAGAGCGGCAGCGTTTGCATCGTTTGTAACTGCAACAGGCACTTTTAATTTGCGCTCCATATCTTCGCGGAGTCTTACCACCCCTTTCCAGGAGAGGTTTGCTGCTTTTTCAATATTCCCGGTGAAATAGTTTGCGTTGGGAGCTCCTATGCCGGCTCCCACCATTGAAACGCCGGCTTTTTCCACATCAGTTAGCAGCCTTGTGGCAAGTTCTGAAGAATACTTGCTAAAATCGGGGAAGTCCTTCGTCCTGAATGTCGATTTGGCGAGGATTTTCCCGGTAAGGTCTGTAATTCCCCAGACGGTATTGGTTCCTCCAATATCTATTCCTGCGAATGCTTTTATCTTTTCCATTATATTTGTTTTGCCGGCTTAAACCTGTTTTAGAAGTTCCGGCTTATTATTGCCGTCTGATCGCTGTCTGTTTTCTGAGCTTACTATCTTTTTGATGTTGCCGGTTTATGTCCCAGTCAATTATCATGTCCCAGTTACTCTTAATTTCCACCAATTCATTAAAGAATGAGACTGCCTCCGGAGCTTTTTTCTGCCGGTAATCGCCGGTTGTCCATATCCCGTTTCCGTCACTGTCATAAATTACCTTTAACCGGTAAGTTCCGTTATCGATAAACCTGAAATTTACCTTCCCGGGGCTTTCTGCCAGTTGCTCCATAACGACGGTTTCGTTCGCATCGAGAATTTGGATAATGACCCTTCCCTCATAGCCTGTTAGTTTTGCGACCAGAGTTCCATAAGAAGCTACGGGCCTTACATAAAATCTATACGTTACTGTGTCGTTTGAAGTTCCAAATACCGTTGTGATTAATCCGGGAAACAGAGTCAAAATATAATCCTTTCCTTCGGGCAGTGTCTGGCTTACTTGAATTATTCTTGGCTCCAGCGAGTCAAATCGCGGGGTAAAAGCAAGCGGTTTTTTCAGGGAGTCGGTTGTTTCCCTGATTAAAATGCGGCTGAGGTCGGCTTTTGCAATCGGAACACTTGAAGTTATTCTGATATCGCGACCCGGAGGTATTCCTGTACCGGAAACATTTGCAAGCAGTCCGGGCAATCTGACAGGGACGGCTCTCCTGCCTGTCGGTTCGGTAAACCTCATCGGTACTGTATCGGTAATATACGCAGTCTTACCTTCTTTGTTTGTTGCCGGGAATCTGATAATGGCGTCTATTCGCGGATTTGCGTAAACCAGACTGTCCCTGATCCAGATTCTGAATGTATCGCGGTTACGTGTGACTTCTGTAAGGTAGGACTCCGGACCGGCACCTTCAGCTGAGAATTCAAATTTAAATGTGTCGAGGGGCATTGAAAAATAGAACTCCAGTAATCCTGATTGCCTTCTTGCGGTTCCGGCAAGGTAGTATCGCTCGGTTGGTGATTTTGAGGTATACAGTATCTGTTCCGGAATGATAATCACTGTGTCCTTTTTCAGTTCCAGAGAATCGTGGTCATGTACTTCGATTGAGTCGTGGACATGAACCCCAAGTGTATCATGCCCTGGTTCCTCCGAAACCGGAATAGCCGGCACATAATGCTTTTCGGGCGAGATCGTTACCATGGAGTCGATGAATGCAAAGGATTCATCACCCTGCTCAAATTTGCGGTTGATGTTAACATCTTCAAGGGCATAGAGCCTGTAGATCCCCGGCCTGAGGTTACTTAAAGTAAAAATACCGGTTCTGCCAACCTTAGAAATATAATCAGGGATTACGGTAAGAGGGGCAGAATCGGCGAGATTACTGTGCATCATAACCATCACGTTTTCAGGGATTTCCAGAGTAAATGCATCATAAACTGCACCGCTGAATGAAAGAGAGTCAATATGCGTGCCCGTTGAAAACACAAATTGAAAATTGTCGAGGATATTTGACTCGTTAAGGTCCTTTATCGCATCCTGAAAATAGAGGGTATAGGTAGTGCTGTCGCGAAGTTTCTCATCGATCGTAATAACCACATTTTTCCCTTTCAGAACCACCTGCGGCTTTTTAACCGTAGGGGGCGAGATCATGAATTTTTCCTGTATTTTATCGAGTACGATAAATTCGTCGAAAGTGATGGTGATAGTCTTGCCTGCGAACCCTGTTGCACCATTTACCGGCACAGATTGAACCATTTTCGGCGGCAATAAATCTTTTGGTCCGCCGGAGGGATTGCCCTGCCTGGCGCAGGAGATGGCAAACACGACCGAAACGGCAGCCAGCAAAGGCCAGCTCTGGAAAATGGACTTCATTGTTGAATAATTGTTGATATTACAAACTTACATCTATTTTTTAAATTCTATTAACCGGTCACTTTCAGTAAATGTTATGCGTTGATTAATACTTATTTTTTAACTTTGACTTTTCATAAACCGACCTGTAATGATTTTTCATATTATTCCGTGGAACCCCGATCCCGAGATCTTTCGACTTGGACCCCTGGCTGTCAGGTGGTACGGAGTGCTGTTTGCTTCAGGTTTCTTTTTTGGATATCTGATAATGAGACGGTTCTTTAAGAACGAAGGGATCAGTGACGAATTTCTCGATCGCATAACAATAGTGATGGCTATTGGAACAATTGTCGGGGCCAGGCTCGGGCATTGCCTGTTTTATGAACCGGAACACTACCTGAGCAATCCTCTTGGTCTTATAAAGGTATGGGAGGGCGGACTGGCGAGTCATGGCGCGGCAATAGGAATATTAATTGCCGTATGGATATTCACCCAAAAAGAGAAAAAACCATATTTCTGGGCGCTCGACAGAATTGCAGTTGTCGTTGCCCTTGCCGGAGTTCTGATACGGTTGGGCAACCTTATGAATTCAGAGATATATGGCATAGAGACCTCGGTAAGCTGGGGATTCGTTTTCCTCCTCAAGGGAGAACACGCACCAAAACACCCGACACAGATTTACGAGGCTCTGGCTTATCTGTTTATTTTTGTTTTACTGTTAAGAATATACTGGCGCAAAAAAGGGAGGTTCGTGCAGGGGGTTCCTACGGCGCTGTTTTTTATTCTGGTTTTTACCGCAAGGTTCTTCATTGAATATGTAAAAGAAGATCAGGTGCCCTTTGAGGCACTTATGAAGCTTAACATGGGTCAGCTGTTGAGTATTCCGCTGGTGCTGGGCGGGTTTATCCTGCTCCTTATCAGCTTAAAAAGGGGGTATATCCATCTTGAAGCTGTTGAGCAGGCTAAAGCCGAAGTTAAAGCTCCGGGTCGTCAGAAGAACAAATAAGAGAGACTACTTTTTCAGGAGGATTCCGTTAAAGAGTACATCTAGTATTGCTTCGAGCCTGCTTTGCATTCCTGCCTGCCTGCGCTTCCAGAACAGAGGAACCTCAAGCCCCTTCAGGGCTGTCTGAACGGCCATTGCAGTAAATTCGCTGTTGTTCGGATTGAAGTATCCCCTCCTTGCTCCGGTGTACAAGATTAATCTGAGTATTGCAAGCTCCTCCCTGTCATATTTTTCCCTCACCTTTTCGATAAATTCGAAATGATCAAGCTCTTTATCGAAAACAGCGTTGTAGTAGTTGGAGAGTTTTTCGAACGCTTTCATCCTCACATTAACGTAAGCCTTCAGTTTATCAATAGGAGAATCAACCTCTTTAATGGCCCTTGTTAGCTGGGTTCTAAGCAGATTAGCTTCATTCATTACCACTGCCTCAAATATCTCCTCCTTCCCTGGATAGTAGTAGTAAATAGAACTTTTACCCTTATTCAGCGCCCTGGCTATCTCGTCCATTGTAGTTTTACGGAACCCGTACCGGCTGAATATTTGTCCTGCGGTAACGATAATTTTCTTTCTGAATTCCTCTTTATCAACCATATAACTCTCTCTCTTTGTGGAAATGGAACCCTACGCAACAAAGATAATAATAATTCTATTTTCTATTTTGGAATAATCCGGTCGATAATTCGAACTGGCCCTTGCCTGAAGCAGATATTGTATAGCATATTCATCTTTGCATTTTAATAGCTAATTATTTGTATTTTTGCTGATTGATCCGTTCAGGCTTCTTTCTGAAGCTCTTCAGGGGAAACCCGGAAACTTAAGCAGAACGGCAATTATTATTAGGACTGAAAATATACAAGTATAGAATAAAATGGAAGGGGTAGTAAAATTCAATTGCCACTGGTCACAATCCGGTCCCGTAATATCGGATGAGCAGTATGAAATAATCAATTACTGGAGGGAAGTGCTGTTCAATATGGACCTCATAGGGGCTTATGAGAACGGAGTTGGTTTCGGGAATTTAAGCATGCGCAATGGTACAAGCAATCAGTTTATAATCAGTGGTTCGGCGACAGGCGATATACCTGAGCTTGAACCCGGACATTATGTAAAAGTCAATTCGTTCAATATTGATGACAATGCTGTCCAGTGCTTCGGACCGCTCAAGGCCTCATCAGAATCGCTGAGTCATGCCGCAATCTACCTGGCCGATCAGGGAACCAATGCGGTAGTGCACGTTCATGAGCTCGATCTTTGGAATGAACTTAAAAATAAGCTTCCTACCACAAGCGAATCGATGGAATATGGCACCCCCGGCCTGGCCAGGGAGATTCTCCGCCTTTTCAGGGAATCGGACGTTATTGAAAAAAGAATCATAATAATGGGTGGCGACAGAGCCGGTATCCTTACCTTCGGAAACGACATGGATGAGGCGATGAGCGTGCTCATGCAGTATTTGAAAAAATAAAGGTGCTGGGTGCTGGGTACTAGTTACTGGGTAAAAAGTTACGGGTTACTGGTTATAACCCCGTAGGGGTTTAATATCCATAGATGAGAGGATCGCCCCCCCATTTTCCGCGCGAAACAAACCATCAATCCATATTTAATTTCGATTTCGCGCGGCCGAAAGAGGGAGGTTGTCCATCCTAATCTACCATACTGCCGTGCCTCTGGCACCGGGGGAAAATGGTCCCAGAGGCACAAAGGGCGGCATTACAAATGCCGCCAAGCAGCGAGGAACAAAGGGCGGCATTACAAATGCCGCCAAGCGGAGTCTCCGGGCACCCTTTTCAACATTTATCTTGCATATTAAAATACATTTCTTTAATATTGCAGTCCGATTTAAATCGGGGGCCCATAGCTCAGCAGGTTAGAGCACCTGACTCATAATCAGGGAGTCGCTGGTTCGAGCCCAGCTGGGCCCACCTCCGCCCTCCGGAGCTTTACGCGAAGGAGGGTTTTTTATTTGTATATTACTCGCCAGCCGCCCCCAGCTCCATCCAGCGATGGAGTTTTACATCTATCTGGTGAATAATCTCTGCAACACGCTTTGATCTAAGCTCCAGATCCTGATAACTCAGGTTGCCCTGGTTCATCTCGGCCTCCAGCGAGGCTTTCTCGTGCTCAAGCAGCTCAATCTCCTGCTCAAGCCGGTTATATTCCTGCTGCTCCCTGAAGGTGAGTTTTGCTTTTTTCTGGGGCAATTTCGCGGGCTTTTTAACAGGTTCCGGTTTTATAGCTGGTTCCTGAATCTCGCGGCTGTTGCGGTATCCTGAATATGTACCGTAATGATCTTTTATTGTCCCCTTACCCTCAAATATGAACAGGTGGTCGGTAAGCTTATCGAGAAAATACCGGTCGTGCGATACAACAATAAGGCACCCTTTATAAGCCAGTAAAAACTCCTCAAGCTTGTTCAGCGCAAACAGATCGAGGTCGTTGGTTGGTTCGTCAAGGATAAGAAAATTTGGATTTTTGATAAGTACTGTCAGCAGGGAAAGTCGTCGAAGCTCGCCCCCGCTGAGTTTCGAGATCAGTTTGTATTGTGCTTCGGGGGTAAACAGAAAATGTTCAAGGAATTGCGATGCGGAGATAGTCTTTCCATCGTTCATTAAGACCACTTCAGCGATATCCTTCACGGCATCAATCACTCTCTGGTCTTTCTTCCATTCGTGCCCCATCTGCCGGTAATATCCCATTACTACCGTTTCTCCCAGGTCTATTGTTCCTGAATCCAAAGATTCTCTTCGAGATATAACATTCAGGAATGCCGTTTTTCCCGTTCCATTCCGGCCGATTATGCCCAAACGCTCGCCATTGGAAAATTTGTAGCTAAGCTTATCAATGATTTTAACTTTCCCGTAAGCCTTGCTGATATTCTCCAGATCAAGAATTTTTCCACCCAGTCGGGGTGTCCTGACACTAAGAGTTAATTCTCCCTGATCGGTTTCGCGGGTTGCTTTTTCCTTTATTCCATCAAAGGCCTCTGTCCTTGACTTGCTTTTGTGGGTTCTTGCCTTTGGCATTCTTCTGAGCCATTCGAGCTCCTTTTTCATCAACTGGCCGGCCTTACCTGTTTCAACCCTGAATACCTCCTCCCTTTCGGCCCGTTTCTGAAGAAACAGTTCGTAGTTTCCGTTATAGTGAAACATCTTCCCCTGACTCATTTCGATTATGCGGTTGCACACCCTGTCGAGAAAATAGCGATCGTGTGTTACCATAAGCAGAGTGACAGACGATTGAGAGAGGTACTTTTCGAGCCACTCAATCATATCAATATCAAGGTGGTTCGTGGGTTCATCCAGAATAATAAATTCTGGCTCGTCGAGTAAAATCAGGGCCAGAGCCAGTCTCTTCTTTTCTCCTCCTGAGAGGTTTGATACCTGTTGCGAGGTATCAGTTATTCCGAAGAGGCTTAATAATTGCTTTAACCGCCGTTCGTAATCCCATGCATTTGTGTGATCCATCTCTGACGAAGCCTCTTCAAGCCTGCGCATGGTATCTGCAGAATGATTGAAGGAATGTTCTTCCAGTGCCCTTTCATGTTTCCTTATTACTTCGAGCACCGGGGTGTTGGTTGTCATTATGAGCTGGTCAATTGTGAGGGAACCATCAAGATCTGGCTCCTGTTCAAGAAACGCAACTTTAATTCCTTTGCGGAAAGTAAATTTTCCGGAATCGGCACCAATCTTCCCCATCAGTATTTTAAGTAGGGTCGTCTTGCCTGCACCGTTTCTGGCTATCAGCGCAGTCTTGTCTCCACGTGCCAAGCCGAAAGTGAGCTCCTTAAATAGAAACTGATCCCCGAAGGATTTAGAAAGATTCTCTGCAGAAAAATAGTTAACCGCCAAGTTTTTCTTTTTTTCTGTGGGTTGTTCTGATTACGAAAAGCTTACCTTTCCGAATCGACACATTGATATCATTGTCAACAATATGCGGATTACCATCAACATGAAGCTCTTTAAAATCTGTTTCTATGGTTAAGGCCTCATCTGTTCTGATATACTCGATATATCTTGACTGCCTGAGGTTCCCCAGAAATACCCGGGCAACAAAGAATGGATAGAAATATGCCGGAAACGGTTTTATAAGGACTACCTCATAGAACCCATCGCTGGGTTTTGCCATAGGTGCAATAAATGCATTATTTCCAAACTGTCTGGTGTTTGCAATCGTTATCATCTGGTACATTCCGGAATGCTCAACTCCCTCAATGGAAAGCTTTGCCTTAAACGGTTTAAATGTAAATACCGAACCAAAGCTCAGGAGTGCATAATTCCAGAAGCCCCGCTTTTTTGTTTTGCTGAACGCCCGTGCAACATGGCTGTCGAAGCCGACTCCGGCAGTATTAACACATAAGTGCTTATTTATTTCGAGAATGTCGAGACTGATTGTTTCACCCCGGTTAATGTCGCTGATCAGTGTTCTAAGATTCTTTTTGAAGCCAAGTTCATGAGCAAAACCATTCCCCGATCCTGTCGGATAGACTGCAAGTAACTTGTCGGGACGGTTTATCAGATATTTAACTGCCTCATTAACAGAGCCATCGCCTCCAACAACGACAAAAACATTATATTTTTCAATACATTCCGTGAAAGCCTTTTTAACATCATTCAGGTCGATTGTGACGATCCAGGAAATATTCCGATCTATTTTTCTTATCTCCCTTATTATGCTGTCTGTCTTCTTTCTCCCGGAATTGGGGTTCAGAATGAATAAAATCTCAGAATTGCTTATACGATTCATCGGTGGTACACTCTTCTGACGATTTACTGGGCGAAAATAATCTACAATTAGTTGTTAAAATGCGCAAGGTAAAATTACTAAAAAATTGCGATTATCCGCCTATCAGAGTGTTAAGACCATTTGACTTAAACATTTCTAAAATATGGGCCAACTCTTTCTTGCCGGGTTCAGACATTCCGTCTGCGTCATAAAGACGGCCAAGTTTGTCGTATTTGGCCGAGGCGATATTATGGTAAGGTAAAAGGCCTACTATTGCTGGTTTCCGTTTCAGCGAAAGTAGAAATTCCACCGTTGCCTTGATGTTTTCATCTCCCGTATTGACCCCTTTCACCAGGGGTATCCGTACATAATATTCAGTTCCGCTGGAAGCCACCCATTTCAGATTTTCGAGAATAGGTTCGTTGGGAACCCCGGTATATGCCTTATGAATTTTTGAGTCGATGTGTTTAAGATCATACAGATACAGTTCAGTAAAAGGGGTAATTTCCTCGAAAATTGACTGTTTAACATAACCCGCCGTGTCAATTGCCCTGTGAATACCTTCGGCGCCGCATGCAATGAGTAACTCCTTCAATGCGGCCGGGTACATCATAGGTTCCCCCCCTGAAAAGGTAACGCCACCACCCGACGAGTCCATAATATTGGTCTCACGGATAATTGTTTTCATCACCTCTTTCGTGGTGTAGTCGCGCCCGCTCATCTCTATAGCCTTTGTGGGGCACACCAGGGCACATTGCCCGTGCAGTTTACACTTTGAAAGATCGGTTACGATGCCGTGCTCTTTTGTAAGGGTCAGCGCCCCTTCCGGGCAGGCTTTTACACATGTGCCGCAGCCAATGCATTTGCTTTTGTTGTAGAGTTTCTATGTCTTGAAGGAGATGCTTTCAGGATTATGACACCACTTGCACGCCAACGGACAACCCTTAAAAAAGACCGTCACCCGCACCCCGGGGCCATCGTTGATGGAGTATCGCTTTATGTCAAACAGAAATGCCATTACAGTAATTGCTACAGAGCGTCATTTTCTGTACGCTCAATGACTTCCTGCTTGAGATCCTCATTCATATCGTTGAAATAGTCACTGTAGCCTGCCATCCTTACAAGCAGATCCTTGTATTCTTCCGGATGTTCGCGGGCCGCTTTCAAAGTAGCTGTATCGACAATGTTGAACTGCACATGGTGGCCCCCCTGCGAAAAATAACTGCGTATTAGACTTCCCAGTTTGGCAACATCTTCGTCGCGCTTCAGCAGGCTCGGAAGGAACCGCAGGTTCAGCAGGGTTCCACCGGACTTCACCTGATCGAGTTTTGCCAGAGACCGGATTACTGCAGACGGACCGTGGGTGTCGCAGCCATGTGACGGAGAAGTTCCGTCGGAAATTGACTTCTGTGCGAGTCGCCCATTAGGCATGGCTCCCATAACCTTACCAAAATATATATGGCATGTTGTGGAGAGCATATTCAGATGATATTTGCCCCCCTTTTTCCCGTTTGGTCTTCCGTCGATCAGGCCGAACAGGTCATC
>Ga0105099_10001910_pt1 | contig 12652 bp, 6 predicted proteins | sample PPLLak3cmMay2015_2_FD_79138 | JGI IMG/M metagenome (GOLD analysis project Ga0105099, IMG submission 79138) | Freshwater sediment microbial communities from Prairie Pothole Lake near Jamestown, North Dakota, USA - PPLs Lake P8 Core (1) Depth... | ecosystem: Environmental > Aquatic > Freshwater >...
CCGCAAATCAACTCGTTGATCTGCTGTTTTAGTTCCAACTAAATCCAGTGCAGGTGCACCAAATAGTTTTTGTTGAAACAATAAATCAAGTTTTATTTCAATGTCGTAAAATAACTTTTGAGTAAATTCGGATCTTATTTCAAATCCCTCATAACTGAAATAATCATTATAAATATCTTCTGTTAAAAAGGTTGTGTTGGAGTATTGTGCCAGGTACCTTACTAAAGTGTTAGGATTATATCTATACAAAATGTTTGTTTGAAGAGCAGTTTTTCCCCAATTAGTGCGCATAAATATATCGGCTACAAATTGAGCCGTACCATTCTCCATCGGTGAAATTAGAATCCCCTTATCTGATGGAACTATTATTTTAGCACCCGTTTTTCCTTTACCGGTGTACTTAATTGTAAAACTTCTTTCAACTTCAAATTTACTTGTATCGTATATTGATTCTGTATAATATTTAAATCCACCAGATAGATTAAGACCATAGTTAAAGGTGTTATTAAGTTTACTTCCTATCTGAAGATTTAAAATATCTGTTACGTTAGATAAAACTGTGATGTTTGAATAATCTCTATAACCGAACGTATTAGTCAATTTAAAATAATAATCATCTAAAATCATAAATTTATAGCCAGCCAATGCGCTTGTTCCCAAATTATTGAAGTCCTGAAAAATTTCCTTATCATGTCGCCCCCCAACTTTAAGGGAAAGTATTAATAATGGGCTAATTGAATCATTTGAAACGATTTCAGGATAGTCAGTATCAGCCTTAACTTCCTTGAAATTGAGCAAGTATGTGGATGTTAAATTATGTTCATAATAGTTTCTATCTTCAAATCGGTTAAACAAAACCAAGCCGCTAATGTAACTTAAGTTTAATTTTGAGCGATCAAATTGCTTTGAGTAGCTTAATTCAGTATATGTTTGCTTTAGTTGGTCATCAAGTTCCTGATAATTATAGAGTGGATTTTGATAGTATCCGTAACTAGCCGAACTATAAATAGATAGCTGTGCATGACTAGTTACAGTAAATAAAATTATCAGTTTCAATATTAATATTTTTACTTTCATTCGATTTTCTTTTCAGGTGCTAAATCAAATCTTACTGTTTTATCCCACACGTGCTTTTCTTTTTTAATGTATTCTATGTAAAAAGATTTAATAACCAGGTAAATCCATAACTGGCAATAACTGAAATACATTAATACAATAAGCCAAATCTTGCCAAAAGAATCTTCTTCATCGTAAGAAATTGATACTATTATCTCAAATATGAAAAGTATAAATGCCATTACCCATACTATTGTATAAGGACCAGGCAATGACATGCTTACCAAATCCATTGCACTTATTATGAAAAGAAAATCTGAGAATAGTATTGCAAAGAAAAAGATGTAGTAGAGTGCAAGATTGTAAAGTAAATCAAAAGCAAGACGTTTATTTTTAAAATGTGGAATCTGTTTGAAGAATTTTGAAATTACATAATGATTTCCCCTCACCCATCTTAACCGCTGTTTTATCCATACTTTCCATTCCTGAGGCTCCTGTTCGTAAGTCACTGAGTAAGGTATATATTTAATTTTATATCCTTCCTGATAAATTCTTATGCTTAATTCAGAGTCCTCAGTAAGCGCTTCTTCATCCCAGCCATTAAGTTTTCTGATTAAGTCAGTCCACATAATAAAATTAGTTCCAGGTAAAGTTGCGATATTATGGATTTGCCATCTGCCTGCCTGAAGCATAGATTGGAAACTTAGAGTTTCAATGTTTATAAATTTTGTAAGTAAATTTTCATTTTTATTAATTGTTCTAAATTTTCCAAGTACAGCGCCCAGTTCTTTATTTGCGATAAGCTGTGCTGCCAAATATTTAAGTGCGTTTTTATCAGGAGTATTATCAGCATCATAAATTGCTATTGTTTCTGATTCAACAATTTCTAAAGCAAGATTAAGTGCGCGTGATTTACCTTTTCCACCCAAACCTTTTGGGACATCAAACAAAACAACCCGACTATCATTTTGAACAAATTGATTAATAATTTGTTTTGTGGAATCAATAGAACCATCGTTAATTACAATTATTTTTAGTTTGTCTTTTGGATAATCCAGTTGCAGCATTGATTCTATTGTTCGTCCGATCACTTTCTCTTCATTGTGAGCGGGAATTAATATTGAACAAGTTGGTAAGTCAAAATGATTCTCGTCAACAAATTGTTTTTCTTTAAATGATTTTAAATAATTAATATAACCAGACACAGTTAGCACAAATTGATATGCTATCATAAACCAGATAAGTATAACTGTTACCAGAAATAATACGCTAAGATCTAATTCTAAATTTGTCATTGTTTAATCTCTTGTAGTCTATACTTATGGTTTAAATATTTTACTGATAAATACATTATTAAAAGCAGAACAATAGAAAGCGTTCCAAATAATGCTATACCTGTTGATGACCAGAAGCTTGTCAGATTTACTCCTTTTGAAAAAGTATCCCCCACAGTTAATTCAACATTATGGCTACCAACAGGTAAGAAAATGCTGAAACAATCATCACCCTTCATAATTTTAAAATTAAAATCTTTCCCGTCGACGTTCACAAATGTTGGAATACGATTTAGCGAGATAATTGTTCGTGTATCAGACTCATAAGTAAATGATAAATCCTGATAACCATAGTTGATTGAGAGAAGATTACCGGTGAATGAAAGCACCTTTGTCTGCAATTCGGTGGGGTTAAATTGGTCATCACTCTTGTTGAAATTAATAAGATGATTTCCGGCAGGTATTATAAATGAATTATTTCTACCGGACGAAATCGTATTATTATTAAGACTAATACTTGTAACACTTTTAGGTAATTCTAAGGTGAAAGATGTAGGTGAATAATATTCAAATCCATCCTTAGTAACTTTATATTTAACTTCACTTGCTAAGGCATACGGCATGTAATAAAGATCCTGAGGATTAACACTTGATTCCGAGTAAACAGTTAGTCTTGGTGCTCCCAAAGAAGCAGAACGAACCATGTGAAAACTTTCAGTCCCGGTTTGTGTTAAAGTTGGAAAAGGTATTACATCATTTTCATTTCTGAATTTCAGAATGTTAAGATCGAGCATCAGCTTACTTTTATCACTATTCTTTTCCAGGTATTGTTTTCCAATATCATAATATCGGGTTGGGTTTGTTGACCATAGATTCTGAGGATCTTCAACTTGCAGTATAAAATTATATTTCTTTTGCAGCTTTAAAACATTATCCATGTCATCAGCAATATATTCACGAAGTTCGGGTGAGCCATAACTATCCATTGCTGTAACGATGATTTGAAATCCCTTTTTTCTATTTGCGATGTTTTGAAATGCACTTAAGAGTGTTTCGTAAACTTGATTAAGTTTATTAACTCTATAATCAACTACGGTTTTTCTTACTTGCGGATTATTTTCCCAATAATATTTTGATGTTGGCTCAAATATTTTAGTAAGATCTATGTTATATTTTTCTTTGACCTCTTGTTGAGCCGAATGATGCATTGGAGTAAATAGGTTTGGACTTTTAAATCCTGATCCAGCCTCAAAATATAGTTCTGCTAAATTAACTCCGTCCCAATCATAACTTTCAAGAAACTTAACAAATTCGTTCTTCATAGTATTTACGCATTGTGCCTCCGTTAGAGCTACAGGATATCGCCACGAAGGTCTTACATCCTCACCTAAAAAGTTTTTTTCTCTCCATTCTGGATGTTCCACCCAGAATTTTAGACTTACCTGTGGCGGTTCTAACCAAGCGTAAACCAGAATACCATTTGCATGTGCAAGTTTGATTAAAGTTTTATAATCGTAGGTGTATTTGGGATATTGATGCCAGCCTGCAGCATGTAAAATTCTAATTCCTTGTTTTACCCATTGCTTAACCAATTTTTCAATGCTGATCTTCGATCTAAAACCAGGATCAAAATAAACCTCTAAACTATTTTTTTTGATTGTTGGCTTTAGCTGAAAGTAATTTCTAACATATTCCAACATATATGGATAGTGACTGTAGCCAAGCTGCGAATGAGGATCGAATTTAGAGCTAATGTAAATAACTTTTCCATTGCCATATTTTTTACCAATTACCATTGGAAATTCGGTAGCCTGATCAAAGCAGAATATCTCATCAACATCATTTGTTTCAAACTTGTTTACTAGTTCCGCATCGCTCCAAACAATCTTTTCTTCGTGAAAAATATTATCACGAATACCTTCAACCTTAATTTGTGTGGAAGTGTGCTTGATGCCAAGTTCTTCAGATAGATAATTTTTAGTATCTGTAATAATATTTCCACCGGTTTTTACAAAGCTGGTTATAATATTATAGTCTGTCGGTTTAAGTGATTCCACAGATGTGTAGGGAACAATCAATAAATTGTATTTGCTTAAATCGATTTGCTGACCAGAAAATATTGTATCGACTGTTACGTTAACACTTTGGAACACAGACGCCAAAGATGCCTGATCATTATATGCAGCTCCTTTTGCGTAGTGATTCCATAATATCACCACTCGTAGTTCATTCCAATTCTCATCTAGATCAAATATCTCATCATATTTATTGCTAACGTTTTGAAATATATTTTCTAAAAAACCTGGTTCACTTTTATAAAATTCAGTTAACTCTGCCTGGTAATATTCACCTGGTTTCAGATTTATCTTTTTAGTGATACTGCCAAGTGTTCTTTTATCAGCATTTTTTTTCTGCTTTATCTTACCATCCTGATCAAAATAAGTTTCGGTTATATATTGATCATCCACAGCAAGTGAATAATTCTGGGAACCAGAAAGAAGAATTTGTTTTTTAGATTTAACTGAGTTGATTTCATCTTTAAGATTTAAAAAGGTATAACCGAGATTTTCAATTTTATCAACCAATTCCTCCAGGATTTTAATATCGAGAAACGAATGAAAGAAAAATGAAGCATAACCATCACGAACATAGAGATTTGCTTCTGCACCTTTTATAATATCATCAACAGCTTTTTTTATTGCTTTGGGATTTGGATCAAGAGGAATATAACCTAAGTTCTCCGGGTAAATTTTTTGGCCGTACAAATCTTTATAAATAACATATGGGAAAAATTGACTGTAATCAGGATTCTCAATTGATAGTCTCTGTTCGATTGCAGTGCTAAAATATTCAGAGATTGTTTTGTATAAAATATTTGAAGCAGTATAGTGCGGTGTTTCCCATAATAATGGATGAAGACCATTTTTAGAAAATTCACCAAGCCCCATTTCAATTTTTCTATTTATAAGATTTGCATCTTCATCTTGAATTGGAAGATTAAGATTTGCATCCCAGAATTCGAAATCCGAAGCAGTTACATCTTTGTATTGATGAGTTACACCGTGCATCACAATTGTTCCGCCATTATATTCAACATAGTGTAATGCATCAACCATATCCGGTTTATCTGAAAGACTAATTCTAACTCCGCCAATTGGATCAACATAAAATGGAACAACCCCAATCAAAAAAGGAATACCTCTTTCAGATAAGTAATCTGTAATATCTCTTATTTTTTCCGGATCATCGAGCGGAGTAACATCTTCTATTCTTACAATTGCAGAATGAGATTCCTCGTGATGTTCATTTAATATTTCGTGAAGATAATCTGCAAATAATAAATAACGGTCTGTGGAATTTGCATACGCGAAAGGTGAGTCTGCAATGTAAACTAAATTTTTAGATTTGATTATGTACGGAGCTTCTGTTTTCTTTTTTGATGATATCGCCGTTGCAATAATTTCAACTTTATTGTGATCAGATATTTCAATCAAATTTATATTTCCTTCACCTTTCGTGAAGGATTTGTTTTCCGATTTTACGAAATCAAAAATACTTGCTGTGTCGAGTTTTGTTACCTTAAATCCATACAAATCTGATGTGTTATACTTAGTTGAAAATTCTATGAAGCCAGTATTGATCCAGATTAAAGGTTTATTGGTTTTTACTATATCATTAATAAAAGAAGCAGGTACTAAATTTTTTTGATAGAATCCTAAATAAAAAATATAATCATAGTTGTCGATTGATGATGCTTTGTATTCATCAACTCCAAGTACTTCTGTTATTGTATTAAAATGTCCGAGCAGTTGAGCTAATTGTCTTCCATCACCCATAGCTAAGTTGGTTAACTGAGAACTTCCTTGTACAACAACCAATATTTTTTTTTGCTTATAATAATTTTCACCAAGAATCTGCAGCGATAAAAATGATATAAGTAAAATCAGGTAGTATACTTTATAAATTACTTTCATATTCCAAATTCTCAGTTAATACGATTTGATTTGATATTTCCTTTATTGCCAGCGGATCAAACTCATCTATTGGAGTATTAGAAATCTGGAAATAATTTTTAATTATCTGTATAGTTCGTTTAGCTGAAAAGCCATCTCCATAAGGATTTATAGCATTAGCCATTTTCAAATATTCGTCCTCATTATTAAGAAGGTTATCAGCAGTTGTAAAAATAGTATGCTCATCTAATCCAACAAGTTTCACTGTTCCATACTCTACAGCTTCTGGTCTTTCCGTAACTTCACGTAAAACAAGTATTGGAATTCCAAAATGCGGACCTTCTTCCTGAACACCACCTGAATCTGTTAAAATTAAATATGATCTGGACATTAAATTCACGAAATCGAGATAATCCAGTGGGTCGATTAGATATACGTTCGAGATGCTATCTAAAATTGAATGCACAACTTCCTGAACTTTAGGATTAAGATGTACTGGAAAGATGATATTATAATCTTTATAAGTTAAAGCTAGATTTTTTATTGCATTGCATGCACTTTTCATTGGTTCGCCTAAATTTTCTCTGCGATGCATAGTAATTAGTAATATTTTTTTGTCTTGCTTAATAATTTGATTCAAGGTATCTGATGAAAAGATATAACCATTTTTAACTGAATAGCTTAGTGCATCTATAACAGTATTACCTGTTACAAAAATATTTTCAGAATTGATGCTCTCGGCAAGCAGTGCGTCTTTTGCGGTTTGAGTCGGGGCAAAGTGAAGGTCTGTTATTGTACTTGTTAATCTGCGATTAATTTCTTCCGGAAAAGGATTATTTTTATCATTAGTGCGTAAACCAGCTTCAATATGCCCAACCGGTATTTGTCTATAAAACGCCGCTAGACTACCCACAAAGGTCGTTGTTGTATCACCTTGTACTAAAACCAAGTCAGGTTTTTCTTTTTCAAAAATTAAATCCAATTCTTCTATGGTATTTTTTGTGATTGTTGCAAGCGTTTGCGAGGGCTTCATTATGTTTAAATCGTAGTCAGGTTTAATTGTAAATACATCTAAAACCTGATCAAGCATTTGCCGATGTTGTGCAGTAGCGATAGTAATTAGTTGGAAATATTCTGTTTGCTGTTCAAGTTCTTTAATAATAGGAGCCATTTTAATAGTGTCAGGTCTGGTTCCAAAAATCACAGCTATCTTTTTCAATCTAATAATCCTAATACTAATTTCAGTTTTTAGTTAAGTATTTGAAATGCAATGTTTTAATTAATAAACAGTTTTGCTTTCCAAGTGAATAAAATATTATTCAATCGGTACACCATTAACTTTCAAGCCAGAATATTTTTAATAGTAAAAGTTAAATTGTTTGATTAAAAAGAGGTTTTTGGGAAATGCAACTTATTCTTATTGACCCATTTAGTCGAGGCACTCAACAATTTGGTCGAATATTTTTTATTATTTGGTTAACTATAAATAATTAATTCTTCCAACCTCATCTTTGCTATCTTCTAAAATAATTCTAATTATTAGCTATATGTGTCATCGGTTATTTGTGAGATTTTAATTGAGTAACTGATAATTACTTTACCAAAGAACCTATGTAGTTATTAAATAATACACTTATGGGTAGTAATAAAATTCTTTGTTAGCTACCTATTATTTATTTTTATAGTGTCATTCAATAACATTATACAGGGAGTTATATGAAAACTATCTTATTAATTCTTGTAGGTCAAAGAAAACAGGCAGCTGTTCAAGTACAAAAAGTTTTAACCGGTTGGGGATGCATGATTAAAACAAGATTAGGCATTCACGATGGTGTTATGGAAAACTGCAGTGAGCAAGGTTTATTAATTCTTGAGCTTGCTGGTGAAAGAAAAAAAATGGATGAACTTGCAAGAAAAGTTTCTCTGGTAAAGGGTGTTTCATCAAAACTGATTGATCTGAGAATACCTAAAGAAAAGAAAGTTGCTAAGCCTGCTTCTTCAAAAAAGGCAAAGTAATTTTAATACAAGTTCCCGGGTATTTATTTGTAGAAAGATGTGATGGACTTTTTACTTCAATCGTTCCATTGTGTCTTTCTACAATTTGTTTTACTACTGATAAACCTAAGCCTGAACCCTCAACGCTGCCATGTTTGATATTACTTGCCCTGTAAAAGTCATTAAATATTTTTTGAGTTTCTTCTTTTGGAATTCCAACTCCGTTATCACACACTTTAATTATTAAATTATCCTTATCCTCATTAACTTCAATCTCAACAATTCCATCCATATTATTATACTTAATGGCATTGCTTATAATATTTGATAAAGCAATTTGAATTAATAAAGGATCGCCCTCAATTGAATGTTTTTCTTTTCTATGATTTATAAGTGAAAGCTTAACCCCTTTTGCCTCTGCATTTACCTTTGCACTTTTAATTGCTCTTGCAAGAATGGAGGCAATATCAACTTCTTCTTTAATAAATGAATCTTCAATTCTAAGTTTAGAAATTTTTAATACATTGTTAATCAATTCTATAGCTTCATCAGATCTTCTTCTTGCACGAGTAAGCTTTTCCTCTACAACTTCATCTAATGGTCCAAGAAATTTTTGCAATACTAGATCGAGATATGAATGAACTGCGGCAAGTGGAGTTTTAATTTCGTGGACAATACCAGAAATATATTTTTGTTTTTCTTTTTCTGCAGAGTTTATTTTATCAATAGATTCTATTAATTGCTGCTCTCTTATATAAAGCTGGTTTGCCATTCTATTTGCAATCAGCACAATCATAAAAACTAAGAATGCAAAACTTACGTTAACTGACAATACATAATTGAACTGCTGATGCAAATGAAATGGTAAAAACCCATTTATATGATGATGAGATACAATTGAATAATATTCTCCAACAGTTATACCCCAAAACGTAAGCACTATTATTACTGCAAAAGCATAGATAACAAATCCCGGTAAAATCAGGCTTCCAACAATCATATGGATTACAAAAAACAATAATATAGGAGATTCCACACTGCCGGTATAATACACAACCAGCATTAATGCTATAAGATCAAATACCATTTGAAGAATTGAAAGATGCAACGGGTTAAAACTATTTGCATCGTGTTTAAGAAATTGCCGGATAAAATGAAGAGTGCCATTATAGATAAGAATTGAGATAGTAATAAATAAAAGTGCTGTTTGCTGATCGTCTGCTAAATTTATACCTAGAAAATATTTAGGAAAGAAAATAAAAATGAGAAGCATAAAGACAGCACCATAGCGCAGTTTTATAAACCAAAGATTTCTTCGGCGAATGGTTAACCAGAACTCTTCGTAGTGCTTTGCCCAAACTGGTACCAGATTAAACATTTTTTTCTCTTTAATGAACAGAATAAAAATAAAAAAGGCAGATGTCAGTTACGAACATCTGCCTTAGATAAAAATACTGCTAAGCTATATACTTTCCTCTCTTCACATAATGTGTGTGAAGAAGTTTGTGTGATAAATGCCCGCAAGGTCCGTCTGTTAAGAACTCATTGTATATATCGATAACATTTTTATTCTCATGAGATTTTCTTATCGGTAAAGATTTATCTTCATCATAAATAGCTTTTGCTCGAAGCCTTCTTATTTCTTCAGTAGTTGGAATTGGTTGACCACCGCCGCCAATACAGCCACCGGGACATGCCATAAACTCAATGAAATGACATTCGCTGAATTTACCGCCGGCTTTAATATCATCCATAACTTTTTTTGCATTTGCCGTTCCATGAGCAACTGCAACTTTAAGTGTAGCACCTTTTAACCAGTTCCAATCTGGAATAAGATGCTTGATCAGATCAGGCACCGGTCCAACTGCAGTTATGGGTAGTTCGGCATATTTAATTCCTTCAAATCCTCTTAAAGGAATTATATCCGCGTTTGCAAAAATAGATTCGACTCTTGTTCCCGTCACGAATTCAACAACTGTTCTTATTGCTGCTTCCATCACTCCGCCTGTTGCACCAAAAATTAATCCAGCACCTGATGCATCACCAAAAGGATCATCAAAGTGTGATTTAGGCATTTCAGGTAAATAAATTCCTGCTTCCTTAATCATCTGTGCAAGTTCACGGGTAGTTAAACCGTAATCAACATCTTTAAATCCGGAATCAGCCATCTCCGGTCTATTGCACTCAAACTTTTTAGCTGAGCAAGGCATAACTGCAACAGATACAATATCGGCAGGATCAAGACCTTTTTTCTTTGCATAGTAAGTTTTTATTAATGCACCAAACATTTGCTGGGGTGATTTTGCTGAACTTAGATTATCAATGTATTCAGGATAAAAATGTTCAAGATATTTTACCCAGCCCGGTGAACAGGATGTAAATTGAGGCAACGCAACCTGTTCTTTTTTAACAAGTGCATTGTACAATCTTGCAATAAGTTCTGTGCCTTCTTCAAAAATTGTAAGATCAGCTGTAAAGTTTGTATCGAATACAACATCAAATCCGATTCTGCGTAATGCCGTGTTCATTTCTCCTGTAAGTGATGTTCCGGGTTCCATTCCAAATTCTTCGCATATTGCTGCTCGTGGAGATGGAGCTGTTTGAATTACAACATGTTTTTTAGGATCATCAATCGCAGCCCATATTTCGTCTCTTGGATCATTAGCACGTAATGCGCCGGTTGGACATCTGTTAATACACTGACCGCAATTAATACAGATAACTTCCGCAAGCGGTTTATCCCAGAATGTTCCGATGTGTGTATTATGTCCGCGATCGATTGCTTCAAGAACACCAACTTCCTGAAGATCAATACAAGTTCTTACACAGCGTTTGCATAGAATGCATTTATCCAGATCTCTTACAACTGAATATGATGAATTATCAACTTCATATCTTGGTTTTTCAATGTGTCCAAAGTTATAATGATCAACACCATATTCTTTTGCAAGTGATTGAAGTTCGCAATTGTTGTTTCTAAAACATGAGTAACATTCACCGCAATGTTCACTTAATAATAAATCGATAACATGTTTTCTAGCTCTTCTAACTGAGTTTGAAGTTGTCTTAACTTTTATCGGAGCGGTAATAGGAAAAGCACAGGAAGCTTGAAGTGTTCTCATACCTTCAACTTCAACCACACAAACACGGCACACGCCTGCAACACAAAGATCTTTATGATGACAGAGGGTTGGAATGTGAATTTGATTTTGCTGGCAGGCTTCAAGAATTGTGGTACCAAAAGGAACTGTAACTTTCTTTTCATTAAGTTCTATTGATATTGATCCGCCAATATATTCCGGATGTTCTGGTTTTGGAACAACATGCGCTTTCTGACTAACTGGTGCTCTAAGTTTCTTTTTATTTTCCATGTTTACCTCCAATAGAGCTGTTGAATATTTCATCGTTAAAATTTTCAAGAATAGAAATAAAAGGATTTGGGCTTGATTGTCCTAATCCGCATTTAGATGCAACCTGCATTGTTTTGCCTAAATCTTTTAGTTTATTTATATGAGCAAAAGTGTACGTTCCGTTTTCTATCATCTCAACTCCTTCAAGAAGCTTCACATTTCCGATTCTGCAAGGTGTACACTGCCCGCAGGATTCATCAACAAAAAACTCCATAAAGTTTTTAAGAACGTGCAGCATATTTCTGCTTTCATTAAAAATCATAATAGAGCCTCCGGTAGCAACATCTTCATAGGCAAAGGTTCTATTAAATTGTGATTTAGGAATACATACACCTGATGCCCCGCCGATCTGCACAGCCTTAGTATCTTCAGCACCAACAAGTTCAAGTAATTCAGAAACCTTTGTTCCCCAGGGTAATTCATATACTCCGGGTTTTGCACAATCGCCGGATACAGAAAATAATTTTGATCCTGTAGATTTATCCGTGCCTACTTTGCTGAACCACGCGCCTCCTTTTAAAACGATATGAGCAACAGCACAAAGAGTTTCAACATTATTTACAGATGTAGGTTTGCCAAGATAACCTGTACTTATTGGATATGGTGGTCTGTTTCTCGGTTCACCGCGATGACCTTCTAAAGATTCTATTAAAGCAGTTTCCTCTCCGCACACATATGCACCGGATCCAAGGAAGATTGAAACATCAAAGTTAAACCCTGGTTTGCCTAAAATATTATCACCGAGCAGATTATCTTCTCTCATCCTGACAAGATAATCTTGTAGTGATTTAAGAAGATATTCATATTCGCCGCGTAGATACAAGATACCATGTTCAGCGCCTATTGTATAACCGCCAACAACCATTCCATCAAAAACGAGCTCCGGATATTCAATCAAAAGTACTCTGTCTTTAAACGTACCTGGTTCACCTTCATCGGCGTTACAAACCAAAAACTTTTCATC
>Ga0105099_10001911_pt1 | contig 12649 bp, 9 predicted proteins | sample PPLLak3cmMay2015_2_FD_79138 | JGI IMG/M metagenome (GOLD analysis project Ga0105099, IMG submission 79138) | Freshwater sediment microbial communities from Prairie Pothole Lake near Jamestown, North Dakota, USA - PPLs Lake P8 Core (1) Depth... | ecosystem: Environmental > Aquatic > Freshwater >...
GAAGATCCTTGTAGACGGTATTCAACAACCCGGCTACTATCGTGCGATCTTCGATGCTGTAGGATATGCTTCCGGACTATACTATTGTCGACTAGAAACAAAGGAACACACGCACGTCGCACGGATGCTCTTGATGAAGTGATCTATCGGGACGCTGCCTTCCTTTGCGCTCTTTCTTTGATGCTTTGCGTTCTTTGCGTGCCGATCTTCTAGCCCCGTTCTCCTGGCTTATCCCCCGCATACATCTCCGGATAGAGCGCGCGTGCGCACTCAGGGCAAAGGCTGTGCGTGAAGGTCGCCTCCGTGCGCTCCTGAATGAACTTCTCCAGAACATCCCACCGATTGTCCGGCGTCCGGATCTTGTTGCACCGGCTGCAGATCGGCAGCAATCCCTCCAACGTCTTGATCTCCCGCATCGCCCGCTTCATGCTTGCGACATAGATCGACAGCATCCCGAACAACACCGTCGTCACCGAACCAGTCACCAACCCGACGACGATATGCTGCGTGTCAAAATACGCGATCTCCGGACGAAGGAAACAATCCACGAGAGCAACGAGATTCGACATCAGGATGATCACGAAGATGCCGATCGCGACCCGCAGCGCGACATGCTGCTGCAAGCGGAAGAGGAATCCATCCAGCGCGTCTCGTATTGCATGAAGAATGTGATGCATGATCGTTGATGAGGACGATGACGGCATGAGGAGGCTCGGTGCGGCAACACGTGTCGGGATTCTTTCTTAGATAACGAATCGACCGGGAAAAGTCAATCGACCCTCAGATCCCCCAGACGCCGGCGATCGTTTGCTTGCAATGGTCACACCGTCCGTCGGTGATGTGCCGGGATCGGATGCTGAATCCTCGTCGCTCAATGACGACCTTCTTGCACGAAGGGCAGAACGTGCTCTCGGCCGCGTGATCGGGGACATTACCAATGTAGACGTACTGCAGTCCCGCCTTCCGCGCGATCTCATGCGCGCGTTCAAGCACTGCGACCGGGGTCAGTGGGAGCTGAGTCAGCTTGTACAGAGGAATGAATCGTGAGAAGTGAAGCGGCGTCTCAGTGAATCCGTTGGATGCGAGCCAATCACACATCCGCTTGATGAGATCCATGTCGTCCGTCCAGCGGGGGATCACGAGGTTGGTGATCTCCAGCCACACTCCTTCTTCCTTCAATACCCTCAAGGTGTGCAGAACCGGAGCGAGTCGCGCGCCGCTCAGGCGCCGATAGATATCGTCGTCGTACGCTTTCAGGTCGATGTTCGCCGCATCGAGTGTCCGGGACAGTTTCCGCAACGGCGCATCGTTGATGTACCCGCTGGACTTCAGCAGGTTCTTGATCTTCCGCTCGCGCGCGATAACGGACGTATCAAGCGTATATTCGTAGAACGTCGTCGGTTCTGAATACGTGTACGCGATCGATTCACAGCGCTCGGCGATGCATTCCGTGACGACCGCATCCGGCATCAGGTCGTCGTTGAGTGTCTCCGCCGGAGTCACCTGAGAGATCTGCCAGTTCTGGCAATTCAAGCAACGGAGATTGCATCCGGCCGCGGCGATCGAATACGCCCGCGTGCCCGGCAGGAAGTGGAAGAACGGCTTCTTCTCGATCGGATCAACGTGCACAGCGCAGGGATTCCCGTACGCGGTCGAATACATCGTTCCGCCGTGATTGACGCGGTTCCTGCAGATCCCTGTTTCACCCTCTTCCAACACGCATTCATGCGGACACTTGCGGCACTGCAGACCGTGTGCGGTCTTTTCATAGAAGAGCGCCTCCTTGACATGTCGGTCAGTTCGCTGTTGGGTGGAAAACCCCATCGCCAACCCACCGGCACACAGAAGGCAGTTCCGCGCGAACATACGGCGTGAATACGAAATGGATGCTCGATGGTGTTTCATCTTGCACGCTCCCTGGCGGCATGCGCTGGTTGTCGCAGCGCGATGAACGTCAGAATCGCGCTCGCGGCCATCAGTCCCGCGATACCATACACGACCGGATGAACGCCGAATGCGGGGACGAGAAACGCGGAGACGAGGAGAGCCCCCACCGCAGACCCGATGAGATCAACGGAATAGAGGCTCGCGGCGATGGCCGTCGGCGTGTTGTGGATAAGTCTCGATGCCAGCGAGAACAGCATGCCGACGAGAAGTCCCATGAACGCGGTTTCAAGGGAAAGCAGCGATGCACCGGGGATGATCGGAATGTCAAACGAACCCAGCATTGTCGTTAGCGGAACGAGAAGCACCACAGCGCCGGCGATCGCCGCCTGAACGACCGCAAAATTCAATCGTCCTCGCGTGGTTGCCCAGCGGCGCCCCCACCAAGCGCCGAGCGCCAATCCTGACATGAACACAGCGATCAAGAGACCGAGCACATGGTAGACGTAGCCATAGATGATTTGAAATGAGAGCAGGATGAGGAATTGCAGAGCCGCCGCGGAACAGCCGCCAGCGAACATCCCGATCCGTGCGGCATCCAGCCGGCTCAACAGAAAAGTGGTTCCCGCGAGCACAATGAGGACGATGAGAAGTGGATCGAAACCGACCATGCTTGCCCACAGGTCCAGTTGACGGGCATACGCAACGGGATTGAAATCAGTGGTGAACATCGCCGTCGTGTCAAGCGATGCAACGATCTGCATTCCCCGCCGTGCAAGCTGATCGTCATCCACATAGTCCCGGTTGACGTATGTCGTCGGGATCCGCCGCTCCTCGATGCTCTGCGTCACCGCATACCCCAGGATGCCGTCCGATGCGAGGAAGTAGTTTCTCGTCCCCGGAATGACCAGCACACGGGCGAAGACACTGCCCAAGGTCCGATACAGAACCGCTGACACCTGTCGTGCTGCCGTGCCATGATACTCTCCGGAAGAACTCAGGGAAAAAGCGGCGACCCCTCCGAGCCGAAGCGCACGACGGACCTCTTGAGCGAACTCGCGCGAATAGTACCGATGCAGCTGCGCCGTGGAAGGATCGGGAACGTTGACGAGCACAACGTCATATGTTCCGTCCGCATTGCGAACCACGGTCCGTCCATCGCCGCCGATCGGGAAAATCCGTGGATCGGACAGCGCATGGGTCATCGAGCGGCCGACGGCGATGACCTCCGGGTCGATCTCGGTGTAGTCGACACGATGGACATCGTATTTGAGGATCTCCATCGGCGCTCCCGACAATCCCCCGCCGATGAGAAGAACGCGATGCGGCTCGGGATGCTGGATCATCGCAAAGTGCACCATCTCTTCCCGTGCAACGGGATCGCCGGTCGAGCAGAGCAGGATGTCGTTCTCAAACACGTTGAGCTGTTCCTCCTGCCGCGTGACGGTCAGCTTTCCGTACGGCGTATCGCGATACGCGACGATCGACTGGCCGGGAAAGAGGAGTTGTCGGAGCGCCAGGTCGAGATTCACGCAGAAGAACAGGGGGGCGAACAGAAACAAGCCGGCACCGCCGAGCACGATGAATTGACGTTGCGAGGTCACACGACCATGGTTGATCACGGTGAGAAGAATCAGCGATCCCAGCAGAAGAGCGGCTTGCACCGCCGTCAGGAAAAAGATCAGCAGGAGAGAGAAGCCGATCCCGCCGACGACACTGCCGAGGGATTCGAGCGAGTAGACATCGGTAACCGGGTTCTCTGTGTTGTGGTACGAAGCGGCGTTCGTCCAGATAACGAAGGAGGCGCCGGCGACGAGACAGAACGGAAGCAGAAGGAGAAACGAGCCGAGCAAGCTTTCCATGATGCCCATGATGCTGCCCGGAGAGAACATCCACGCACGCAGAAGGGGAAGCGCGACGATCGTGAGAAGAGGAAGGAGGGCCAAGGCAAGCAAGGAAAGCGATCCGGCGATGGACGTGTTCCGGCCGCGAACCGCAAATCGGCCTAGCGCCGCTCCCATGCCGGTCAGCAGCAGCCAATTACCCAGCAGGATCCCGAGCACCAATTCGTTGCCCTGAAAGACGGTCAGGAATTCTCGCAGCAGGATGGTCTGGGTGACAATGGACGCCAGGCCGAGGGTGAGTGCTGGGAGGCGATAGGGGGAGGTCATAGGCGGCAAATCTGTGGAATCCGGCCTGTTTTCAGCCCAGTCAGTACCTTCACGGGCCAATCCTTCTGCCTTTTGAGTTTTGACTTCCGCTCCAGGCTCTGGGCCTTGCTCCGGGCCTTGCTCTGGGCTTTGCTCTGGGCTTTGCTATGGGCATTTCAGCTGCCTTTGGTCTGCTCAATTGTCCTCCTTCTCCCCGAACACCAATGCTTCATACACAAAGATCTCCGCATCCTTCCATCCATTCCACCCAAGGCCGGCTTTGTCCTGAGCGCAGTGTCCCAGAAACTCCCCTTTCGTCCATCCGGTTTCCGTGGCCACCTGCGGCAAGAACGTCCCGCTTCGGTTTCCTTTCTTGATGTAGATTCCATGTTTACCCATCTGGATCTCGTCGACCGAGGAGATCTTTTTCATCGGTGTGAGCACTGAGATTTCGATATCGACCCGATCCATCTCGCCTTTTTGGACGGATGGAAATCGCGGATCCTCCGTTGCGGCGGCGATCGCCATTTGCTGAACGACGCGATACAACGGTTCTGTCGCATCAAACCGACCGATGCATCCGCGGAGTTGTCCGGATTCTTTCAACGTCACAAACGCGCCGCAGGGAGTCTTCAATGCGGGCGAGAGTTCTCGCTCGTCCATGTTGCGAATGCTCTGACCTGCGACGCGGCGTTCGATCGTTGAACGCGCGAGACGTAAAAGCGCCCCCCTATCCTGTTTCGTCAGTTCGAATCCCGTCGACCGATTCTCTTGTTCGAGCGTCACGGCGATCGCATGATAGCCGACAACGCGACTCCGGTCGCCGCCGGGGACATCACCGGAATGTCTGTACTGAATCCGATGATAGCGTGCATCCGGATCTGCCTCGGTCATTGCGAGCAACGTCAGGACCGCCGGCCATCCACACATGCTCGTCGCAAGTTCGGGGATTCGCTTTCGTCCGTTCGCCTGCAACGCCGCAAGCAAACGGTCTGTGGAATTCGAACACACGGCGTCGGCGGTGGCGGCGTCGATTCGCGTTGCATCGTCGGCCGATGGGTAATGCGAGAAATCGGTGCTGATGACGAACAGGTTCTTTCGAGAGAAATGCGGTTGAAGCAGCCGGGCTATCGAACGACAGGTGTTAGGATCGTCCGAGGCGATCACGATCGGCACGATGGTGAACGGCCTCTTCAAATGATACTGCAGAAAGGGGAGCGTGACTTCGATGCAGTGTTCATCGCGATGAGCATCGACGCGGTCAACGAACAGCGGTGATCTCCGAATCAGCTCCCGGCCCAGCGCCGTGTCGACAGAAACCGTGCCGAGCGGCGTCAGGAAATTGCCCGAGACATACACCGCAGCGCCATCAAAGCCCACGCGATGACTTGGTCCAAGGATGAAGATGTTCTCGAACTGCGCGTTGGGATCGATCTGATTGAATGCAGACGCGGCCACTTCTCCGGAATACACATACCCTGCGTGCGGAACGATGACAGCCGCCAGACGAGGATACGAAGCGGACGGGCGTGCGCGGGCAAAGAGCGATGCAAGGTCAGCACGCAGTGTTGAGCGTTCACCGGCATAGAACGTCCCTGCCACTGCGGGCACGCGATTGACGATCGCCGATTGGGCAGGAAGACGAAACGGGAGAACGAGAACGCCGAGAAGGAGCAGAAGCACGCGGAGGACGATTCCCATCAGACACCTCCGGAATAGGGGAAGAGACTGATTCAGTGCGTCGAGATCATGATTTCGTTCGTTCCATTGCCTTGCGGAACGCCATCGCGGGACCCCAGTGCCCCTTTCGATGAAGCCACAGGGCAATGGCATGTGGATCGATCATTCGTGCCAAGGCGAAGAGAACCCACCCGATGGTCAGTGCGCGAAAGGCGATCCAGAAGATGTGTTCCCACGTCGTGCCGGAAGCGAGGAGAACGAGCGCGACGATGGCAATGGGGATCCAGAAGTGAGGACGGAGGATGTCCCGCAGGCCATCGCGTACGGCGTGAGGCTTGATGTGGCTCTGCTGAGACAGGCGACTTCGTTGTGCGCTTCGCCGAATGAAGGCGATGATCCGTTCAGAGGAATGTTGCCGATGGATCCATGCGAGAAGCGTGACCCCGGCCGAGAAGCATCCCCAAGCAGCTGCCCACAGGAGCAGCAGTGTTACGCTGGTAACACTTCCAAGGCCCAGCTCCCGAATCAGCCATTGGAGAATGGTGTCATAGGCAAGCAAGAGATCGCCGCCGATGTACAAGTATTGGAATAGAATGCCGAGCGTGGCGGCCCATGCGCCCACCAGCCATCCTCCGACGATGAGGCCGAAGATGTTCCATCCGAAAAATGCGACCGCGGTGCCGAAAAATATTCCCTGCGTTGAAATGGCGAGCATGGGACGCAGTCTATTGCCCATGGGGGAAAATGCTTTCAGTCCGGCAGAGATCAGCGGCACGCCGACAACTCGGCTTTGTTGCTGGATGCGTTCTCCAGCATACATCATGACAACCGACTGAACGGAAGAGAGGAAAAGCCCGCGAAACGGGATCTGCGCCGCATGAAGCGCCGACCCGACGAACGCTTCGAATCCTCCGGCGGCCGCGCCAAACGCGCCGATGATGGTCCAATCTGCGTGATGAAGACAGACGTTCTTCAGTCGCGCAAGAGCGTCCTTCGAAACCGCATCGACGACCACATCGAACTGGATCCCGAGTCGGGTCTGCACCGCATCGAGGCAGGAATCGCGAACGGCGATGACCATCACTTCAGTATTTGCCTGGCGGAGTGCATCCCAGTGACGCGCGTGGCCGTCTCCAGCCGCTTCCATCGGACCAAATTCATCGAGCACGAGCGCACCGAGCGGTGGTGCGGTCGCAAGCGCTGCGGCCCATTGTCCAACCTCGCGAGCGGTCTCGGAATCGAACTCATAAGGCGGCTGGAGGGAGTTGCTGCGTCGGGCGTACGGGCGCTGTTCCTCCGTTGCGATCCAGAGGAGGTCGTAGCGGTTCGCTCCCCGCTGGGCCTGGACGCGGTCGATGGGGAGGGCGAGGAACCCATCCACGCGGCGCTCGGTATTCTTTGCCCACTGAACGAGTTGGGAGAGGAGACTGGTTTTGCCCGATCCGATCGGGCCGGTCACAGCAACGAAGGTCATGGCGAAAGATACGAAGGGAAGAGGAGAAAATGGAGGGGTATGCACCGGGAACATTTCCCGGTCGTTCACCGGGAAAGTGACCCGGTCAGGTATCGGGTCAATGACCCGGTTCGACGTTGAACCATTGGCTCAGGTAACAGCGGGGAATCTCGCGCCCGAAGCCCGGGAAAGTGGTCGGGTCATTGGTCGGGCCTGAGATCTCGTGGTGACTATTTCAGCATTCCAAGTCAGTACCTTCGCGGGCCAAACCTTCTGACTTATTCAGTTTTGACTTCCGCTCCAGGCTCTAGGCTCAACGGCTTAAGGCTCTTTGGGCTCTGGGCTGACCTTGAACCATTGGCTTCGGAACTACCCCGGTATCTCTGCTTCAACCAGCTTCGCAAGAAGCTCAAGCGATTCCTGCCAGCCAAGGTAGCAGGATTCCACGGGGATCGCATCAGGAATGCCCTCCTGTGTGATGGAGAGCTCTGTGCCGCAAGACACCGTTGTTAGCACCAACGTCGTCTTCATGGTACCGGGCAAATTCGGGTCTTCAAATTCGTCTGTGACGCATATCCGCTCGTTTGGCACAAGTTCGATGTACTTGCCGCCGAATGAATGCGATTGTCCTGAGGAAAAGTTCGTGAACGACATCTTGTACGTTCCGCCAACCTTCGCATCGAGGTGATGCACCGTACCGGTGAATCCGTGAGGCGGAAGCCATTTGCACATGGCAGCAGGGTCGAGGTATGCCCGGTAGATACGCTCAGCGGGGGCGCGAAGCACGCGGTGGAGGCGGACGGTGTTGGAGGGCATCGGAGGGGGTCCTGGCTGTGAATGGATTGCGTTGGGAGTTCGATACGTTCGATAACGCACGGACGGGCAAATGAATTCCCAGGAGGAAACACATCCAATTATTGTCCGTCCGAAGCCCGGGAATATGGTCGGGTCATTGGTCGGGCCCGAGATCTCGTGGGCCGACCTTGAACCAATGGCACCCGGTCACTCCCTCGTCATCTCCACCCGATACAGATACTCCCCCACCCGAACCAGCCGTATCCCCGCCGTCTCCTCGGCCCCCCTCCACGGTCGCAGTTCCTCTTCTTGCCATCGTTCCCGGACCGCCTCGGTCGGCTTCGTGTACGTCAGCCAACGGTCAACATCCCATTCATACACCCTGGTCATTACATACACCGGCTTCCCCGGACCGACCGTCCGCTGTGTCACCGGAATCTTCCAGGGATGCCGGCCGAGCAAGTACGACATGGCATCCGCGGCATAATTCTCCCGCTCATGATAAAAGACGACATCGATATCGCGGTGTTGCCGTTCACCCGCGAGCGTCTGATACAACATCATCATTGCATAATGATAGTTCGGCACGATGATGATGCAATCGCTGTCGATGTTCGTCAGTGCGCTCCGGACGTGCTCGTCTGCGAGTGTTTCAGTCCGCTGGGATGCCTCTCGGTAATTCAAGCCGAACGCAACGATCGGCGCACAGGACAGAGCTCCAGCCGCCAGTATCCGAACTCGCCGTCGGTGATCGGCGAGCAGGCGCTCGGCTCCGGTTCCCGAAAACCAGGCAAAGACGACATAGCTCGGAATGAGATACGGGAAGAAGTCCTGGATGGCGTAGCCAACCGCGAACAGCAGATTGGCCCCGGCGATGAAGAGGAGAAAAATGCCGACAACGCTCTTTCGTGCTGCCCAGATCCCCAGTGCGATGAAGGGGATGAACAGCAGCAGCTCTCTTCCCGCAAAGAGCGCAAGGACCGGAACGCGCTCGATCAGAATCCACTCAAGCGAGGACCGAACGAGCAGATGCTGGAATTGTCCCCCCGTGACCAATCCCCAGAAGGTCGATATGTCGCGCGCGGCCATTTCCAGGTACGGCGTTGAAGGGTCATGCGAGCGGATGAAGATGTACGCATACTGCGATGCGCCGATCGCGATGAAGAAGAGCACGCGGACGATCGTTCGCCCGTGAGTGAACATGCGTCTGTCGGTCTTCCACACGATGTAGATCAAGGCCGGAAGCATCGTGATGGATGTCAGATGATTTCCGAACGAGAGCGCATACAGGAGAATTGCCGCGTCGAAGAATCGCACGTTGCCGCTCTGACGCCATCGAAGGATCATGTAGAGGACTGACGCGACAAAGAGCCCGTGGAGCGCGTACACTTCTGCAATGACCGACTGAGACCAGACGGTGTAGCCAAGGCCGAAGGTCAAGGCACAGGCTGCGGCGATCCATGCGCGAACACCGCTCCGATGAAGGGCGAGCATGATCACAGTCGCAGTGAGGATGGAAAAGAGTGCGGACAACGCGTTCGCGCGCTGAGCAATGCTCCCGAGCGGGATCGCTCGGACCCACGCAGCGTTCAACAGAACATACGTCGGCATCCCCGGCTCATGCGGCGTGCCGAGGACAAGGCCGATAAATTGGAGCTTTGCGGTGTCGCCCGAATAACCGGTTCCGGGGAGCAAGGTGGAGAGATACACGCCCCCGAGAACGACGCACACGGCCGTCAGCAGGAGGGCGAAGACGAATCGTTCTGATGGGGTGAGCATGGCGAGGAAAAGGATGAACGCAAAAACCTATGGAAAAGCGGGGAGGGAAACAAGAGAAGAAATTATGATTGTTGAATGGTGAATTGTGATCGGTGGTTGCGGATTGGATCGTCCGGCAACTCGTTCAGAGCTTGTGAATTGCCGGACTTCTGAATCGGAGGACGAAGAAGAGGACGTTTAATCGGTGAACTCCACAACGTCGGCGCGGATCATCAGTTTCGCCTGCGTGTAGATGACCAGATTCAAGGCGTCCGCATCGTACCGAACGTTCACCAAAGCGACCTTCTTTCCCTTCGCCGGACCGTGTTCTGCTTCATAGTTCTTCCACAGATTTTCGACCGCTTCCTTGTACAACATGCCGCTGCCTGAGACGCGAGCGACGGCAAACGTGTTCGTGGCAAATCCGGTCGAAAACGTACCGCCGAGAAGGTATCCGGCTTGTGACTCGCCCGTGACATTCTGCGCGACGATGGTGAAGTTGTTCCGCTGGAGCTGAACGTCGGTCACGTTGGCGGCAATGAACGAGCCGCTCGAGGAACAGCCGGTGAGAAGCATGGCCGAGGCCATGACCATAAAGAGGGGAAAAGTATGATGTCTGTTCATTGTTCACCGTCTCCTGTGATGTTGGTAATATCTGCGGGTGGCGAGAATGTGGATTAGCATCGCTGTTCACGTTCATAGCTGAAGCAGAGCGAATTCTCTGTACTACGATCTCTCTGGGATGGTGGTTGCGGTGAATTTCCTGGCGCCGTACTCAGGCAACGCCATCCTCCTTGCCGCCGCCCCCTTCCGCGAGTATCAACCGATAACCGATGCCGGATTCCGTCAGCAACATCGTCGGATTCGCGGGATCGTCCTCGATTTTCTTCCGCAGTTGTCTCACGAAGACCCGGGTATACTGAGGCTCCTCAATGGAGGCGGGTCCCCACACTTGCTCCAGAATGAATCGATGCGTGAGGACGCGTCCGGCATTCTTTGCGAACAGCGCCAGCAGGGAGTATTCGATCGCCGTCAGCTTCACGATCTCTCCCTTCTTGCGCACGGAGCGCGCGCTGAGATCAATGACGAGGTCGGCCGAGCGTACAACGTGACTTCCCCCGGCCGTCGCATGTCGCCGCAGCGCCGTTCGAATGCGTGCCAACAATTCTCCCGTCCGAAATGGTTTCACGAGATAGTCATCTGCCCCCGCGTCGAGGCATGCGATGATGTCTGATTCCGCCGCGCGGACGGAGATAATGATGACCGGGATCTGCGACCACTCCCTGATGGCGCTGAGGATCCGCGCGCCGTCGATGTCCGGGAGGCCAAGGTCGAGTAACACAAGATCCGACCGCTCCGTCCGCGTCATCACCATTCCTTCCTCACCATTCACCGCAAAACGAGTCCGATATCCCTCCGGCTCGAGCGTCATCTGCAACATCTTCCGTATCGGCGACTCGTCCTCAATGACGAGAATGGTCGGTTCCGCACTCATGTCGGCTCCGGGATCTGTTGAACGGGCAGCGTGATGGTGAATTCCGCTCCTCCACCGCTTTGATTGCGTGCATGCACTGTTCCGTGATGCGCTTCAATGAACCCCTTTGCGATCGGCAGGCCGAGTCCGGTCCCTCCCGATTTGGAACCTGCGGAGCGGAAGAACTTTTCAAATATGCGTCCAAGGTCGCTCTCCGGTATCCCCGGTCCGGCATCTGCGATGGAGATCACAACCTCGCGAGGGCTCGCGGTGGCGGCGACGGTGATCACTGTCCGCGGCGGTGTGTGCATCGTTGCGTTATGCAGGATGTTGATCAGCGCCTGTTGAAGCAGTCCGAAATCCGCGCGGATGAGCGGGATCTCATCGGGGATGTTCACGGTGACGTGATGTTCGCTCAACTCCGTCTGCAATTCCTTGAGCACCGCATGGACGACGTCGCGGACATCGCACCAGTCGGTCTTCGGACGGATGAGTCCGGATTCGAGCCGGGACATGTCGAGCAGGTTGGCGACGAGACGGTTCAACCGCTCAGCCGCATGATGGATCTCGGCAACGAGTTCGAATGCGTTGCGTTGGTCGCCCCGATATTCGGGTCCAAGCAGATTCTCTGCGGTTCCAAGGATTGCGGCAAGGGGCGTCCGGAGCTCATGCGAGATGGAATTGAACAGTGTACGATAGAGACGTTCAGACTCCGCGACAAGCGAGGTTTGTTTGTTCAGGTCATTCAGCAATTCCCGCTCAACGGCGACGCCGATCTGTGCGATGAAATTGCGGAGCAGGGATTCCGTATCGCCCGGCCAGGACGGTGCCCGGTGAAATCGAAGGCCGACGACGCCAAGTGAGTAGCGCGGTCCCGACACGGGGACATAATGCGCCTCGGCATCGCGATGGTATGTGGTGAAACGGCCCGCCGGCTTCTCGTTCCAGTACGACCAGGCGGCGACCCTCGATTCTCCCGGCGTCGGATTCCATGTGCTGTCCGCGTGTGGGGTCGGCGGCATGTCACCATCGGGTTCGCCAAGGAAGACGACGACGTCTGCTTCGAATTGCCGGTGAAGGTTCAACACGGCTGCGCGAATGACCTCATCCTGCGAATGGGCGGACGACAGGTCGTTCGTTAGCGCGAACAATGCCGCCGTCCGACGTTCGCGTGCGGTAATTGCTCGTTCCCGCTCACGAATCCGCCCCGTGAGAATGCCGGTGACCAGAGCGACAGCGAAGAATACGATCAGCATCACGACATCATCAACATGTCCGACAGCAAACGTATAAAGGGGTGGAATATACAGAAAGTTCCACGCCAGCGCCGCGACCGCAGCAGCAAGCAGCACAGGCCCTCGACCGAATTGAAGTGAAAGGATCGACACAACGAGGAGCATCACAAGCAAGATGGCCCGATACCCGACGATCGGACTAAAGGGAAGCCCGGAGACC